>Ga0210015_1002019_pt1 | contig 19465 bp, 15 predicted proteins | sample CryGeymeta201522_FD_185471 | JGI IMG/M metagenome (GOLD analysis project Ga0210015, IMG submission 185471) | Groundwater microbial communities from Crystal Geyser aquifers in Utah, USA - Crystal Geyser metaG 2015-22 (SPAdes) (version 2) | ecosystem: Environmental > Aquatic > Deep subsurface >... | reverse complement strand
GGGCCTCGAACTATACCTACGCCGAGGCCGTGGCGTCCGAGGGGCTCGAGGACTGGATTGGGGCGCACGTCCGGATGTTCATATTTCTCGGCGGCGTGCCGAAGGTCGTGGCGCCGGACAACCTGAAGTCAGCGGTGTTCAAGGCGGATCGTTTCGATCCGGGCCTGAACCGGACCTATGCCGAGATGGCCAGCCACTACGGCACGGCGATCCTGCCGGCGCGGCCTTACATGAACCGCCCATACGGTCGCCCAGAACCGCGGGATGCCGGTCGCGTCGTCAAGGGCCACGGGCCCCGAGAGGAGCGGCGATCCGAACCGGGATGGGAGCCATCGCACGGTCATTGGATAAAGCATGAACCAACGCACCGCAAAGGGCAATCTTGAAAGCGCTCGAAATCACCGCATGAAGAGGCAGGCTGGTGCGCGATTAGCGCTCCAACGCACCACGTATGAAAGTTCCGGGATGGCGGGTAAGCAATATTATGTTAAATACAGGATTCCGTCACCCGTCACAGGCACTTCAGGAAACGCCTTCACGAACTGGTTCAATTCTCTTGCCGAAATCAGCAGGTCGAGCGCCGCGCCGTCGTCCGTGTCGCGCCGACCGACCACCAGCCCATGCGCATGCAGCCATGCCGCCGCCTTGCCGTCGGCCTGCGCGATGGTCGCCACGGCCTCGTGCCGCGCTTCGCTCAGCGCGGCGTCGATGGCCGACAGCAGCGCCGCCACGCCTTCGCCGCTAAGCGCCGACACCGCCACGGCGCCCGAGCGCGCCGCCTCGGCCGTCTGCGCCCGTCGCGCGTCGTCGTCGAGCAGGTCGATCTTGTTGCGCGCCTCCAGCACGGCGGCCAGCCGCTCGGGCGTCACGCCCAGATCGGTCAGCACGTCGAGCACATCCGCCTTCTGCGCCTCGGTCTGAGGATGCGCCATGTCGCGCACATGCACGATCACATCGGCTTCGAGCACTTCCTCCAGCGTGGCGCGGAATGCGGCGACCAGCTGCGTCGGCAATTCCGAGATGAAGCCCACCGTGTCCGACAGCACCACCTTGCGCCCGCCGGGCAACTTCGCCGCGCGCATCGTTGGGTCGAGCGTGGCGAACAGCATGTCCTTGGCGAGCACGTCGGCGTCGGTGATCCGGTTGAACAGCGTCGATTTGCCGGCGTTGGTGTAGCCGACCAGCGCCACCACCGGATACGGCGCCTTCTTGCGCGCCTTGCGATGCAGCGACCGGGTCTGAACCACGCCCTGCAACTGCCTTTTGAGCCGCACGATCTTTTCATCGATGGCGCGGCGGTCGGCCTCGATCTGGGTCTCACCGGGGCCGCCCATGAAGCCCGCGCCGCCGCGCTGGCGCTCAAGGTGGGTCCAGCTGCGCACCAGGCGGCTTTTCTGGTAGCTCAGATGCGCCAATTCGACCTGCAGCGCGCCTTCGCGGGTGCCCGCGCGCTCGCCAAATATCTCAAGGATCAGACCCGTTCGGTCCAAAACCTTGGCGTTCCACGCTTTTTCAAGGTTGCGCTGCTGGATCGGCGTCACCGCGCCGTCCACGATCACCAGTTCCGCATCGCCTGCGGCGACCCGCGCCTTGATCTCGTCGATCTTGCCGGAGCCAAACAGCGCGCCCGCCTTGGCCGAGGCGAGCGTCGCCACCTCCGCCGACACGACCTCGAGATCAAGCGCCTCCGTCAGCGCGACGCATTCCGCAAGCGCGCTGTCGGAGTCGCGGCGGCGGTCGCGGTCCGCCTTGAAATGCGGGTGCACAACCAGAGCGCGCGTCCGCACGCCAGAATCAACCCTGCTCGTCGCCGTCATAAAGATTGATTGGCTGCGACGGCATCACTGTTGAGATTGCGTGCTTGTACACCAACTGCGACTGCCCATCCCGTCTCAGCAACATGCAAAAGTTATCAAACCAAGTGATCACCCTTGAAGTTTGACGCCGTTTACCAGGAATATCGTCACAGGAACCTTGTTTTTTCTGACATGGTTCAGGAATGTGTCTTGGAGGCTGGTTTTATCTGCGGCCATTTCAGTATCGCCTGTTTTTTTGTTGCGGTTGTGAAAGCACTTACGATGCCCCTTTTACACAATGGGCCTGACGGTGGGAATATTCCATAGCGCCTTCGCAGGTGCACAAAAATCGTTGCATTTCAGCGGCGCCAGTAGTCGGGATTGGTCAGCGCCACCACGGCCAGAATCTCGACACGGCCCAGCACCATCGCGAAGCACAGGATGAGCTGCCCCGCCGCGCCATAGTCGGAAAATCCCGCCGCACCGGCCCCGAGCGCCATGGCGTAGGCGGGGCCGGTGTTGGCGATCGCGGCGATCGCCGCCGCGAACGCCTGATCCAGCGGCGCGCCGGTCACGCTGAGGCCCAGCACCACCGTGCAGACGCCCAGCGCATAGAGCATCACGAACAGCCATGCGAGCACGGCCCCGGCGAAGCCGACGCGCCGCACGCCGGCGCCCTTGCGGGCGACGAGGCTGGGCTTGGACAGCGTGTCAAGCTCGCGCATCCCGTGCTGATACAGCGCATAGGCGCGCAACAGCTTGACCCCGCCGGCCGTGGAGGCCACCCCGCCGCCCATGGTCGCCAGCGCCAGAAACAACAGGCCCGCGCCGCTCGACCCGCTCCACGTCTCGGTCGCCGTCCAGCTGTCGCTCACATAGCCGGTGGTGGAGAGAAACGACGCGGCTGTGAACACCGCGCCCCATGCAGCCCTGACCCAGGCGCCATCGCCGCCGGGCGCCGCCGCATCCGCCGCATGGAGCCAATGGCGGATGAAGATCCACCCCGCCGCGACCGCCACCGCGATCAGCGCCAGCTCCAGCTCCGGGTCGCGCCGCAGCCGCCGCGCAAGGCCGCGCCGCGACCCCGCCGCAAAGACATGTCTGCTCGCAGCCAGCGTCAGGAACGCCAGCGCGACAACCTCGGCGCCCGCGCCCGCGCCGCTGCGAAATCCGCCGCCGTCCATCGAGACGCCGCTGGTGGACATGATCCCGATGGCGTGGATCGCGGCGCGCAGGCCCGGCATCCCGAGCGCGGCGAAGATCAGCGCCAGCGCCAGCGTCAGCCCCGCATAGACCGGCGCCACCACCGACACCGCGCGCGCCAGCCTGGCGCCGCCCTCGTCGGGGCTGTCGCTCCGGCTCCACGACGGGCCGCCGCCGAGGCGCCCGACCGGCCCGCGCCGCTCCGCCGCCTGAACCTCGTAGCCGCCCAGATTGCGCGGCGCGAACACCGCCACCGCCGCCGTCAGCGCCGCGAAGCCGCCGAACCACGCGGTCATCGCCCGCCACAAGTGCAGCGCGCGCGGCGCCGCCTCCAGCGACGGCAGCGCGGTCGCGCCGGTGGTGGTGAAGCTCGACACCATCTCGAAATAGGCGCCGAAGGCTCCAAGCTGCGGCGCGGTCAGCAGCACCGGCAGCGCGGCGGCGAGCGGCGCGACGGTGAACATGAACAGCACGGTCACGATCTCGGACCGCGCCGGCGTGCGTGAGCGATGCCCGCGGCGCGCCAGCGCGAAAGCCACGCCGATCATCCCGACCACGCCCGCGCTCTGTGAAAATGCGCGCGCGCTGTGCAGATCGCGCTCAATCAGCGCCAGCACCGCGGGCGGCAGCATCAGCGCGGCGACCGCGAGCAGCGCCAGCGCCATCACCGGAAGGCCGCGCCAGGTCATCGCTCAGAAAAAGTCCACGCTGACGCGGAACAATTGCTCCACCTGCTTGACCACGTCGCGCAGCGCGAACACCACCATCACGTCGCCGTCGGTGATGGTCAGGTCGCCCTCCGGCATCTTCAGCCCGTCGCGGGTCATGATCGCGCCGACCAGGGCGCCCGGCGGAAAACCGGCGTCGCGCAGCCGCTTGCCCGCGATCGGCGAGGTCATCAGCACCTGCGCCTCGATCACCTCGCCCTCGCCCTCGCCGATGGAATAGACCTGCCGGATGCGGCCGCGCCGCACATGGCGCAGGATGCTGGAGACGGTGGTCGCGCGCGGGTTGATGGTGGCGTCCACGCCCAGCGCCCCGGCGAGGTTCGAGAACACCGCGTCGTTGGTCAGCGCGATGGTGAGGCCGCACCCGGCCTGCTTTGACAGCGCGCAGGCGAGCAGGTTGGTCTTGTCGTCATCGGTCAGCGCCAGCACTGCGTCGGCGTCAACGATGCCCGCCTCGTCGAGGATCTCCGGCTCCAGCGCGTCGCCGTTCAGCACCACGGTGCGCGACAGCCGGTCGGCGGCGAACTCCGCCCGTTCGCGGTCACGCTCGATGATCGTGGCGCGGATGCCGCGCGGGTCGGCCTCCAGCAGTTCCGCGACCGTCAGCCCCACGTTGCCCGCGCCGATGATCACGATCCGCCGCGCCGGGCGGCCCTCGCGCCCGAAGATCGAGATCGCGCGCTGCACGTCCTGCTCGGCGGCGAGAAGATACACCGCGTCGCCCGCGTAAAGCTGATCGTTCGGCGTCGGCGCCAGCAGCGCGTCGCCGCGCCGGATCGCCACCACGATCGCCGCCAGCGTGCTGAACAGCTCGCTCAGCTGGCGCAGCGGCGTGTTGAGCACCGGGCAGTCCTGCTCCAGCTTCAGCCCGATCAGTTGCGCGCGGCCATCGAGAAAGGTGTGCGTGTCGAAGGCGGAGGTCGAGGCGAGCCGCGAGATCGCCACCCGCGCCACCTCCGCCTCGGGCGAGATCACCACGTCGAGCGGCATGTGGTCGCGCCGGAACAGATCGGCCCAGCGTGCTTCGAGATAGTTCTGCGCCCGCACCCGCGCGATCTTGCGCGGCACCGAGAACACCGAATGCGCCACCTGACAGGCGACCATGTTGACTTCGTCCATCTGGGTCGCGGCGATCAGCATGTCGGCGTCGCCCGCGCCCGCGCGGTCCTGCACGTCGGGGTGGCTCGCGTAGCCGACGACGCCGTTCAGATCCAGCGCCTCGACCACGTGGCGCACCAGCTCGGGGTTCTGGTCGATCACGGTGACCTGATTGCCCTCCTCGGCCAGCCGCTTGGCGATCTGGCTGCCGACCCGGCCCGCGCCGCAGACGATGATCTTCACCGCGCGTCCCCCGCCCTGCCCGCGCTCACGCCTCCATCTCGCTGAGCGCGGCCACCCGCGCGCCGCCGCGCGCGGTGGTGGTGACGCCCAGCAGCTTGAGCTTGCGGTGCAGCGCCGAGCGCTCCATGCCGACGAAACTTGCGGTGCGCGAGATGTTGCCGCCAAAGCGGTTGATCTGCGCGATCAGGTATTCGCGCTCGAACACCTCGCGCGCCTCGCGCAGCGGCAGGCTCGCCACCATGCCGTTCAGCCCGGTGCGCGTGTCCGCCAGCGCGGTCTCGGCGCCGCCGCAGATGTCGCCGACCTCGATCACCGGCCCGTCGGCGATGATCAGCAGGCGCTCCACCAGGTTCTTGAGCTGGCGCACGTTGCCCGGCCAGTCCAGCGTCTGCAGCATCGCCAGCGCCTCGTCGGAGAACCGCTTGCGCGCCAGCCCCTCGGCCTCCGCCAGCCGCTCGGTGAAATGCGCCACCAGCGCGGGGATGTCCTCGCGCCGGGCGTCCAGCGGCGGGGTCTCCAGCGGCACCACGCTCAGGCGGTGGAACAGATCCTCGCGAAACCGCCCGGCGGCGATCTCGACCGCCAGATCGCGGTTGGTGGCCGACAGCACCCGCACGTCCACGCGCACCACGTCGTCGCCGCCGGGGCGGGTGAAGGCGTTGTCGGTCAGCACGCGCAGGATGCGCGACTGCGTGCCGGGCGGCATCTCGCCCACTTCGTCGATGAACAGCACGCCGCGATGGGCGCGCTCGAACAGCCCCTGCACGACGCGCCCATCCTCCATCACGCGGCCGAACAGCACCTCCTCCATGCGGTTCGGCTCGATGGCGGCGGCGTTGGCGACCACGAACGGGCGCCTCGCGCGGTCCGACAAGGCGTGGATGCGGCGCGCCGCGACCTCCTTGCCCGACCCCGGCGGGCCGGAGAGCATCACCCGGCTTTGCGTCTTCGCGACGCGGTGGATGCGGGTGTTGAGCGCGGTGATCGCGGTGGAGCCGCCGATCATCTCCGCCTCCGCCGCCTCGCGCGCGCGCAGCGCGGCGTTCTCGCGGCGCAGGCGGTTGGCCTCGATGGCGCGCCCGACCACGACCAGCAACTGGTCGGTGTTGAACGGCTTTTCGACAAAGTCATAGGCGCCCTGCTTGATCGCGGCGACCGCGATTTCGATGTTGCCGTGGCCGGAGATGATCACCACCGGAATGTCGGCGTTGTCGCGCTTGACCGCCTTCAGCACCTCGATTCCGTCCATCCGGCTGCCCTGGAGCCAGATGTCGAGGATGATCAGCGCCGGCGAGGCGAGCGCGACCTGGGCGAGCGCGCCGTCGGCGTCGGACGCCTCGCGCGTCTCGTGGCCCTCGTCGCGCAGGATGTCCGCGATCAGCGCGCGGATGTCTTCCTCGTCGTCAACAATCAGGATGTCGCTCATGCAATCCTCGGCAAGTCTGTCTGGCTGCGGGTGGTCGGCAACGAAATCCGCGCCAGCGCGCCCGGCGGCGCGCCGTCGGTGAACGGCTCGGCGTCGGCCAGCGTCAGCGCGCCGCCGTGCTGCTCCACGATCTTCTTGACGATGGCCAGCCCCAGCCCGGTGCCCCGCGCGCGGGTGGTGACGTAAGGCTCGGTCAGCCGCGCGCGGTCGGTTTGCGGCAGGCCAACGCCGTTGTCGGCGATCTCGATCACGATCCGCCCGTCCTCGGCGCGCAGGCGGGTGCGGATTTCGCCCGGTCGCCCATCAGGCGCCCCGTCTGATTCCTGCGCCAGCCGCGCCTGCACCGCCTCGGCGGCGTTCTTGAGCAGATTGGTCAGCGCCTGGCTCAGCAGCCCGCGATCGCAGCGCGCCAGCAGCGTGGCGTCGTCGATGTCGAGCCGGTGGCGCAGGCCGGTCTCCGCCGCCTCCTGCAACAGCACCGCGTCGCGCACGATCTCGGCCACGTTCTCATCGCTGGTCTGCGGTTCGGGCATCCGCGCGAATCTGCTGAATTCATCCACCATGCGGCGGATGTCGCCCGCCTGACGCGCGATCACGTCGGCGTATTGATCCAGCGCCGCGCGGTCCTCCGGCCCCAGCGAGCGGAACTTGCGCTTCAGCCGGTCCGCCGAAAGCTGGATCGGCGTCAGCGGGTTCTTGATCTCGTGCGCGATGCGCCGCGCGATGTCGCCCCAGGCGGCCATGCGCTGGGCGGAGACCAGCTCGGTGAGGTCGTCGAGCGTGACCACCGCGCCCTCGCCGGGTTCGGCGGCCTTGGGCGTGACGCGCGCCAGCAAAGCACGCTCCTGCGCGCCGTGCGCGACGTGTAGCTGGTCCTGCGCCGCGCCGCCGGGGGTGCGCGCGGCGCGCTCCAGCAGCGGCGCCAGCGTCGGCGCCAGCCGCGCCAGCGGCGCGCCATGGGCGGCGCCCGCGTCCAGCCCCAGCATCTCGGCGGCGGCGGCGTTGATCAGCTCCACGCGGCCTGCGCTGTCGAGCCCCACCACGCCCGCGCTGACGCCTGACAGAACGGTTTCGATGAAGCGGCGGCGCTGCTCGGTCTCGGCGTTCGCCGCCACCAGCGCGTCGCGCTGCCGCTTGACCTGCGCGGTCATGCGGTTGAAGGCGCGGCTCAGCACCGCCACTTCGTCGTCGCCCTTCTCCTCGCGCACCCGCAGGTCGAAGTCGCCCGCCCCCACCCGCTCCGCGGCGCCCGCCAGCCGCCCGATCGGCCGCGCAAGCTGTTCGGCGAAGCGCAGGCCCAGCCAGACCGCCGCGACGATCACCAGCAGCGCAAAGCCCAGATAGATCAGCGCGAAGTCGAACAGCACGCCGCCGCGCTCCCGCTCCAGCCGCTCATAGAGCGCCACCGTCTCGCGGGTGTCGTCGAGCAGCATCAGCACCTCGCCGTCGATGCGGCGCGTGACGTAGAGGTAATTATCGAACGCCGACGTCAGATGCACCAGCGCGCGCATCTCGTTGGCGGGCTTGTCCTCGATCACCACCACCTGGCCGGAGCGGGCGGCGGCGAACTGGTCGCGGGTGGGCTTGTCGAGGGTGAACAGATAGCTGAACTCGCCGCGCGCCACGATCTCGCCGTCGCCGTCCAGCACATAGGCCTCCGGCAGCTCGCGGATCAGCGCCTGCTGGCGCACCAGATCGCCCAGCGCGGCGCGGTCGATGCCCATGGTCGCGGCGCGATTGATGTCGTTGGCCATCGCCAGCGCGTCGCCCTGGATGTTGCCGCGATGCTCGCGCTCATACGATTCCGCCGTCGCCAGCGCGTTGCGCACCACCGAGCGGACCTGCGACGAGAACCACGCCTCCATGCCGAAGTTCACCGTCAGCGTGGCGAACACCGCGACAAGGATGGTCGGCGCCAGCGCGACCACGGTGAACAGCCCCGACAGCCGCAGATGCAGCCGCGCCCCCGCCGAGCGCGCCCGGCGCGCGGCGATCATCCGCGCGATGGTGAGGATGATCAGCGCAGCGAGGATCAGGATATAGACCAGATCGGCCAGCAGCACCGCGCGCACCAGATCCGGGCCGACGCGGCCCGTCTCCGCCTGGCTCAGCGCCAGCGCCGTCAGGCCCGCCATCACCGGCCCCGCCGCCACCAGCGCCACGGTCGCGCCCAACCCGATACGGCGCGTGCGCCACGGATTCAGGGCCGGGAACCTTGGGGCGATGAGGCCGCTGCGCGCCATGATGCTCCGCATGGGCCGCGTCCTGCGACCACTGTTGCTTCGTTACATCAGTTTCTTGCCGCGCGTGACCGGGATGTCAAGGTCGCGAATGCGCTTGCGCAGCGTATTGCGGTTGAGGCCCAGCAAATCCGCCGCCTTGAGCTGGTTGCCGCGCGTCGCCGACAGCGTCAGCGCGATCAGCGGCAGTTCGATTTCACGCAGGATGCGCTCATAGAGGCCCGGCGGCGGCAGCGCGTCGCCGTGCAGCGCGAAATAGCGCCGCAGGTGGCTCTCGACCGCCGTGGAGAGCGTCGCGCCGCCGTCGCGCGCCACCTCCGCCGCCGAGGACGGGCGCGCCGCAAGCTCCTGCTCCACCATCGCCGCGTCGATGGTGTCGTCGGCGCACAGCGCGGCGAGCCTGCGCATCAGGTTTTCAAGCTCGCGCACGTTGCCCGGCCAGCTCTGGCCGCGCAGCAGGTCGATCGCCTTGGCGGTGATCGCCTTGCGCGGCAGACCCTCGGCCTCGGCCCGGCGCAGGAAGGCGCGCGCAAGGTCGGGGATGTCCTCGACCCGCTCACGCAGCGGCGGCAGGCGGATCGGCACCACGTTGAGGCGGTAGAACAGATCCTCGCGAAACCGCCCCTCGCCGATCAGTTCGCGCAGATCCTGATGCGTGGCGGCGACGATGCGCACGTCGGCCTTGATCGGCGTGCGCCCGCCGACCGAGGTGTATTCGCCGTCCTGCAACACGCGCAGCAGCCGCGTCTGCGCCTCGGGCGGCATGTCGCCGATCTCGTCGAGAAACAACGTGCCGCCCGCCGCCTGTTCGAAGCGGCCGCGCGCGCGGTCGGTGGCGCCGGTGAAGGCGCCCTTCTCATGGCCGAACAGCTCGCTCTCGATCAGGTCGCGCGGGATCGCCGCCATGTTGACCGCCACGAACGGGCCGCTCTTGCGCCGCCCGAAGGTGTGCAGCGCGCGGGCGACCAGCTCCTTTCCCGTGCCGCTCTCGCCGTTGATCATCACCGTGAGGTCGGTGTTCATCAGCCGCGCCATCACGCGATAGACGTCCTGCATCGCCGCGCTGCGCCCGATCAGCGGCATCGCCTCGTCGCGCGCCGGCTCGATCTGCGGCGCGGCGCCCTCGCTCTTGGCGCCGAGCGCCTTGCGCACGTGGCTCAGCACCTCCTTCAGATCGAAGGGCTTGGGCAGGTATTCATAGGCCCCCGCTTCGGCGGCGCGGATCGCGGTCATCACCGTGTTCTGCGCGCTCATCACGATCACCGGCAGTTCGGGGCGCTTGCGCCGGATCGCGGGCAGCAGGTCGAGCCCGTCGCCGTCGGGCATCATCACGTCGGTGACGATCAGATCGCCCTCGCCGTCCTGCACCCAGCGCCACAGCGTGTTGAACGAGCCGGTGGCGCGCACGCGACAGCCCGCGCGCGTCAGCGCCTGGGTCAGAACCGTGCGGATCGCGCGGTCGTCGTCGGCCAGCAGCACGGTGCCCAGACTCATCGCTTGCTCTCCTTTTCGGCGCTTCTGTCGATGGGAAAGCGCAGCCGCATCACGGTCCACCCCGGTTCGCTGTCGCACTCGATCACGCCGCCATGGTCGGCGACGATTTTTGACACCAGCGCCAGCCCCAGCCCGCTGCCCGCCGCCTTCGAGGTGACAAACGGCTCGAAGATATCGCGGCGAATCTCGGCCGGCACGCCGCCGCCGTTGTCCTGGATGGTCACCAGCAGCGGCAGGCTTTCGCGGCGTCCTCCCGGCCCGGCGATGGCGACGCCGGGGCTGTAGGCGGTGCGCAGCTGGATCACGCCGCCGACCTTGGGCGTCGCCTCGGCGGCGTTCTTCAGCAGGTTCTGGAACACCTGCATCAACTGGTCGGCGTCGCCCGGCACCGGCGGCAGCGAGGGGTCGTATTCGTCGAAAAACCGCACATGCCGCGCGAAGCCCGCCTCCGCCGCGCGGCGGGCGCGGTCGAGCACGTCGTGGATGTTGACCGGCTTCTTCACCGGCGGGCGGGTGTCGCCGAACGCCTCGACGCGCTCGAGCAACTTCTCCACGCGGCGGGTCTCGTCGCGGATCAGCGTGGTGAGTTCGCGCTCCGAATCGCCCAGCGTCATCTCCAGCAGTTGCGCGGCGCCCGAGATGCCCGCCAGCGGGTTCTTGATCTCATGCGCCAGCATCGCCGCCATGCCGCTCACGCTGCGCGCCGCCGAGCGGTGGGTGAGCGTGCGGTCCATCTGTTCGGCGATCGAGCGCGGCTGGATCAGCAGCAGCACCGCGCCCGACGCCTCGTCGAGCGGCGCCGCCTGCACGTCCACCGCGCGCATCCGCCCATCCGCCAGGCTCAGCGTCACGTTGTGGTCGGCCAGCGACACCGCGCCGCCGCGCACCCGCGTCGCCATGTCGAGCACCCGGCTCTGCGCGCCGACCAGATCGGCCAGCGACCGGCGCGCCAGTTGCTGGGCGGAGGCCAGCAGGAACGACTCCGCCGCCGCGTTGGCGGCCAGTATCGCGCCGTCGCCGCCCACCAGCAGCGCCGGTTGCGGCAGCGCCTGCCAGACCGCCTCGAAATCCACCGCGTTCATGCCGCGCGCGCCATGCCAAGCGCGTCAAAACCCTCGATCAGCGCCGCGCGCACCGCCTCCGGCGCCTCAAGCCGCACCACCGCGTCGCGGATCGGCTGGCCTCCCGGCACGCGCTCCAGCGCCCAGGACAGGTGTTTTCGCGCCACCCGCACGCCGGGGTCGCGGCCGTAGAAGCTCAGGATCGCCTCGTGATGCTCCAGCAGCAGCGCCAGCCGCGCCGCGACGCCGGGCGCGACATAGGCCCGCCCGGCCAGCCCCGCCGCGATCTGCGCGCAGACCCAGGGGCCGCCGCGCGCGCCGCGCCCGACCATCACCGCATCGGCGCCCGACAGCGCCAGCGCGCGCGCCGCGCTCGCCGCGTCGGTCACGTCGCCGTTGGCGACCACCGGGATGCGCACCGCCTGCTTCACCCGCCGGATCGCCGCCCAGTCCGCCGCGCCCTTGTAGAACTGCGCGCGGGTGCGCCCGTGCACGGTGATCATCGCCGCGCCCGCCCCTTCCGCCTGCGCCGCCAGCGCGGGCGCCGTCAGACTGTCCCAGCCCAACCGCATCTTGACCGTGACCGGGACCGCGACCGCCTTCACCACCGCCTCGATCAGCCGCAGCGCGTGTTCCGGCTCACGCATCAGCGCCGAGCCCGACCAGCCGCTGGTCACCTTCTTCGCCGGACAGCCCATGTTGATGTCGATGATCCGTGCGCCCCGATCAGCCAGAATCCGCGCGGCCTCCGCCATCCAGCGCGCCTCGCGCCCGGCGATCTGCACCGCCGAGGCCGCCATGTCGCCCTCGATCTCGGCGCGCGCCCGCGCCGCGCGCGTCGCCTGGACCATGTCCTGCGACGCCACCATCTCGGACACCACCAGGCCTACACCGAACCGCGCCGCCAGCCTGCGAAACGGCAGGTCGGTGATTCCGGCCATCGGCGCCAGCAAAACCGGCATATTGATGGCTATATTTCCAACAGAGAGACCCATGAGGCTCAAACCTTGTGCATACCTCTTGTGCATATCGCCCGCGCTTGCCCTGAGCAAGGCCGACAGGTAGCGTCACGCGCGATTTATGGCGCGAGCCGTCGGGAGAATGAGCGCGGTATGACGACGGCGGCGTTGATTGTCGCGGCGGGGCGCGGGGCGCGGGCCGGTGACGGACCGCCCAAGCAATATCGCACGGTCGGCGGCGTGGCCATCATCGCGCGCACGCTCGCCCGCTTCGCCGCCGCGCCGGGGGTGGACCGGCTCTGCGTCTGCATCCGCCCGCAGGACCGCGCGCTGTTCGACGCGGCCATCGCCGGGTTGTCGCTGCCCAGACCGCTGACGCTGGTGGACGGCGGAGCTGAGCGGGCGCTGTCGGTGCGGCTGGGGCTTGAGGCGCTGGCCGCCGACCCGGCGGGGCCGCCCGCCCGCGTGCTGATCCACGACGCCGCGCGCCCGTTCGTCTCGACCGCCGTCATCGAGGCGATCATCGCCGCGCTTTCGGTCGCCGACGGCGCCTGCGCCTCGATCCCGATCGTGGACGCGCTGCGCCGGGCGGAGAACGGTCTGTGCGGCGCGCTGATCCCGCGCGAGGGGGTGTGGCGCGCGCAGACGCCGCAGGGCTTTCGCTTCGGCCCCATCCTCGCCGCGCACCGCGACCACCCCGACCCCGCCGCCCCCGACGACGCCGAGATCGCCCGCCGCGCCGGGCTGAGCGTGGCCATCGTGGAAAGCGAGGCCGACAATTTCAAGATCACCCGCCCCGGCGACTTCGCCCGCGCCGAGCGGATGATCGCGCAGGAGCGCCTTACGGAGAACCAGATGGAGACGCGGCTGGGAACCGGCTTTGACGTGCACCGCTTCGGCCCCGGCGACCACCTGATGCTGTGCGGGGTGCGCGTAGCCCACGACAAGGGTTTCATCGCCCATTCCGACGGCGACGTGGGGCTGCACGCGCTGACCGACGCGGTGCTGGGCGCGCTGGCGCTGGGCGACATCGGGCGCTGGTTTCCGCCCTCCGATCCGCAATGGCGCGGCGCCGCCTCCGATCAGTTCCTGCGCCATGCGCTCACCCTTGCGGCGGAGCGGGGGTTCACGGTGGTCAACCTCGACGTGACGCTGATCTGCGAGCGCCCCAAGATCACGCCGCACGCCGAGGCGATGCGCGCCGCCATCGCCGGGATCGCCGGCTGCGACGTCGCGCGCGTCAGCGTCAAGGCCACCACCACCGAAGGGCTCGGCTTCACCGGCCGCGCCGAAGGCGTCGCCGCGCAGGCCGCCGCCGCGCTGAAAGGACCAGTCCCATGACCCCCGCCGCCCTGATCGCGACTGTTGGCGGCGTTGGCCGCGCGCCGATGGCGCCCGGCACCTGGGGGTCGCTTGTCGCGCTGCCGCTGGGTTTTGCGCTGCACGGGCTTGGCGGCTTTCCGCTGATGGGCGCCGCCACGCTCGCGCTGTTCTTCGCCGGTCTCTGGGCCTGCCACGCCTACACCGGCGGCGACGCGCAGGCAGACCCGCCGGAGGTGGTGATCGACGAGGTGGTGGGGATGCTCATCACGCTGTGGCCGCTGTCGCTGGGCCTGTGGCTGCGCGGAACCGACCCGTGGGTTTTCCCCTGGCCGGGCTGGGTGCTGGGCTTCATTCTGTTCCGCTTCTTCGACATCCTCAAGCCGCCGCCGATCCGGCGCGTCGAGCGCATCGGCGGCGCCTGGGGCGTGATGCTGGATGACGTGGTGGCGGGGCTGTTCGCCGCGCTGGTCGCCGCCGCCGCCGCCGTGGTGGCGCATGGCGTGCTGCTGTGAGCGACGCCAGCGCCGCCGCGGTGCTCGACGCCTTCCGCGCGGCGGGGCTGACGCTGGCCACGGCTGAGAGCTGCACCGGCGGCATGATCATCGCGGCGCTGACCGACGTGCCGGGGTCGTCGGACGTTGTGGACCGGGGCTTTGTCACCTATTCCAACGCCGCGAAAACGCAGATGCTGGGCGTGCCCGAGGCGCTGATCGCGGAACACGGCGCCGTGTCCGAGCCGGTCGCGCGCGCGATGGCCGAGGGTGCGCTGGCGCGTTCCGGCGCGGACGCGGCCGTGGCCGTGACCGGCGTCGCCGGGCCGGGCGGCACGGCGCTCAAGCCCGAGGGGCTGGCGCATTTCGCCTGCGCGCGGGCCGGGCGCCCGACGGTCGCGCTGCGGCGCGATTTCGGCCCGCTGGGCCGCGCGCGGGTGCGCGCCGAGAGCGTCGCGCAGGCGCTGGCGCTGTTGCTGGGCGCCGTCTGAGCGCGCTCACGCCGTTTCACGGCTGCGCGCGCCCCCTCCCCGCAGCGCCCCCGCCTCCCCATGTATCGGAGAGGCGCGGCAAGGGAGCATGAGGCCATGGGCGTTGCGACATCGGGTTTTCGGCGCGGCGCGCTGGCGGCGGGCTTGGGCCTTGCGCTGGCGGCGGGCGGCGCCTCGGCGCAGTCTGACATCTCCAATGAGCGGATCGGCAACGTGATCGGCGGCGTCGGCGGCGCGGTGCTGGGTTCGCAGATCGGCGGCGGCTCGGGGCGGATCGTCGGCGGCGTGGTCGGCGCGCTGGGCGGCGCGGTGGTCGGCGGCGCCATCGGGCGCAGCATGGACGCCCCGCCTCCGCCTCGACAGGCCCCGGCCCAACACGCCCCTGCGCAGACGACCCTCTATCCGGCGGCGGCGCAGGACGAGGGCCTGTATCCCGCTGCGGAGCCTGCAGTCGGCGAAGTCCGCGTCGCGCGGGTGCGCAGCAACGTGCGGTCAGGGCCGGGCACGCAGCATCCGGTGGTTGCGCGGCTGGAGCAGGGTGAGAGCGTCACGGTGCTCGGCGCCTCGGGCGGCGGCGGATGGTATCTGATCAGCCGCGACGGGCGCGGGCGCGGCTATGTCTCGGCGCCGCTGCTGGTCCCGCCGACAGTGGACAGCGACGGCTACGGCGGCTGAGCGGCGAGGGATAACGGCGCCGTCAGGCGCTGAGCGGCGCCACCGCCTGCGGCTCCCAGCTCAGCCTTACCGGATCGTCCCAGACGATGCTTTGCTCCTGAAGCCGCACCCGGTTGGTGCGCGCCACCCGCGCGCGGGCGCCATCGGCCAGCCGCACCTTGTAGATCGACATGTCGCCCAGATAGGCGATGTCCTCGACCACGCCCTCCAGCGTGTTCTCAGGCGGCGCGGGCGCGGCGCCCAGCTTTTCGATCACCAGCTTCTCGGGACGCAGCGCCACCGCCACCGCCGCGCCCTGGGCGAAGTCGAGCGCCCTGCCCGCCCGCACCGGCGCGCCCTCGCCCGCCAGCCGGATCACGCCCTGCGCCGGGTCGGCGACAACGCCCTCAAGGATATTCACGTCGCCAATGAACTCGGCGACATAACGGCTGTTGGGGGCTTCATAAATCTCGCGCGGCTCACCCAGTTGCGCGATCTTGCCGTCGCGCATCACCGCCATGCGGGTGGAGACGGTCATCGCCTCCTCCTGGTCGTGGGTGACGATGACGAAGGTCAGGCCGAGCGATTCCTGAATGGTCATCAGCTCGAACTGGGTCTCCTCGCGCAGCTTCTTGTCGAGCGCGCCGAGCGGCTCGTCGAGCAGCAGCAGCTTGGGCTTCTTGGCCAGCGCGCGGGCCAGCGCCACGCGCTGCCGCTGGCCGCCCGACAGCTGATGCGGCTTGCGGCGGGCGAACTTCTCCAGCTTGACCAGCGCCAGCATCTCCTCGACGCGCTGGGCGATCTCGACCTTGGGCAGCCTGTTCATCTCAAGGCCGAAGGCGATATTCTTCTCCACGCTCATGTGCGGAAACAGCGCGTAGGACTGGAACATCATGTTCACCGGCCGCTCATAGGGCGGCACGCGCGTCAGGTCCTGCCCGTCAAGCTCGATGCGCCCCGAAGTCGGCGTCTCGAACCCCGCCAGCATCCGCAGCAGCGTGGTCTTGCCGCAGCCAGACGGCCCCAGCAGCGCGAAGAACTCGCCCGCGAAGATGTCGAGCGAAATGTCATCGACCGCGCGCGCCTCGTCGAACGCCTTGACGACGTTGACCAGCCGCAAGTGCGGCCGCGCCGTCGGGTCGGTCCATGGCGCGAACGTGGAGCCGCTCGCCGCCTTGCGCGCCTGGGTCATGCCTCACCTCTTTCCAGAGCCGCGCCCCGCCCTGAGCCCGGCGGGGCGCGCCGATGTGTCAGGAACCGGTGCGCACCGAGGTCCAGAGCCGCGTCACCGCGCGCTGCAGCCGCGCGTCGAACGGCGAGACGACATAGAGTTTCTCCATGGTCTCGTCCGACGGATAGATCGCCGGGTCGCCGATCACGTCCTCGCTGAGAAATTCCTTCGAGGCGAGGTTGCCGTTGGCGTAATAGACGTAGTTCGACGCCTTCGCCATCACCTCGGGCCGCATGATGTAGTCGATGAACGCATGGGCGTTCTCGACATTCGGCGCGTCGGCGGGGATCGCCATGTTGTCGAACCACATCAGCGCGCCCTGTTTCGGGATCGCATAGTTCACCGTCACGCCGTTGTTCGCCTCCGCCGCCCGGTCGCGCGCCTGCAGGATGTCGCCCGACCAGCCGACCGCGATGCAGATGTCGCCGTTGGCCAGCGCGTTGATGTATTCGGAGCTGTGGAACTTCTGCACCGAGGGCCGGATGGTCATCAGCAGCTCGGTCGCCTTCTCATAGTCGGCGGCCTCCTTGCTGTCGGGGTCGATGCCGAGATGGTTGAGCGCGGCGCGGAACACCTCGTCCGGCGCGTCCAGCATCATCACGCCGCAATCCTTGAACTTCGCCAGCGTCTCGGGGTTGAAGATCACGTCCCAGCTGTCGATCGTGTCGGTCCCCAGCCGCTCACGCACCTTCTCGACGTTATAGCCGATGCCGGTGGTGCCCCACATGTAGTTGATGGCGTGGGCGTTGTCGGGGTCGTATTTCGCCAGCCGCTCCGACACCAGCGGCCACATGTTCTTGAGGTTCGGCAGCTTGTCCTTTTGCAGCGGCTGATAAACACCGGCCTGGATCTGGCGCTGCAGGAACGTGCCGGTCGGCACCACCACGTCATAGCCCGAGCCGCCCGCAAGCAGTTTGGTCTCGAGGATCTCGTTGCTGTCATAGACGTCATAGACGACGCGAATCCCGGTCTCGGCCGTGAAGTCGGTCAGGATCGAATCGTCGATGTAGTCGGACCAGTTATAGACGTTGACCACCTTGCTCTGCGCCATCGCCGTCGTGGCGGCGGCGGCGGCGAGCAGAGAGGTTGCGGCGAGCGTTGATAGCCGTTTCATCAGTCTGCGATCTCCCGTTAGCATGCGTCTCGATATACCCTGACACTAACGCCAATATTGCAGTGCGCAATGCGCGTTTGACGGGAGTTCGACCCTTGCGCGGCCCATGCCATGGCGATCTCTATGATGTGACCGCCCAGCCGGAAAGCTGGTGGCGGGCCAGCGCGCCCGCGCTTCCCCAGCGTCAGCCCCTTGCGGGAGAGACCCGCGCCGAGGTCGCCATCATCGGCTGCGGCTACGCCGGGCTGTCCTGCGCGCTGACGCTGGCGCAGCGCGGCGTGGACGCCGTGGCGCTGGACGCGGGCGCCGTCGGCTGGGGCGCGTCGGGGCGCAACGGCGGGATCGTCGGCCTCAGCAGCGACAAGCTGGACATGGCCGCGCGCATCGCCCGCGTCGGCGAGGCTGAGGCGCGCCGCCTGACCGAGACGATGGTGGAGGGCGCGCGCCGACTGCGCGCCTTCTGCGCCGCGCAGGGCGTCGAGACGCAGGGCGACGCGGAGGTGATCGTCGCGCCGGACCGCCGCGCCTTCGCCGCCTTGCGCGCCGAGGCGGAAGCCGCGCGCTGGGGCGTGACGGCGCAGTTGCTGTCGCGCGAAGCCTACGCCGAACGCGGGTTCATCGGGCCGCAGCAGCATGGCGCGCTGCGCATCCGCCCCGGCTTTGCGCTGCATCCGCTGATGCTGACGGCGGCGCTGGCGCGGGCGGCGGAGGCGGCGGGCGCGCGGCTGCACCCGTTCTCGGAGGCGCTGCGCTGGCGGCGCGAGGGCGCCGATCACCTGCTTGAGACCGCGCGCGGCGTTCTGCGGGCGAAAAAGGTTGTGCTGGCCACCAACGGCTTCACGCCCGACGCGCTGCATCCCGCCTTCGCCGCGCGCGCGATGCCGGTGCTGTCGATGATCGGCGTCACGCGGCCCCTGAGCGACGAGGCGCTGTCGCGCCACGCCTGGGCCGAGGAAAGCCCGCTCACCAACACGCGGCGGATGCTGTATTACTGGCGGATGCTGCCGCAGCGGCGGCTGTTGTTCGGGATGCGCGGCGACCTGAGCGGGTCGCGCGCCTCGGCCCCGCGCTGGCGGGCGCGGCTGGCGGCGCATCTGGCGCGGGCCTATCCGGCGTGGCGCGACATCCCGCTCGACTTCTACTGGCGCGGCCCGATCTGCGCCACGCGCGCGATGGCGCCCGCCGTGGGGCGGCTGGCGGATGACGCCAGCGTGTTTCACGCCTTCGGCTGGCATGGCTCGGGCGTCAACGGCGCGCAGGTGGCGGGGCGGCTGCTGGCCGGGGTGATCGCAGGCGCGCCCGACGCGACCATCCCCGCGCTCTGGCGCGGCCTGCCGCCGCGCATCCCCCTGCCCGGCCTGCGCCCGCTGTGGCTGGGCGCGACGCTGGCCGCCTATCGCGCCGCCGATGCCTGGGACGCGCGATAGAGGCTTGCGGGCGGCGTTTTTTCCGGGCGTTATGAATGGGGCGCAGCGCGAGGGGCGAGATGCAGGCGGGTCGCGGGTTCAACTGGGGAAAGCTGGTCGTGGTCGGCCTGCCCTACCTGTGGCTGCTGCTGTTCTTCGTCGCGCCGTTCCTGATCGTGCTGAAGATCAGCTTTTCCGAAGCCGCCATCGCCCAGCCGCCCTATGTGCCGACCTGGGACAGCTGGGACGCGGTGCGCGGGTTCTTCGCCGCGCCGAACCTCGACAACTATCGCTTTCTGTTTGAGGATCCGCTCTACATCACCACTTATCTAAGCTCCTTGCGCATCGCGCTGGTCTCCACGGCGCTCACGCTGCTGGTGGGCTATCCCATCGCCTACGCCATGGCGCGCGCGCCGAAGCAGTGGCAGGGCGCGCTGCTGATGCTGGTGATCCTGCCGTTCTGGACCTCGTTCCTGATCCGCGTCTATGCGTGGATCGGCATCCTCA
>Ga0210015_1002015_pt1 | contig 19483 bp, 19 predicted proteins | sample CryGeymeta201522_FD_185471 | JGI IMG/M metagenome (GOLD analysis project Ga0210015, IMG submission 185471) | Groundwater microbial communities from Crystal Geyser aquifers in Utah, USA - Crystal Geyser metaG 2015-22 (SPAdes) (version 2) | ecosystem: Environmental > Aquatic > Deep subsurface >... | reverse complement strand
TCGGTGTCTATGATGCAAGCCCCTTGTGCTGCGAATAACCTGGCGACGGTACTTTTACCGCAACCTATCCCGCCGGTTAATCCGATGCAAAACGGTACGGTTCGCAGAGGGTTTGGAATGGGTTGCCCAGTTTGTTTCATGGTGCAAGCAGTTGCAAATAGATTTGGGTTAGCGTCTGCCCCCAAAACAGTGCGATCAATCCGCCGCCTGCCAGATAAGGGCCAAACGGGATGGGGATGTCGCGGCCATGTTTGACGGCCACAATCAGTGTGATGCCAACCACCGCCCCGACCAGCGAGGAGAGGATGATGATGAGTGGCAGTAGTTGCCAGCCCAGCCAGGCACCGAGTGCGGCGAGCAGCTTGAAATCGCCATAGCCCATCCCTTCCTTGCCGGTCAACAATTTGAACAGCCAGTACACCGTCCAGAGTACGAGATAGCCAAATATTGCACCCAGCAGCGCGTCATGCAACGAGGTGAAAGCGCCGTTCAGATTGAAAATTAGCCCGACCCAGACCAGCGGCAAGGTAATGTCGTCCGGCAGGAATTGTGTATCCAGATCAATTGCAGCGAGCGCCAGCAACGCCCAGATCAGCAGCATGGCTGCTGCGGCAGTCAGGCCAAAGCCGAAGTGATAGGCGGCAAATCCGCACAGCAATCCGCTGATGGCCTCAATGATGGGGTAGCGGGGTGAAATGCCGACATGGCAGGCTTTGCATTTGCCGCGCAACCACAAATAACTGATGACGGGGATGTTTTCCAGGGCGCTGATGGGGTGGTTGCAATGCGGGCAGGCGGAACGCGGTACGACCAGATTGAATGGCTCTGGCTGGGCGGCAGGTTTGCCGCTTAACTCGGCACATTGTTGTTGCCAGCCACGCTCCATCATTTTCGGTAAACGATAAATCACCACATTCAGGAAGCTGCCGACCAACAGACCCAAACCGGTGCAGATGACGATAAAGAGCGGCGGGGAAGATTGCAGCAAGTCGAGTAAAGTCATGGGTACAAGTGGTGAGTGGTGAGTGGTGAGTGGTGAGTGGTGAGTGGTGAGTGGTGAGTGGTGAGTGGTGAGTGGTGAGTGGTGAGTGGTGAGTGCGTTTTAGATATTTGTCCCTTGCGTCTCACCACTACCTGTCATTATCCGACGACTTGGCCCATTTTGAAGATAGGCAGATACATGGCGACGACCATGCCGCCGATCAATGTGCCGAGTACCACCATGATGATAGGTTCCATCAGGCTGGACAGGGCTTCGACGGCATCATCCACTTCAGCCTCGTAATAGTCTGCCACCTTGCTGAGCATGGCATCCAGAGAACCGGCTTCTTCGCCGATGGACACCATCTGTATCACCATGCTGGGAAAAACTTCGGTATTTTGCATCGAGACCGTCAGGCTTTGCCCGGTGCTGACCTCGCGTTGAATGCTCTTGGTTGCGTCAAAATACACGGCATTACCCGCAGCTCCTGCCACAGAATTGAAGGCTTCAACCAGCGGTACACCCGCAGCAAACATGGTGGAAAGGGTGCGGCTCCAGCGTGCGATAGTGGCTTTGCGCACCAGTTCGCCAAACACGGGCACTCTAAGCAGCAGCCTGTCCATTATAACTTGCATCGGCCTGCTGCGTTTCCAGAAGTAGAAAAAGGCATAGATACCGCCGCCGATACCGCCAAAAATAGCCCACCACCAGGCGACAAAGAAATCGGAAATAGTCATAATCAGCAAAGTCGGTGCGGGTAAGTCAGCACCGAAGCTGGAGAACAATTCCTTGAACGCGGGAATGACGAAAATCATGATCACGGCGGTGATGATAAAAGCCACCACAATGATGGCAATAGGGTAGAACAATGCTGCTTTGATTTTGCCTTTGATCGCTATAATTTTTTCTTTATAGGTGGCCAGGCGATCCAGCAAGCTGTCCAATATGCCTGCCGCTTCACCTGCGCCTATCAGGTTGCAATATAGATCATCGAAATACAGAGGATGTTTCTTGAAGGCTTGTTGCAGGCTACTACCGGTTTCGATGTCTGTTTTGATGGTAAGCAGCAAGCGCGCTACGGAGGGGTTGTGATGCCCCTTGCCGACGATGTCGAAGGCTTGTAGTAATGGTACACCCGAACGCAACATAGTGGAAAGTTGCCGTGTAAACAGCGTGATGTCTTTCTCGGTAATCGCTTTGTTGCTGTAACTCGCGCGCTTGATTTTTGTGACTTGAATGCCTTGTCGGCGCAAGTTGGCAGATAGTAAGGCTTGTCCCGCTGCACGCATCTCACCCTTGACTATTTTGCCAGTCTTGTCTTTGCCTTCCCAGCTATAGGTATATTCTTTTGTCTTTGATGCTGCGACAGCCATGGCGAGTCCTTTGGGTTGCTATCTAACGGGCATGGCAAAAAACCATCCCTGAAAATGAAAGTTGACATGCCCGTTTTTATCACTTCAAGCTCCTCCCGCGTGCGGGAGAAGAGGAAAATGAATCGTTATGTGAGTTTCACGTTATCAATAGCGGGAATAATGCCGAGCTTTGCGTCTCTTGTAAAGCTGAAGTGGCAAGTGGTTCGTGGTCAGTCGTGAGTGGTGGCGAATAAGTGATGAACGGTAATAAATCAACGATGGACGGGCTTATACCCGTCCGGCCTATGCTACTGTTCATTGCTTGGTTTTTGGGGTTGTATGGGAAAAAGGCGCGCAACCTTGACGATGCGATCCTGCGTCTGAATGATTTCGATCGGATAACCGGCGATTTTCAGGCTGGTGCCAGTTTCAGGGATGTCCTCAAGATGTTCGAGTATCAGCCCGTTGAGTGTTTTTGCACTCTCCAGTGGCAGGTGCAAACCCAGTTTGCGGTTCAATTCGCGTAGGCTGCTGCTTCCTTCCAGCAATACGCTGCCATCATCCTGGCGCATAAACTTTCCGGTTTGCGCGGGGGATTGAGTGGTGAATTCGCCGACGATTTCTTCGAGTATGTTTTCCAGCGTAACCAGGCCCAGCAGTTCGCCATATTCATCCACCACCAGCCCCAGGCGCGAATGGCGTTCCTGGAATTGTTGCAGTTGTTGGAGCAGCGGCGTGCCGGAAGGGATGAAATAGGGCTCGATGAGTGCTTCACGCAGTTGCGTGATGTCCAGCACGGCCTCCTGCATCAGGGCAGGCACGCGTTTGATATGCAAAATGCCGATGATATTGCTGGGCGTGTCGGCATAAACCGGCAACAGCGTGTGGTGGCAGGTGATGAGCTGCTGGAGCAGCGCGTCCTGTTTGGCATGGATGTCCAGGGCTTCGATTTGACTGCGTGTCACCATCACGTCGTTGACGGTGATGCGCTCCAGATCAACCAGATTCAGCAGCATCTTTTGATGTTTGCGGGGCAGAAAATGTTCGGCATCCAGCACCAGTCCACGCAGCTCTTCCAGCGTCATTTTCTGCTTGCTCTGGTCGGTTTCAATCTTGATGCGCATCATCCATAACAGGATTTTAACCATGCCGCCCGCGACCGCAACCACCGGTTGGAACAGGGTAATGATGGGTGTGAGCAGATAACTGGCGGGTAAGGCAATCCGTTCCGGGTAACTGGCCGCGATGATCTTGGGCATGATTTCGCTGAACACGACCAGTGCAAAAGTGAGTATCAGCGTACCTAGCAATATGGCCAGGTCATCCTGGCCGAACAGGCGCAGGATGATGATGTTGGTCACGGCGGCGGCTCCGACGTTGATCAGGGTGTTGCCCAGCAGGATGGAGCCTAACAGCTTGTCCACTTTGCTGAGTAGTTTGTTGACCAGTTTGGCGCTACGATTGCCTTTGCGTATCAGGCTGTTCAGGCGATAGCGGTTGATTGCCATCATGCTGGTTTCCGAGCCGGAAAAGAACGCGCTGCATAGCAACAGGATCAACAGAATGCCGAACAGGGTACTTAAAGAGAGGTCGTCCAATTTGATCCTATGTCATTAGGTGAGGTGCGCGAGCAGTGTGCGAGAGGTAGGCCCCGGGTGTCAAGTTGACCGGGTGGGGGCTTTGCGCGTACTCCAGCGCATCATCACTACGCCGATTATCACCATCGGCAGGCTGAGCCATTGCCCCATGCTGATGCCGAAAGTCATCAAACCAAAGATGCCGTCGTCGGGGTTGCGCGCGAATTCGCCGATAAAACGAAAGCTGCCATAAGCTATCAGGAATAAACCGGAAACCGAACCCATGGGGCGCGGTTTTCTGGCATAGAACCACAGCAGAATAAACAGCAGCACGCCTTCCAGTGCGAATTCGTAGAGTTGGGAAGGGTGGCGCGGCAGATTGTCTACTTGGGGAAAGACCATGCCCCACGGCACGTCGGTAGGGCGACCCCACAATTCGCCGTTGATAAAGTTGCCCAGTCGGCCAAAGCCCAAGCCCGGCGGCACCAGGGGGGCGATGAAATCCATCAGTTCCAGCCAGCGCAATTTATGCTGGTAGGCAAACAAGGCCATCGCCACCAATACGCCCAAAAATCCGCCGTGGAACGACATACCGCCTTCCCATACGGCGAGAATTTTGAGCGGATGGGAAAAATAGTAGCTGGGGTTGTAGAACAGCACCTCCCCCAGCCGTCCGCCCAGAATGACCCCCAGAACGCCGTAGAACAGCAAATCGTCGAGCGACTTGTTGGTGAGCTGCCTGATATTCAGGGTGATGATGCGTTTGCGACCCAGCCAGATGAAGGTCATAAAGCCGGCCAGATACATCAGGCCATACCAGTGAATGGCGAGCGGGCCCAGTTGCAGGGCGACGGGATTGATATGTGGGTAAACGAGCATGGTTTAACCTAGAAACGGCAGTTGGACGGGCTGGAGTGTGCGATTTGTGGGGTGCAGTGCAAGGCGCAACGACGCGGAATGGTTGTTCCATTCCAAGGAGTTGCAACGCCGCAATGTGCCCCACAAATTGTGCAATCCGGCTCGTAGCGAACTCACCCAATAGGTGAACGTATTGTTTTCAAAAAACATCAATAAAATCATTGAATTATAAACAAGGTAAAGCGGTCAACCGCCGTTTTTAGGTTTAATCAGGTAGAATTAGCGACTTGATTATAGCTTACACCAGAAAGACATCATGCCAGTTTACCGTTCCCGTACTTCCACTCATGGTCGCAACATGGCCGGGGCGCGCTCCTTGTGGCGCGCCACGGGCATGAAAGATGCCGATTTCGGCAAACCCATCATCGCCATTGCCAACTCGTTCACCCAGTTCGTACCCGGTCACGTCCACCTCAAGGATATGGGGCAACTGGTTGCGCGCGAGATCGAGCGTGCAGGCGGAATAGCCAAGGAATTCAATACGATAGCGGTGGATGATGGCATTGCGATGGGGCATGGCGGGATGCTGTATTCGCTGCCTAGCCGCGACTTGATCGCCGATTCTGTCGAGTATATGTGCAATGCGCACTGTGCCGATGCGCTGGTGTGTATTTCCAATTGCGACAAGATTACGCCGGGCATGTTGATGGCGGCGATGCGGCTGAATATCCCGGTGGTGTTCGTGTCCGGCGGGCCGATGGAAGCGGGCAAGGTGGACTGGGGTGGCAAGACTAAAGGACTGGATCTGGTAGATGCGATGGTGGCCGCAGCCGATAGCCGCTGTAGTGACGAAGAAGTCGAGGCGATCGAGCGTTCCGCGTGTCCGACTTGCGGGTCATGTTCCGGCATGTTTACCGCTAATTCGATGAATTGCCTGACCGAGGCGATGGGCTTGTCGTTGCCCGGCAACGGTACGCTGGTGGCGACCCATGCCGAGCGCAAGCAGCTGTTTTTGCGCGCCGGGCGCACCATCGTCGAATTGTGCCGTCGCTATTACGAGCAGGACGATGCCGCAGTCTTGCCGCGCAGCATCGCCACTTTCGAGGCTTTCGAGAACGCCATGACGCTGGACATTGCCATGGGCGGTTCGACCAATACCGTGCTGCATCTGTTGGCCATCGCGCGCGAAGCGGGCGTGGATTTCACCATGCAGGATATGGACAGGTTGTCGCGCCATGTGCCGACGTTATGCAAGGTTGCGCCATCAAGCGAATACCATATGGAAGACGTGCATCGTGCGGGCGGCATTCCGGCTATCCTGGGCGAGCTGGACAGGGCGGGGCTGTTGCACGGTGAGGTGGGCTCGGTACACAGCAACACACTGCGCGACGGCTTGGCTTGCTGGGACATTGTGCAAAATACCGATGGCACGGCGGATAAGTTTTTTCGCGCAGCCCCCGGCGGTATCGTCACCACCCTCGCGTTTTCGCAATCCATGCTGTATCCAGAGGTGGATGCCGACCGCGCCACCGGCTGCATCCGCGATAAGGAACATGCCTATTCGCAGGACGGGGGCTTGGCGGTGCTGCGCGGCAACATCGCGGTGGACGGCTGTATCGTCAAGACGGCGGGCGTGGATGCCAGCATTTTGAAATTTACCGGACGGGCGCGCGTGTTCGAGAGCCAGGACGATGCGGTCGCCGCGATTCTCGCCGACCAGGTGGTGGCGGGCGATGTGGTGGTGATCCGCTACGAAGGCCCCAAGGGCGGGCCGGGTATGCAGGAAATGCTCTATCCGACCGCCTACCTGAAATCCAAAGGCTTGGGCAAAGTCTGCGCCTTGCTGACAGACGGGCGCTTCTCGGGTGGGACATCGGGCTTGAGTATCGGTCACGTCTCGCCGGAAGCGGCGGCGGGCGGTGAAATCGGCCTGGTGCATGAAAACGACACCATCGCCATTGATATTCCCAATCGCAGCATAGCGCTGGCGATTAGCGAGGCAGAGATGACGCGCCGTCGTGCCGAAATGATAGCGCGCGACCGCCTGGCCTGGAAACCGGTCAGCCGCGACCGTCAGGTTTCGGCCGCCTTGCGCGCCTACGCTGCGATGACCACCTCCGCCGACAAGGGCGCAGTGCGGGATGTGACACAGATAGAACGTTAGAAGAATAGGGGCGTACAGCATATGCCCGATGATTTTTGGATAACCATAAAGGAGAAAAGCATGACGACAGCACTGAATACGCAATTCGGCATCAACGGGCAACTGGCTTTCCGCGAGGATGCCAGCGGTTTGATCGTGGCAAATATCAACAATGCACTGGGCAGCGCCTCGCTGTGTTTGCAGGGCGCGCACCTGATGACCTGGCAGCCCAGGAGTCAGACAGTTCCGGTGGTGTGGTTATCGCGCGATGCCAAGCTGGCGGCGGGTAAATCCATACGCGGTGGTGCGCCGGTGTGCTGGCCGTGGTTTGGTCCTCACGCGACTGAGGCCGGTTTCCCCGGACACGGCTTTGCGCGTACCGTGCCTTGGCGTGTGATCGAATCGGGTACAGAAGCGAACGGCGCGACTCGTTTGACCTTGCGCCTGGTGGCTTCCGACAAGACCCGCGCGCAGTGGCCGCACGACTGCAATGTGGATTTGACCGTGATCGTGGGCGAGACCCTGCGCATGGAAATGAGTACCGAAAATACTGGTGCAGCCGATTTTGTAATCGGCGAAGCCTTGCATACCTATTTGCAGATCGGCGACATCGGGCAGGTTAGCGTGACGGGGCTCGAAGGCGGCGAGTACTGGGATAAGGTGGGCGGCACAAACAAACGCAAGCAGGACGGGGCGGTCAGTTTCTCCGGTGAAGTGGATCGCGTGTATATCAACACCGCTGCGGAATGTGTGATTCACGATGACAAGTTGCGCCGCCGCATCCATATCGCCAAATCCGGCAGTCTTTCCACCGTGGTGTGGACACCGTGGGTCGAGAAAGCCAACAAGATGGGCGATATGGGGCAGCCGGATGGCTGGCGCGAAATGGTTTGTGTAGAATCGTCGAACGCAATGGAAAACGTGGTGAAGGTCGCGGCAGGCAGCAAACACACGCTGATTGTTGAATACCGCGCTGCATCTTTGTAGCTTAACAGCTTATTTTATAAGGGAAAAAAATAATGAATTTGCAAAAATTATTGCTGGTATCGTTGCTGGCGGGTTTGTATGGCTGTCAGCCGGAGAATGCCACGCAACAGCAAACGGCACCAGTCGAAGCAATGCCCGCTGCCAGTGAGCCGGTCAGCGCGGCTCCTGCACAAGCCCCTGTTGCTCAGTCAGCCTCTGCCGTGCAACCGGTGCCGAGTGCGGCGGTGGGGGGCGCACCAGTGATTGCCGAAAAAACGGCCAAGGCTGTCGCACCCGTCAAGGCTGCGCCAGCCAAAGTCGAAGCCCCTGCGGCCAAGGTCATCGTGCCGATCAAGGAGCAAGTGGTCGCCACCCTTACCGTCGCCGCTCCTGTTGCAGTCGCTGCCCCTGACTCAGGGGTTACCCCTGCGGCGAAGCCGGTCGTATCCGAAGCCGATGCGCTGGCCTTGGCGAAAAAATCCAACTGCCTAGCGTGTCATGCCATAGACAAAAAGGTAGTCGGTCCGGCATGGAAAGAGGTGGCCGCAAAATATCGCGGTGACGCGACCGCCGAAGCGCATTTAATCAACAAGATTGCGGTGGGCGGCAGTGGCGTGTGGGGCAGCATGGCGATGCCCGCACACCCTAAACTCAGCGAAGCGGAGCGCACTACTTTGGCAAGATTTGTGCTTAATTTGAAATAAGCTGTCAACCGGATGGTGAATGCTGGCGTTAATCACGCAACGTCCGAAACAGTGGGTTTACAAATCTGACGGAGTCGTCCAGTATCACCATCGGAGGCACAAGCCTTCGCACCTTTTAAGTTTCCTTGATCATAAAACGGAGAGAATAGATGAAATCCATTATCGTAAGCATGACAGTAGCAGCAGGTTTGATGATTGCCGGTTCCGCCATGGCGACCGACATGCCGCCCGCAGCCCAGAAAAATAACTGCACGGCCTGTCACGCAATTGACAAAAAGCTAGTTGGCCCGGCCTGGATGGAAGTTTCCAAGAAGTACAAGGGGGATGCGGGTGCTGAAGCCAGGCTGATCACTAAAGTCTCCAAAGGCGGTTCTGGTAACTGGGGTTCCATGCCTATGCCTGCCAACGATCCTGCCGGCAAGAAACAGGCTGACATGAAAGCACTGGTGCAGTTTATTCTGGGTTTGGCAAAATAAGTTTATCCTGTCCTCGTTGCGGGGAAGTCATTTTTCAAGATTGAGTTTGTTTCAGGAAGAACGTCAAAATTTTTCGGGAACAAGGTCAAAATTGGAGAAACTGGCGAAATTCGACTTTGCGTTGTTTGTCGGGTTACCAGGCGTAGTGAAAATCGTGCTGTGCTATGTGGCACTTTGTTGTGAAGTTGTTTAGAATCGGTCTCGAAGGCTAGGCCTTCGTACTTTTTTAAGTTTTTTGATCATAAAGCGGAGAGAACATATGAAATCTATCATCGTAAGTTTGGCAGTTGCAGCAGGTTTGATGGTTGCAGGTTCAGCAATGGCAGCAGCACCCGCCTCAGCTAAGGGTTGCAAGGCTTGCCACAGCATTGATAGCGACAAGAAAGTGGTTGGTCCAGGCTGGGTTGCAGTTGGTAAGAAATATGCTGGCGACAAAGACGGTGCCAGCAAAATTGCAGCCAATATCACCAAAGGTGGTAAATTCGACTGGAAATTTGGCATGATGCCTCCTAAAGGTGGTAATGCTAAGTTGTCTGACGCTGACATCAAGGAAATCGCGACTTATATTGCTGGCTTGAAGTAATCCGGCTTGCAAGTGTCAATAAAAAACCGGCGCAAGCCGGTTTTTTATTGCCCGTCAATTTGTTGTCCGGTAAATTGACAAAAAGTGCCTCTGCTCCGCATAATCAGCCCGTAAGTCGTAAGTTAATTCAGCCGTACGTTTTTATATTGGGAATTTAACATGTCATTATGTTTGGGTCGTTTGCTGTTCCTCGCCACATTATCATTGACGCTTGCAGGCTGTGGTCAATCCGCTTCCGAGCAGGCTGCGGCTTCAGGCGAGCGGGTGGTGCGCATCGGTTCGGTAGCGCCCCTGACCGGACCGCAGGCGCATCTGGGCAAGGATAACGAAAATGGTGCGCGCATGGCGATAGAGGAGGCCAATGCCAAGGGGATTACGATCGGCGGCAAAAAAATCCATTTTGAACTGATCAGCGAGGATGATCAGGCCGATCCCAAGACGGCGACCATCGTCGCGCAGAAGCTGGCGGACAGCGGCGTGAGCGGCGTGATTGGTCATCTGAATTCCGGCACGACCATTCCCGCCGCAAAAATTTACCACGACAACGGCATCCCGCAGATTTCTCCTTCTGCCACGGCGGTGGCTTACACCCATCAGGGTTTCAAGACTGCGTTTCGCGTGATGGCGAATGACGCGCAGCAGGGACATGTGCTGGGCGAGTATGCAACCCGGAATCTGCACGCCAAAAAAATAGCCATCATTGATGACCGTACGGCCTACGGTCAGGGGCTGGCCGACCAGTTTATCCACGCGGCACAGGCGGCGGGGGCGGAAATCGTGGCGCATGAATATACCAGCGACAAGGCAGTGGACTTTACAGCGGTGCTGACGGTGGTAAAGGGCAAACAGCCCGACCTGCTATTTTACGGCGGCATGGACGCGCAGGGCGGGATGATGGCCAGACAGATTAAATCGCTGGCGCTGAACGTGAAGTTCATGATGGGCGATGGCGGTTATACGCCCGAATTTATCAAGCTGGCAGGGGATGCGGCGGACGGCACCTATGCTTCCCTGCCCGGCGTGCCATTGGATAAAATGCCCGGCGGCAAGGCGTTCGAGCAGCGCTTCGTCGCCCAATACCAGCCGATTCAGTTGTACGCGCCTTATTGCTACGATGCTGTGAACGTGATGATCGCTGCGATGCAAAAGGCGGGGTCGGTTGAACCTGCCCATTATCTGCCCGCGCTTGCCAATATTTCATACGAAGGCATTACCGCCACCCTCCAGTTCGATGGCAATGGCGACCTCAAGGGCGGCGCGGTGACGCTGTATCAGGTGCAACAAGGCAAGTGGCAGCCGTTGGAAACGGTGGGTGCGGCGCAGTGATCCCGCGCAAGGGTTAAGCCGTACATGGAAACCTTTCTTCAGCAAATCATCAATGGCCTGGTGCAAGGCAGCGTGTACGCGCTGGTGGCGCTGGGCTATACCATGGTCTATGGCATCCTCGGTCTGATCAACTTCGCGCACGGCGAAGTGGTAATGGTCGGCGCGATGCTGGTGATTTCATCGCTGACCGCCATGCTGTCCTGGGGGGTGCCGCTGTTGTTGGCCTTGCCGATCAGCGTGGTGCTGGCGATGGCGGGTTGTATGGCGCTGGGTTACAGCATCGAGCGCATCGCCTACCGTCCCTTGCGCCATGCGCCGCGTCTCGCCCCGCTGATAACTGCGATAGGCGTGTCCATCCTGTTGCAAAATCTGGCCATGATGATCTGGGGGCGCGAGTATCACGCCTTCCCGCAACTGATCGTCAGCCAGCCTCACCACATCGGCGGCGCGATCATCAATGACATTCAAATAATCATAATAATCATGGCATTAGCGATAATGGCGGGGCTGATGCTCCTTGTGCATCGCACCCGTCTGGGGCGTGCGATGCGTGCCGTGGCAGAGAACCAACACGCCGCGCAGCTAATGGGCGTGGATGTCAACCGAGTAATCTCAGTAACTTTCATGCTGGGTTCGGCACTGGCGGCAATTGCCGGGCTGATGGTCAGCGCCAACTACGGGCTGGCGCACTACTACATGGGATTTTTACTGGGGCTGAAAGCCTTCACCGCTGCGGTGCTGGGCGGCATCGGCAATCTGCGCGGCGCGATGCTGGGCGGCCTGTTGCTGGGCCTGATCGAAAGTCTGGGCGCGGGCTATATCGGAGATTTGACGGGTGGATTCATGGGCAGCCAGTATCAGGATGTGTTCGCCTTCTTCGTGCTGATCGCCGTGCTGGTGTTCAGGCCGTCTGGATTGCTCGGCGAACAGTTGGCGGAGCGGGCATGAAATCGGGTAGATTCACGAAGAAAAATGGGCTGTTTGTTTTGCAGCTGGGTGCCGTGCTGTTATTGCCGTTCATCACCGATGCCCTGCTCGGGCGCGGCTGGGTGCGCATCGTGGATTTCGCCATGCTCTACATCATGTTGGCACTCGGCCTTAACATCGTGGTCGGCTACGCGGGGCTGCTGGATTTGGGTTACATCGCGTTTTTCGCGGTGGGGGCGTACTGTTTTGCGCTGACCGGTTCGCCGCATCTGGCGCTGGCCTTCCCGCAGCTTTTTCCTGCTGGCCTGCATCTTTCCTTCTGGCAGGTTGTGCCGTTGTCGGCCTTGCTGGCGGGCGGTTTCGGGGTGTTGCTGGGTGCGCCCACGCTACGCTTGCGCGGGGACTATCTGGCTATCGTCACGCTGGGATTCGGCGAAATCATTCGCATCTTTTTGAACAATCTCAACGCGCCGATCAATCTGACCAACGGCCCACAAGGGATCAGCCTGATTGATCCCATTGCCGTGGCGGGGGTGTCGCTGAACGCAGGCGAGGAGATACTCGGCATTACTTTCCCCTCAGTGCATCTGTATTTTTACCTGTTCCTGGCCTTCACCGCACTGGTGATATTTGTCTCGCACCGTCTGGAGAAATCACGCATCGGTCGCGCCTGGATGGCGATACGCGAAGACGAGATTGCGGCAACGGCGATGGGCATCAATACCCGTAACCTCAAGCTGCTGGCGTTCGCGATGGGGGCGATGTTCGGCGGCGTATCCGGTACCTTGTTCGCGGGTTTTCAGGGCTTTGTCAGCCCGGAAAGCTTCAGCCTGATGGAATCGGTCATGGTGTTGTGCATGGTGGTGCTGGGCGGCATGGGTAATATACGCGGGGTCATACTCGGCGGCGTGCTGCTGGCCTTGCTGCCGGAAATCCTGCGCCACGGCATCGTGCCTTTGCAGCAGGCACTGTTCGGCAGAACCGTGATAGACCCGGAAGGTCTGCGCATGTTGCTGTTCGGCACTGCGCTAATCGCAGTGATGCTGTATCGTCCTGCGGGGTTGTGGCCTTCGCGTGTCCGCCGTAGTGAACTTGAGGCAGACGAGCCGGGGTCAACGATATGAATGCCCCTTTACTGGAACTCGCCCATATAGGCAAACAGTTCGGCGGGCTGAATGCCTTGAGCGAGGTGTCGTTGCACATTAAGCGCGGCGAAATCTACGGCCTGATCGGTCCGAACGGTGCGGGCAAGACCACACTGTTCAACGTCATCACGGGTCTGTATCGGGCGGATGCTGGCGAATTTCGTTTTGCCGGGCTGCGTTATCACCATCCCCAGCCGCACCGGCTGGCGCAGGCGGGCATCGCGCGCACTTTTCAGAACATCCGCCTGTTCGCCAATCTCACCGCGTTGGAAAATGTGATGATAGGCCGTCATATACGCACCCGGTCGGGCGTTTTCGGTGCCTTGCTGCGCGATGCGGCCACGCGCGCGGAAGAACGTGCCTGCGCCGAACGCGCGCGCGAATTGCTGCGCTATGTCGGTATCACCCGACCCGCGCAAACGCTGGCCAAACATCTCTCCTACGGCGAACAGCGCAGGCTGGAAATAGCGCGAGCCTTGGCCACCGAACCGCTGCTGTTGGCGCTGGACGAACCCGCTGCCGGGATGAATGCCACCGAAACGGAAAGCCTGAAGACGCTGTTGCAGGACATCCGCGCCACGGGCATCACCGTGCTGCTGATCGAACATGACGTGAAACTCATCATGGGCTTGTGCGATCGCGTGGCGGTGCTGGATTACGGCAGGAAGATCGCCGAAGGGGTGCCGGATGAAGTGCGCGGCGACCCCGCCGTGATCGCCGCCTATCTGGGGAACGACGATGAATAGTAGCGCGCTGAAACGGGGTACTCCCTCCCTCTCGCAGGGGGAGGGCTGGGGTGAAAAGCCCGATGTTCCCCAGTTATTGGAAGTTCGCGATTTGCAAGTCGCCTATGGTGGCATACAAGCGGTGAAAGGCATCAGCCTGCAAGTCGCGCCGGGTGAGTTGGTCGCGCTGATCGGCAGCAACGGCGCGGGCAAGACCACCACGCTGAAGACGCTGGCGGGCATCATAGCCCCAGTCAGCGGGCAGATAGACTATGACGGTAACAGCCTGATCGGCAGGGCGGCGCATCGGCGCGTCGCACAGGGCATGGCGCTGGTGCCGGAAGGTCGCGGCGTGTTTGCGAGGCTCACCGTGCGGGAAAACTTGCAAATGGGCGCTTATACGCGCAGCGATACGCCCGGCATTGCCGCCGACCTGGAACGCATGTATGAACGCTTTCCGCGTCTGTATGAACGCCGCGATCAATTGGCCGGAACATTGTCCGGCGGTGAGCAGCAAATGGTTGCGATGGCGCGCGCCCTGATGAGTCGCCCGCGCCTGTTGATGCTGGACGAACCCAGCATGGGGCTGGCTCCCTTGATGGTTAAAAAAATATTTGAAACTATTCAAGAGGTTGCATCGCAGGGCATGAGCATCATATTGGTCGAACAAAACGCCAGACTCGCCCTGCAAGTCGCCCAGCGCGGCTATGTGATGGAAAGCGGAAAGATCACACTTTCCGGTGAATCCCGCGAACTGCTGGGCAGCGATGCCGTGCAACGCGCGTATCTGGGTGGCTGATTAGAGTCGCTGGCGGCATGAATGGCGAGTGGGATTGTTTGGATAAAAATAGGCTATGCCGTAGTTAACGGTTGTTATGGGGATAAGAAATCATAAATTACCGCGCATCACGATGACAGCATCCACCCCATTCTCCACCTCATTGCCCCCTCGCTAACGCTCTCCCCCTTGAAGGGAAAGGAATCTACTCCCCGCCCGCAGCTTGCGAGGACGGAACGGATACTATCCCCTTGGAGAGAGGGGAATCTACTCCCTCCCCTTCAAGGGGAGGGTTGGGGTGGGGATGGGGGGTGGTGGCAGTCGCCACATAGCGGCAATCCAGAAGCGGGAACTCAGCACGACAGCCTATCTACGGGTCTGATTGCCAATGATCTACGTCATTTCAACCGTTAAACCTGGAAACCGCAGTTGACCGCTCAAGTGACAGCATAACGTGCTGACCTTAAGAGCTATTCTTCACATTCGATGGTTCACGAATTCGCTACGGGCTGAAATTCAGGTTTCTTGCGGCGCGGTGCGGGGTTGCACCCAAGAGGGCACAAGAACCCCTGCGGGGCAACTCGTTGAAATGGAATAACCATTTCGCCTCCTCGCGTGGAGCGATACTTGCAATAAACATGAACCTCAACCCGTCCAACTGCGGTTTCCAGGTTAATTTGGACAGAGCTTAAAAATAGCTATTCGCTCCAGCCCGCATCCAGCAAGCGGTCGCTGCGGTTCTCGGTCTGGTGAAGCAGGAAGGCGCAATCCTGGCGGTGTATGGTGATGCCGCGATCGCGCGTCAGATAGCCGATGATGGCTTGTGGTGGCGCGGGGTTGCAGCATTTTGCCAGCCGCGTCGTTTGCCTGCCCAGTCCGGTAATCATAATGTGCGGTTCATCGAGCGGTTTGTCGGCAGGTCTGACGACGGCGGATTTGATAATGTCCAGTGGCCGGGTCGGGCACTCCGCCTGTATCGCCAGCGCGATGCGCCGCAGGGTGACCTCGTTGCGACCGAGCGCCGCCAGCAAATCTTCCAGTTTGTTGTAGCGCAGGCGCTGCGCGAGTTTCTCCTGATTCACCGAGGTGATGCCTAGTCGGTGCAATTCCCGATCCAGTTGTAGGCGGCCTTGTGCGACATGTTCATCCAGATGCAGGTTTTTGAACCAGGCGCGCACCTTGGCGCGCGCGCTGGGGCTTTGCAAATAGCCCAGCGCGGGATTGGCCCAGTCCAGACTGGGGCCGCCCTGTTTGACGGTGAGAATTTCCACGCGCTGGCCGTTTTGCAAGGGATAGGTGAGCGGCACGATGCTGCCGTCCACTTTTGCGCCGCGCGTGCGATGCCCCAGATTGGAGTGCAGCGTATAGGCAAAATCCACCGGGGTCGCACCTGAAGGCAGGGCGATGACCTTACCTTGCGGCGTGAGTACATAAACCTGGTCGTGGAATAGTTCGTTCCTGAACTGTTCCTGCATATCGCTCTGTTCGGCAATATCTTCTTTCCATTCAAGTATCTGGCGCAGCCAGACAATTTTTTCATCCAGTTTTGCGTCGGATTTCCCCCCTTCCTTGTAACGCCAGTGCGCGGCGACTCCCAGCTCGGAATGGTGGTGCATCTCCTGCGTGCGGATCTGTATCTCGACGGCGAGACCGCGCGGACCGATGACGGCGGTATGCAGCGAACGGTAGTTGTTGCTCTTGGGGTGCGCGATGTAGTCGTCGAATTCGCTGGCGATGGGAACCCACAGGGCTTGCACGATGCCCAGTGCCGCGTAGCAGTCCTGCACGTCTTGCACCAGAATGCGCACGGCGCGCACATCATACAGTTCGTCAAAATCCAGTTGTTTGCGCTTCATCTTGTTGATGATGCTGTAGATGTGCTTGGGGCGCCCGGTCACTTCCGCCTGGATGCCCGCCTGCTGCATGGCACTGCGCAACTGCCCGATGACTTCGGCGATGTACTGCTCGCGGTCTATGCGGCGCTCGTCCAGTAATCCGGCAATTTTCTTGTAAAGTTCCGGTTCCAGGTAGCGCACCGACAGGTCTTCCAGCTCCCATTTGATTTGCCACACGCCGAGCCGGTTGGCGAGCGGCGCGAACAGGTTTTTCGTTTCCTGCGCGATGGTGCGCTGCTGTTCGATGTCGGCACCCGACAGGCAACGCATGGTCTGGGCGCGTTCGGCCAGTTTGATTAGCACCACGCGGATGTCGCCGACCATCGCCAGCAACATCTTGCGCAGGCTTTCCAGTTGCTGGGCGTGGTCGTCTTTCTTCTTGTTTTTCTTGTCGGGGCGGGGGATTTCGCTGAATTGCCGTATCTGCTCGGTGCGTGAAATGCCTTGGACCAGCGCCATGACGTTGTGACCGAAATCGCTCTCCAGCCGGGATGCCCAGTCGTCCAGATAGTCGGGTATGGCGTGCAGCAGTGTGGCGACGATCGTTTCAATGTCCATGTTCATGCCGACCAGAATGGAGGCCGCGCCCAGCGCGTGTTGCAGCAGCGGCGTACCGGTCAGCGCGACTTGTCCGGCATAGAGCGGCTCGGCCAGTTCGCAGGCATGGCGTATCACCTCGACTTCGTCGGCGGTGAAGTCGGCCAGCCATGTATCGCCAACGGTGAATTTCTGCGGGGAGCGTGTCTGTATTGAAACCATTGCTTAGTAGCCCAGCGTTTTGAGTAATAACTTGCTTGCGAGTGCTAACAATAACACGGCGAACAGCTTGCGTAACAGGCCGGTGTTCAGGTGGTGCGTGGCTTTTGCGCCCAGCGGCGCGGTGAATACGCTGGCTAACGCCGTCCACAACAGGGCGGGCAGATAGACATAGCCCAGACTTGCGGCAGGAAGGCCTGGTGCGCCCAGCCCCGTCAGCACATAGCCTGCCGTTCCGCCGAGTGCGACCGGAAAGCTGATGGCAGCCGAAGTGCCGATGGCCTGGCGGAGGGTGAAGTTGCTCCAGGTCAGGAAGGGAATTACCACCGTACCGCCGCCGATGGACACCAGACTGCTCAGCGTGCCGGCGAACACGCCGAACAGCCTGACGATCAGGCTGCGGGGGAGCTGGCGCGAGGCGGGTGGGCGGATGTCCAGCAATATCTGCGCGGCGGCGCAATACACGAACAGCGCGAAGATCAGCCCCAGCAGATAGACCGGGATGCGGCTCGCCAGCAGTGTGCCCAAGGCTGTGCCGATCAGGATGCCGGGGGTGATGGTACGCACCACGCGCCAGTTCACCGCGCCGTGTTGGTTATGTTTCAACAAGCTGGCCAGCGCGGTAAAGAGGATGGTCGCCATAGACGTGCCGAGCGCTAGATGCAGCAGGTGTTCGGGCGGAAAATGCTGCGCATCGAACAGCAGCAACAAAAGGGGCACGAGTAGCGTGCCACCGCCTATGCCGAACAGTCCGCCCAGAAACCCGATGCCAGCCCCCAGCAACAAATAGGCGAACCCCCATTCCATCAGGCGTGAACCAATCGGGCGGTGATGAATTCCCATTCATCGGGGTCAAGCGGCGTGATGGACAGGCGGTTGCCCTGTTGCAGGGTACGCATCCGTGCCAGTTCCGGGTGCAGGCGCAGCTCACTCAGCGGGATCAGCGCGATTTTTTTGACCAGTTGCACGTCCACATTAAACCAGCGCGGCTGCTCAGGTGTGGCCTTTGCGTCGAAATACTTGCTGGATTGTTCGAACTGTTTGGCATCGGGATAAGCGCCACTGGCCACCCGCGCGATTCCCGCGATACCCGGTATCTTGCAATTGGAATGGTAAAACAGCACGCCATCGCCTATCGTCATCTGGTCGCGCATGAAGTTGCGCGCCTGATAATTGCGCACGCCATACCAGGCCACACTTTGTTCGGGGAAGGTCGCCAGATCGTCAATACTGACATCGGCGGGCTCGGATTTCATCAGCCAGTAGCGCATGTTTATTTTTTCCGTTCAGATTAAGGTAGCGCAGCTATTGCACCGTTCTGATTTCATTGAGCAAATCGGGGTGTCTGTCGAGTACTTTGAGCAACTTTAGCAGCGCCAGGGAGGGTTTGGTCTTACCGTTTTCGTATCGAGAAAACGCATTGACCCCGCCGCCAAAGATTTCGGAAGCCTCCCGCTGATCCAGCGACAGTTTTTTGCGAACGCTGGCAATAAAACATGGATCAACAATGGAAGCATTGACCCGTTTGTTGAATGCCAACATTAAATCCATGGTTCTGCGGGATTCTGCTGCGTCCAGAACTGATTCGTTGCAGGCATTGCAAAACTCACCCTTCACGGCAGGCAGAACCGTTGATGCATTTTTGTAAGTGTAGGTTATATCGCGGGTATCTCGCACCATATCAGCCGCGCCGCAAGTCGGACATTTCATGTTTATAACTCCTTGAACGACACAATGAGTACGTCATCAATGACAGTCAGTTTCAAATACACCGCGCCGGATGGGGTCTGGGGGCGGTACACATCTTGCCAAACGGTATTATTTGTATGGGTGGTCATGCTTTTGTAGAAATCAGCCATGCTCAACGACCTCACTACGGCGATCATCTCGTCGAAACCCATGCCGAGTGCCGTAGCGCCTTCACGGGCCGATTTTGTTGCGCGCACGCGCCCCGTGCCAATTAGAATTTTGACTGCCGAAAGTTTGCAGTGAGGCACACGTTTTTCCACAGTGTGAACAATAACTTGCTGGGTTCAATTTGGCAAGTAGGTTAATTTGCTTGCGGTGTATCCTCATCAGTAAGAGAATGCGCCCTTTTATTATTCCAGAAGAAAAACCATGACCGACCTCGCAGCACGCGCCATTCAGGCGGAAAACACCCTCCGGCAACGCGACCTTGCCCGAATGAAAGGGATCGCCGTCGGATTGCTGGGGCTGGCGGCCTGTTTGTATGTGGCAGGCAAGTGGCTGGCCTGGGGCTATCTGGCGGCTTTTGCCGAGGCGGCGATGA
>Ga0210015_1002013_pt1 | contig 19501 bp, 19 predicted proteins | sample CryGeymeta201522_FD_185471 | JGI IMG/M metagenome (GOLD analysis project Ga0210015, IMG submission 185471) | Groundwater microbial communities from Crystal Geyser aquifers in Utah, USA - Crystal Geyser metaG 2015-22 (SPAdes) (version 2) | ecosystem: Environmental > Aquatic > Deep subsurface >... | reverse complement strand
ATGTGTGATCATAAATCGATTGCCAAAAAAATTCTTCATCTTGTGTACCGATTATATTATATTTATCAGCAACCTGACCAAGCAGTCTACCGAATTCAAACCATATCCTCAAAGCATCTATTTTTCTTCCACTTTTGGTTAAAAGTTTTCTTTTCAATAAACTTTTTTCCAAACTGAAAATGGACTCTTGTAGTTCTTCGTAGATCCTATCTGCAGTTTTCCTCTCCAAATCTGAAACTAGACCTGTATGGCTAGCATAAGTAAATTCTCCGTTCTTTTTTAGTTTTATAGCCATATTTAATTAAAAAATTTTATTCCTAAAACTTATCTAAAATCCCACAGGTAACTACTGCGCCGGAAGGCTACATGTTTTAAAAGAGTCTGAAAATCATCACTCTCCATCTCTTCTTTTGTAAATATTAATGGCTCCTCTCCTTCCTCTATCAATGTTTTATCTTCCGCAAGCCTTATTCCATAAGCGAAATAAGAGCCTTCTTTAAATAAAAGGTCTCGCAGTAATTTTTCCCATTCCTTTACCTTCAGAATTGAGTCAATAGTTGGGTGAAGCCTATTATAACAAAGTACATATTCCTTATCCCCTTCTTCTATCCAGATAAATTTTCTTTTATCCTTAGTTGCCCTACTCTCAATTTTGAAAAATCCTTTTTCAGGTGGATCTTCTTCCACGTAAAATGTCCTACTAACTGGGTGATATATTAATTCTCCTTTCTCATAGAATATTTCCTTGCTGATTTTCTTCTCTTCCAGAGATCGCATTTCGGCTCTAAATGTATAGCCTCCACGCTCAAAAGACTTATCTATTTTAATCTCAGGCCATCCAACTTTTATTTGCTCTTCCGGAATTCTCAATTCCTTTTCGACATACTTAATTACCTTTCCATTTTTCTGTAGGAAAATATACGCTTTGACTAATACTATTAGAGAAGTAGAATATTCATTGATAGGAATGACATACGTTCCCTCTACAGATTGACTTCTATCAGCTCGACCATTTTCATAGGGAGTTCTGAAGTCTGCAATTGAAAGTCTTAATTTTTCAATAGCTGATCTTTCTTTTCCCGTTCTAGTTCTTCTACTGCTCGTAGTTCCAATTAAACTAAGTGTTTTAGCAAGTTTATTTAAATCGTTCTGTGTTACAATTTCTACTGCGCGTTGTTTTTTACTTACATACGTGCTTTGTTCTTCAATGAGTTTATATTTCTCAGCAAATTTTCTTATTATATATTTAAGTTTGTTTCTTGTTCGATTAGCAGGACTTCTTGTCCAAAGGATATCACAATGTTCTGGGCCTTCACAATCTGCCATTTTCTCTTCTAGTAATTTATCAAAGGTGACTGCCCCATAGATTTTATTTCCTATGGGTTCAGATATTAAGTTTTCAATTTTTAATCTTTCTACCACCATCCCATGTACTTGAATTGCAAGACCTTTATAGTGTTCAGGGATATCTTTATCACCTAAATAGCAGAGAGAAATATTTTTAATCCGGAGCTTCGAATTTTCTTCTAACTCAATCGGTCCCGAATTATAAATTTCATTTATCCCGAGTTTTTCGATGGGTAAAAACGGAGGTGGAGAAATAAGCCGATTTTTCCCATCAATTTCTATTTCTATCTTCGCTTGGTATTTATGCAAAATTTCCCACCACGTATGTTGAATCAATTGCTCTATCTCTCCATTAGTAATAGCCTCTATTATTTCCTTGCGAGGATCAAAAAGAAGAACTCTGGTACCTGAATTTAAAAAAGGAGGGATTACATTTTTAAAAATTCTCTCTCTTTTCTTATTTGCAATCTCTCCCGAATCTATTTCAACTTTTATTGCTTTATCTTTGTCAAGAAATATCCTTCCAAAAACATATTGTTTATCATCGGATCGCATCGAATCAAAATAGATGGCTTTATGTTTACTAGCACCTATGAACGTCATCTTTCCTCTTCCTCTAGAACCTATTGCACTTTTAGGTTTATTACTCCAATTAGAACTCAAAAAATATGCTAGTCTTTCCTTTTCTTTCTCCTTTCTCTTAAGAGCAATTACCGCCTCTTTCTCATTTCTAGGAATAATACCTGTAAGCCCATATGTTCCGCTATCAACAAATCCTAAAATCGACGGATATACTTGAGAGTTAGAGAAATAGAAAAGCTTAAAAGACCAATTCTTCCCCCTTTTGTTATCAATTCGAGCATCCCAGCTATTTTGTATGGCATCTTTCTGAAAAGCTTCGGAAAGCCAATACTTATGACCTATTTTCCCTTCGTAGCCCTCCATTATCGCCTGGAGGTCTCTTTCTTGATTTTGAGGTTGAGTAAATTGTGCCATTTTTATAATTTAAATTCTTTTTCTTTTGGGAAATGAAATTTTGCTTTTATTTCTTTTACCTTTCGGTCGATTTCGCCAAAAATCTTATTCACATCTTCTTCGTAATATTCATAAGCTTGACGGTTAGCACAGTTCCCAAGCACTTTTAAGCGTCTAAGTACTTCATTAGTTCTCAATGAAGCCAACCTCTTAAATCTTTCCCTTTTTGTTTCATTTTTTGGTGCTTTTTGCATAGTTTTTTCTATTTTACAAGAATTAAATTATAATTGCAAGAATCGACTATATATTATATAAATACCATATTTCAAAAATACTTGTCAAGCCCTTTTATCCAGAGTTTGTTTTTTTATCTCTAAACCCCCATTTTTGAATAAATTAAAAAAAGAGAAAGCTTGCTTTCTCCCCCCTCAAGAGTCGGAGTTCGTATCTAATAGTATGAGTGGGCGCGCGTGGAGTCGAACCACGGACCTTTACATTATCAGTGTAACGCTCTAACCAACTGAGCTACGCGCCCTCGAAAATTATGCCCATATATCTATCTAAAAAAGCTTGGGTTGCCATCATTAATTCTCGCTTCTTTTCTACGCTTAAAAAATAAATGGCGCATGTTCCATGTCGCGAGGGTTCTTTATAAGAAAAGCTTTTCTCCTTTAATTTTCCAATTAACGGTTTGTAAAATTGATTTTCTTGAAACCCTAATTCTTCTTGCCAGAATTTCTTTTCCCTTTCAATATCCATATTTTCATAAAGATGAAGGTGCGCTTTTACTTTGTTTTTTGAAATTTCCAGAAATTCATTCAGCCAATTGATAAAAAATTTAATAATTTTATGGTCTGTATTTGTAAAAACAATTTTAGAATAATCCCTTTTACCGCCCTCCCCTAAATACAACATCAAGCCTGCAACAAAAAACACTTCTTCGGAAAGATTCTTAAACCTTTTTTGATATTTATTATAAATCTCTTGTTCTTTAAGTTTTCTTTTCCTACGCATTGCTGCTCGAAATCTTTCTATCTTAACCTCAGCCTTCTTCCATCCTTTCCCTTTTAATTCTTTGATTTTTTCTTCACTAAGCGGGAACTCTCGCAACCAATAACTTAGGGTACTTTTCGGCACACCTAATCTTTTTCTAATCTCGGAGTAACTAAATTCTTTTTCCGTACGGAGTTTGATTACTTGTTCGCGTAATTGTGAATGCATCTTAATTGTGTTCGTTTATAGTCTGCACTCTAGCCACTAAACTGCACGCGCTTTAGGTTCTTTCCAAAACAAAACGAATTCTTTTGATAGGATCCAGCCAGTTAAATTTAGTAAAAACAAAATTTTCGGCAACGATTTTTAAGCCAAGTTTTTTGAATATTCTTTTCCATTCTTCTTTTTTCTTGAAATTGAATGTCTTTTTGCCGCCGGGAAAAATAATCTGGTGAATTTTGCATCTTAAATTCGATAAAATTCCTTCTGGTAAATCTTCGAAAATAATGATTCTTTTTGCAACCCTTTTGGCTTCTTTTAATACCACCTCCGGATCTTCACAATGATGTAAAACATAATTTATCAACACAACATCAAAAGAGTTATTTTCAAAGGGGAGATCTTGACCATCGATGATTTTAAAAGGAATTTTAACTAATCTATTATCTCTAATATCAACGCCAAAAACTTTTGCTTTAAAGAAATCTTGAAAATATTTGGCGGCAATTCCCGATCCGCATCCTAAATCTAAAATTTTTGAACCTTCTTTGATAAAACCCTGGCAGTCAAGGCACATCTGTCTGGCTCCCATTTCATAAATCTTAGAAAAAAGTCGATAGTACATTAAACTAAAAATACACGAATTAGGATGCGAATTTTATGCGCCCCAGAAGTAGAAAGGAACTTTCACTTCGGGGCTGTCCCGTAGTGAGCTCCGCTCTACTACTGGGACGAATTATATGCGAATTTTTACTTCCGGGTTTTACCAAAACTTCCAATTACCAAATCCGGTATTATTTTTTTCAAAGAGGCTGGACCAATTTTTATTGAGGAATTATAATCTCCGCCATTAATAATTATTTTTGGCTGGTTCAATAAAGATTTTTCAATAAAGGTAGGCAGTCCCCACAAATTTCCAAGAGGCGGAATAGCCCCAACCCGGGCCCCTTTGAGATTTTTCTTCATCCAGGCCTCGGTGGCAAAATTAGCATGCGAATAGCGCGCCTTCGCCCTTCGGGCTTCGGCAATCCGAATGCGCCCATGCGAATTTTTGGTTATTTTTTGCTTCAGCCAACTATTCGCGGTCTTCAAAAATTTTTTAATGTCCAAAATCTGATGGGCGGAAATCAAAACCAGAACAAAATCTCCATCCATTTTGATGACCAGGGTTTTCCCAACAATTTTCTCCGGAACTCTCAATGTCTGAGATTTATCAAAGGCAGTGTAAACCGTCCGATGTGAAATTGGCTCGTATTTTATTTTAGACAAAAATTTAATTAATTTTTTAGCTAGGGGCATATTAAAATATATTAACAAATTTTTCTCGAATCTTCAATCATTATAACAAAATTTCGATTTTTTAAAAACAGAAAACACGGATTTTGTCCCGTGCGATTTTGAAAGTTTGTTTTGCTAAGTGAAGGCCCGATAATCTCAATTTTGGGCTCCGAGATCAACACCCTAAATTTGAGATCAGAGCTCTCCTCCCTCAAATTTAGTCAACACTTTTAAATTGAATGATCCACGAGCAGCTTCCGCTACCCGTGCCTTGTTACGACTTACCCCTTCTTACTGAGCTTGGCTTAGCTCCCCTTTCGGGGCACTTCGGCCATTCCCAGCTTGCTTGGGTTGACGGGCGATTATCCTCTAGAAACTTAGAGTTGACGTTCCCACCTCGGCGAGCGGATTTCCCGCACCGGGCGAGCTCTAATGCATTTTTTGCTTAAGGAAATATAATCTTCTCAATCCTGACTTGGTAAAATGCTTTCTTTGCCTGATTCCCTTCATTATTCTACAAAATATCTCAAAATCTTTTCTTTTTGATGCTAATTTCAATTGATGTTTCTTGAAAAAAGGGATAATAACTTTCTCTAAGTCATTTCGATTCGCCACTTCGTAGCGATAACAATTTTGATGATTTTTCCGTTTATCTACCTGGAAATATACATTTCCACAACCGAAGAAATCTTTTAATTCATACAGAATATCTTTATCTTTTTCTATAAGTTTCAAATAAAATCTCGGTTCGGCCTTTGTTCGTCTCTTTACTTTCTTTTTAAGATCAGGATTTCGAATGTAAACGGTGAAGCTACCTTCTCCATCTACTAAACCAACTATATAATTTGGGTTTAACATTACATTAGAGTGAACCCTTCCTGAACACACAAAATTTTGTGTCCAGTACTATGATTCAGCTGACTTCTGACGCGGCGTCAGTTTCATTATACCACGCCAGATCTCCTCGGGTCAATACATGAACCATTCTTGACATCCCGAATCGAGCCGGTGAAATTGGTCTTCCCCACGCTCACCGCCCCCTCCATGGGTCGACTAGCTCTTTATGATTCGGGCTATCATTTGCATCCAGACCCTCCATCATTTACCTCGCGGCAAATGATTGTCTTTCAGCTACTCTTCGTTGAGCCAACGAAGGGAGAGATTTTAACTCTCTGGTTTGTGTACCTGCCGAGCGCGTTTATTGTGAGTACAAGGCTCAGAAACATATTCACCGTGACGTGGCTGATTCACGGTTACTAGCGATTCCGGCTTCATGAGGTCGGGTTGCAGACCTCAATCCGAACTAAGACTGCTTTTGATGGGATTAGCTCCGCGTTACCGCTTTGCGACCCTTTGTAGCAGCCATTGTACCACGTGTGCAGCCCAGGGCGTCAAAGGGCCGTGCTGATTTGGCGTCATCCTCACCTTCCTCCCCGTTATCCGAGGCAGTTTCCTATGACATCCCAGCTCCTCGCTTCCGCTCGTCGCTGTTTCCTACGAAAGTACGAATTTTTTACGAAAATACGAAATTTATTTTTTTCGTAATTTCGTACGGTTTCGTAATTTCGTAGGATAACTCCGAACGAAGGTGAGGAGCCAAGCAAACATAGGATGAGGGTTGCGCAGGTTTCCCCATTGAAGGGAGCATCTCAAGACACCTGCTGACGACCATATGCGTCCGAAATTACTTTCGGTATGGACTATACCATTTCCCATTCACCCGCCTAAATTTTTTTAAAATTTTGGCAGGGTTGGTAGCTGGAAAAAAGAGGGAAAGAGAGCACTTTCTTTCCTTACTTTAAAGTACTTTTGTGGTCTTTTTCTCTTGATCGATTCTTATAACTCCTCGGAGTTTAAATTTTTCAAGAGTATTTTTCCGTGAATTAAATTCTCCTACAAACTTACGAGCAATTTCTATTGCTTCGGAGTCGCTACTAGCCTCAATTTCTTTTGTGCAAACTATCGCTTCTTTCTCTCGCCATATACTAACATATTTTATTTCATATTTCATTTTTATCCCTCCTTCTTCCAACTACCAGAAATGGGAACCAGCGTGTAATGGAAATTTATTCCATTAAACTCTCTTGCCCAAGAGAGTTAAGTCTCTACGGAATGCGAGTACTAATTTTTGCAACTTCATTGAATGAGGTGAAATGCTTTCTAAAAATTTATTTACTTCGTAACGAGAAATATATAGACAGAAGGTTTTTGCGGACTGGTAATAATAAACTTTTACCTTCTTAATACCAATTCTTTCGAGAAGTTTTCTATCTATTTCTGCTTCGCTTTTTCTTCCATAAACAATCCGGCAGTCGCTTCGCAGATTTTTATCAATTGAGCCATCGCCATCAAAACGTCCAGCAAGATAGGCTCGGATAATTTTAGTGTCCTTTAAATCACTCACTCTATTCTCGGCAGAAGTAAATTCTCTTAATAAGGGCCTACTATTAACGAATAAATGGTTCCGGTTAAATTTTATCCTATTTTCTGGAAAAAATTTCTTTAAAAATTCTCTAAATATCTCAATTAAATCAGAATCTGTATTACTTAATCCAATCGAACTCGCCCACCAATAACTATCGGCGCACCAAAGACCAAGAATGTAAGCATCGTCCTCGTTCGAGAAGAAATTACAAAAATTAGTACTCGCACTTCCCACGGTATTACCCATTCTTTAATTATATCATTAAAGAATTCGGGTTTCACCGTTATGAGCTGGTTTTTCAATCTAGATTACTCTAGAAAGGGTCGTATGCTTTTCTTAAAGCATCAACCATGCAGCACCTGTCCTGTTGTCCTTGTGGGTAGATTCGCCTTTCGGCGAACTTTCAACAGAATTTCAAGCCCTGGTAAGGTTCCTCGTTTGTCGTCGAATTGAGCCACATGGTCCACCGCTTGTGTGAGCCCCCGTCTATTCCTTTGAGTTTTAGCCTTGCGGCCGTACTTCCCAGGCGGGACACTTAACGCGTTAGCTTCGCCACCTGAAGGGTCGACACTTCAAGCAGCCAGTGTCCATCGTTTAGGGCGTGGATTACAAGGGTCAAATTTTTTACTTTTGCGCTCCGATTGCTCGGAGGATCGGACTATATCATCCCGCCGAAATTTTCTTTTAAGAAAATTTTTGCGGGTCCAGCGTTGGCAAAAATCTAAAAAGATTTTCACGCTTAGTCTCTACGGGGCAAATACGTGCCGGGCACGCTTGCTTCCCTCGGGATTACCCGCCGACTGACGGGCTTCCCCGATATAGCTAGATGCGCATCCCGACGTCACCGTCGGGAGGGACACCCTTTGTTCCGTTTTATGGAGCCGGAACGGGATTTATCTAATCCTTTTTACTCCCCACGCTTTCGTCCCTCAGCGTCAGGGCCGTCCTAGCTGAATGCCTTCGCTTTTGGTGTTCCGGCAGATATCAACGGATTTCACCCCTACACCTGCCGTTCCATCAGCCCCTAACGCCCTCTATTCTGGCAGTATTTAGCGCATTCCTCAGGTTGAGCCCAAGGCCTTTAACACTAAACTTACCAAATCGCCTACGGACGCTTTACGCCCAATAAATCCGGATAACGCTTGGAGGTTCTGTCTTACCGCTGCTGCTGGCACAGAATTAGCACCCCCTTATTCGCGCGATAACGTCACCCCCCACCACTTTCCACGAATTTTGTAATCCGTAGTTAGTTTAACCACTTCGAAAAATTTTCACGAAAAGTGGTGGGGGGTTCTTCTCGCGCAAAAGCTCTTTACACCCCGAAGGGCTTCCTCGAGCACGCGGCGTCGCTGGTTCAGGGTTTCCCCTATTGACCAATATTCTCGACTGCTGCCTCCCGTAGGAGTAGGGCCCATGTCTCAGTGCCCTTGTTGGCGACCACCCTCTCGGGCCACCTACCCGTCATTGCCTTGGTGAGCCATTACCTCACCAACTAGCTGATAGGCCGCGGGCCCATCCCCTCCCGGCCTTCCTTGCGGAAGACCTTTACCCCCCACCACTTTATATGGACTTCAAAAACAAGTTTTATAACCTTAATCTAAATACCAAGGTCATAAACGAATTGGAAATCCGCATAAAGTGGTGGGGGGACCATCGGCTATTACCCCATCTTTCGATGAGCTATGGCCGTGGCGGGGGTTGGTTACCCACGTGTTACTAACCAGTTCGCCACTATCGCTCGCTCCGCTCGCTATATCGATACTAATATACTAATTGATACTAATTATACTAATGACTACAGATTTTTATTATTCGTATCATTAGTATGCATTCGTATATTGGCATCGCTGCAGTGAGCGAAGCGAACGACCGTACGACTTGCATGCCTTATCCACGCCGCCAGCGTTCATCCTGGACCAGGATCAAATCCTCAAAAAAAATAGAATCGGGCCTTCACTTAACAAACAAACTTTACCCAGTAGAGCAAGTTCGAACTTGTCTTACTGGGTTTATTCGATATTTAATTTTCAAGGTACTTTCCCATCAATCAATTTCCCGAAAATAAAACCGTGAAGACATCCGTTTTTCCTAGACACCTTCACGGTCTTATTTGATGTCTTCAATTTGTATGTTTTATTACCCGCCAGTTGTTTCCATGTCTTTGTATTATTAATTTCCTATCTTCATTTTAGTCAATCAAGAAACCTTGTCAAGTCCTTCTTTAAATTCTTCTCTCAATTAAATAATTTATGAATTCATTTAAACGGTTCTTAGCCAAAGATTCCGGCAGTAATTTCCCGGCATCTTGCCAGGCTTTTTGAATTAAATTCTTTGCCCTCTCTTTGGCATATTCAACCGAACCATATTTTTTAATAATTCCAATCGCTTCGTTTCTTATTTTTTGATTTTTTGTATGGAGATTTAAAATTTCTATCAGTCTTTTCCTATCTTTTTTGTTTGCTTTTCCCAAGGTATGAATAACCATCAAACTCCTCTTCCCTTCGGTTATATCTTCTCCCAGCCCTCCTTTTCTTTTGGCAAATTCTTCGCCGGTTAAATTCAAGATATCATCTTGAATTTGAAAAGCAATCCCGACTGCTTCGGCCACTCGACCAATTTTTTCGGCTAAATCCTCGCTGCCTTCGGAAAGCACTACTGCCAATTTTGCAGCCATCCTTGAAAGACAACCGGTTTTAAAAGCACACATTTGAAGATATTGATTTTCATCAATTTCTTTGGCTAATCCTTTATGCCAATAAATATCGGTTGCCTGACCCAAACTCAAATTTATCATTTCTTGGATATAAATTTCGTAAGCCCTGACTAAAATTTCTGGTTTAAATTTATTTCGATTTTTTATTAAAGCTAAAAGAGGTAAAAAGTATAAAAAGTTTCCGGCATTCGTAGCGATATCAACTCCAAAAATCAAATGAAGACAGGGTTTGCCTCTTCTCGTTTCGCTTTGGTCTTCAAGATCATCGGTGATTATTGACCCCTCATGCGCCAGTTCTGGAATGACTACAAAATCTTTTACTTTTTTGATGTCGCCACCGATGGCTTCAGTGACTAATAAAAACAAAACTGGTCGCCATCTTTTCCCGCCGCGGTTTAAAAAGTCCCAAATCGGTTTTGCCAAAGCCCCTTGAGCCGCTCTCAAATCAAAAGAATAATGAGCCTTTCCAAAAGCAAAATCTAACCATTTTTTAGTTGCCTTCTTGGGTAGGTACTTTTCAATAATTTTATCAATTTCTGGTTTTAATTTTTCCAGATAATCCATGATATCCCCTTTTTTTACCCCGTTAGAAGTAAATCGCTGAAGGCGATTGTCGCATCTTCGATGCGGACTTCTAACGGGGTTTATTTTAATTTGATTTGCCATATGAATCTTTACCCAGTAGAGCAAGTTCGAACAGGATTGAAATAGAATTTCAATCCTAAAAATATCCCCACCTAAAATATCTAACAAAGAGTAAGAAAAATCTTTTTATTAGTCCTGTCTTCTCAGCTAAAAATTCGAACTTGTCATACTGGGTTTATATTTTTTATAAATGGAATAAAGTTTAAGAAATTTAGGAATATTTTTTCTTAAATTTGGTTTGGTTAAAAAAGCGGAAATGACCTCAGGGTTTTTAAACTTAAGAATATTCCCTCCGACCCTTTCTAAAACTTCTCCGATTTCATTGAAGGTTTGATTATCAAGGGAATACAAAATTCTCTGGGCTAAAAATAAATTATCGCTAAAATCGGGAAGGGATTTAATTTTTAATTCATAGGAATTAATATCTCCAGAAAGAATTGATTTAGCCGCCGTCTCTCCTGAAATCATAGCATTACCGATTCCTCCACCGGAAATTGGATTAACTAAACCTGCGGCATCTCCAACCAAAAGGGCATTGTCTTTCACCATTTTTATTAAAGCCCCTTCCCAAAGAACCGGCCCGCTTTTATTCTCTAACAATTCATAATTCCCGAATTCTTTTTTGACCGTATTTTCCAAAAAATCCTTAAATATTAAATTAAGATTACCTTTGCCGACAATTCCCAGACCGATATTAGCCGAATGATTTGATTTTGGAAAAATCCAGGCGTAACCGGAAGGAAGTTTTTCTTTGTCAAAATATACTTTAATTTCAGAAGTATTTAGTTCTTTTTCCAATTTTACCAAGTATTCAATACAAGGTAAAATTCTAATCTCTTTTTTGAAAACTTTTCTTCTGACTATTGAAAGCGGTCCGTCGGCGCCGATTAGATATTTGGATTTAAAAATTTCACCCTTTTCGGTCTTTATTTTCCAGATTTCATTTTCTCTTTCAATGTCAATTACTCTGTTTTTAAGTTGGATTTGGGCCCGGCATTGGCCGGCCAAGAATTTTTCAAAATTTGTTCTATCAATAATGTAAAGTTCTCCTTTGGCAAAAAAATTAATTACTTTTTTGTTTGGCAAAACTATTTGAGTATTATCAACAATCGCCGAAATCCAGTTTGGGTCGGGCTTAATTTCATACCTATCTAAAAACCTTTTTGACAATCCCTCGGCACATTGAATTGGTTTTCCGATTTCCTCTTTTTGTTCCAAAATCAAAGCGTCTTTTAAATATCGGCCGGCCATCAAACCTCCGGGTCCCGCTCCCACAATAATTGTTTCAAATGTTTTTCCCACTGAAGTAGACCCCATTAGAAATTTTACACTCTTATGAATTAGGTAAAACCATAATTGATACAATATAGATCAATGTTAGAAAATACTTTGGAATCAAAAATTTCTAACGGGGTAAATAATTTTTCAGGGCTTCAATACAAAGAGCGGTTGTTAATTCTTCCGAGCCATAATAGCGATACCGGGGCGGAGTAGGCAAAAACCAAAAAGGAGGACCTAAAAAGAAAACGGCTTTTTCCCAAGAACCGCTTGTTAATTGTTTTTTCAATAAATAATTAATCCCCGAATCAATCTCTTTGCCACAATAATTAAAATTAAATAAAGTGTTCAAAGCCAGGGCCCTCTCCAATTCATTACCAAAAACACCCGGTTTCTTTTCTGAAATTAAAATAGATTTTATGATTTTATCCTTACTTTTTTCAAAACAAGTAATATTGTTTTTAAATGCCCGGGAAACTGCATAAAACAAAGCTAATTTACTGGGATAATAAATTGAACGAAATTTATTAGAATTTATTATTTGATTAATATAAGAGCAAACCCGGGGGTCATTTTGGCCTAAATATAATAAAACATTGGTATTGACAACGCAATCAACATTTTTTTCAACCAACCGCCAAAAAATACTCTTTTTATATTTTTCGTCCATTAGCCAAGTTAAAAATAAACCATCTTTATTTTTGTTATTTAATATCAATTGTAAATTATCATCAAAATTAACATTATTTAGTTTCAGAACAAAAGATGTAGTTGAAATATCGTCCAAATCCGGCGGTATTTGTTTTTTGTTTTTAGAGGTCCAAAATCTCCAAACACCCCCTTTTTCCTGCTTGCTTAATAAAAAATCAATGGCTTTTTTGGTCATTGTTTTCACTTTCTCATCTTGAATATCTTTTAGGGAATACAAAACAAAAGTAGTGACAAAGGGCGAGTTATCAAAAGAGCCGGCTAAAAACCAAGGGTTCCAAGCAGCATAAGTTTTAAACTCTCCCCAAGGTAACTGATTTTTATAAAGAAAATCTATTGCCCTATTAATCGAATCTTCAATTTTTTGTTTTTGAACCATCATGGCGCCGCTATTAAAAGCAAGCCAAAAGAAAAAATAACATAAATATCCATTATCCGGTAATTCTTTAAACTTTTATAATTTTTTCTGAATAAAAAGAAAAAGAGGAAAATGGCAGTCAAAATTAAAAATAAAAAGAGATATTTTAATGAAATTGATAAAAAAACTGGAAAAAGAATTAAGGAAAAAAAAATAGCCAAGAAATCCAACAAACCTTTTGAAATTTGATATTTCAAAACGGCAACCACAGTTTTCAAACCGGCTTTTTTATCGGTTCCATAATCTTCCAGATGATTTCTCAGTTCGGCCATTGCCGAAAGATAAAAAAATGAAAAACCGATTAAATAATGGAAAAAATCTAATTTTTTATTAAAAACCAAAACCGGAAAGAAAAAAATAAGAGCCCCGGCAAATAGTCCGTGGGAAATTAAATCTAAAAAAGGTCTTCCTTTAAATCTGATCGGCGGAGCGGAGTAAAAAAAACCTAAAAGAAATGCCGCCAAACAAAATAAAAAAATTCTCAAACCAAAAAAGGCCGATAAAGCCAAACCGGAAATTCCCAAAAAAATTGAAAAAGCCAAACCCTTGGAAAAACTTATCTTTTGACTGACCAAGAGATTTTCTTTTTCTAAATGATATTTATCTTCTTTTGTATCAAAAACATCGTTAACCGAAAAACCAAAAGCCAAAAGCAATAAAACAATCGCCCAGAAAATAATAATATCTTTGAAAGGAAACAAAAATCCTTTGGAAAACAAAAAACCAAATAAAGCGATTAAAAAATAAGCCCGCCAGTCCTTAACCCTCAAAAACCTAAAATAATTTTTAAAACTCTTTACCATAAAGCTCTAAAATGCGCTTGAACCAAAAGGTATATTTTCGAGGATGCTCTTTTAGATCTTTTTTTAATTCTTGAAGATTTATCCATTTGAAATCCTGAACCTCTTTTTTGTTCAGTTTTGGATTGCTATCAAATTTTCCCACAAAAACATGGTCAAATTCATGCTCAATCCATTTTCCACTTTTTGCCCGATAAATAAAACTAAAAATTTCTTTTAAATCACATTTTATTCCCATTTCTTCTTTTAATCTTCTTTTGGTAGCTGTTTTTAAATCTTCTCCGGGCCGAGGATGGGAGCAACAGGTATTTGACCAGAGCCCGGGAGAATGATACTTGGATTTTGCCCTTTGCTGAATAAGCAATTCGCCTTCGGAGTTAAAAATAAGAATTGAAAAACAGCGATGGAGTTTTCCCTCGCGGTGGACTTTCAACTTTTCTCCGGTCCCAATTTGTTCATCTTTTTTATTAACCAAAATCACTTCCTCCATTTTAAAGAGCCGGAGAGAGGACTTGCACCCCCAAACCTTCGCTTTACAAAAGCGCTGCTCTGCTGTTGAGCTACTCCGGCGTCGCTCCGCTCCTTAGACTACGACCCGCCCACCACCCTCCCAAGCTTCGCTTGGGCCCCAACCCACGGTTTCTAACGTTTTCGCCTCCCGCCTGCAATGCCTTCGGCATAGCCGATGGCGGGCAGGTCGGCGAAAGCCTGTTTTCCTATACGGGGACGCTAAGCGTCCCCGACCCCTTTCCTATTTTTATTATTTCCTGGTTTTTCTTCATCGATCGATTTTTTGAGTTCCTGCCAATATTTCTCGTTTTCTTTCTTTTTTTGGGTTTTTTCTCTTAACTTCCGGAGCCAGCTTTCGGTCTTGGTTTCGATTTTTAGAGTTAGAATTTTGATTTTAGAGAGAATTTTTTGCAGAAAAATTTCAAATGATGGTAATTTAAAATGTTTGGCAATTCTAATTTTCTCTAAGATTTTTCGAATCCGAGTATTAAAAGCGGGGCTAGGAGAAATTTCCGGTAATTGAACCAGAACTGGAATTTTTCGAAAAGTAATCACGCCCATACCAATGACGCTACTTAACAAAATAAGAATAGCTATTAGTTCTGCCATGTTTTTAATTTCCTACGAATTACGAATAGTTTCGAATTACGAATTTACGGAAACTGGTGTACGAATTTACGAATTTTCAGTTTCCGTTACGAATAATTCGTAAGGTTTCATATTTCGTATCTATTAAATTTTTTTATTAAAATATTCTCTCCGAACTTAGCGACATAACTCTCCATTAATTCTTTTACGGTTTTTGTTTCGTCTTTTATCCAGGGCTGCAAAAAAAGAGAATCTGTATCCGGAGGGTTCATTGATGCAATTTGCAAACATAGTTCGTGAGCCAAATTTTGAAAATCTTCAGATTTGGCAACAAAATCTGTTTCGCAATTTAATTCTAAGATAACACCAATTTTTTGGTTGGGATGTAAATAAGTGGCGACAATCCCCTCCCTTGCTTTCCTTCCCGACTGTTTTTGGGCAAATTCTTTACCCCATTTTTTTAAGATTTCCTTTGCCTTTTCTAAATCGCCTTTCGCTTCAATCAGAGCTTTTTTACACTCAGCGATAGAAATTCCAGTTGCCTCACGAAGTTGTTTGAGTTGGTCAATGGAAACCATAATTAAAAAGCAGTAAACAGTGAACAATAAACAGATTTTTATTGTTCTTTGTTCTTTGATTTTTGTTCTTTGTTTTCTGTTCTCTGCTTTGCTTTAAGTATCACTTCTTTTACCTTTTCCAAAATATACTTAACTGAGCTGATGGCATCGTCACTAGCCGGAATAGGATAATCGGCTAGGGTAGGATCAACATTGGTATGAGCGATTCCTATGATTTTTATTCCTTTTCTTTTTGCCTCCCTGATGGCTGTCTCATCTTTTCTCATATCTAAAACGAAAATAGCATCGGGCAATCTTTCTAAATTCTTTAATCCGCCAAATTTAATTTCCAAATCTTTTATTTCTTGATCAATCTGGGCCTTTTCTTTTTTCGTATATTTTTCAAAAGCCCCTTCTATCCTTTTCTTTTCTAAATCCTTAAAATAATCAATTCTTTTTTTAATGACCTCGAAATTAGTAAAGGTTCCGCCCAGCCATCTTTCATTAACATAAGGCAAATTTAACTCGGTGGCAACTTCTTTTACCAAATCCTTGATTTGAATTTTTGTCCCAACTATTAATAAAATTTTATTTTCCGAAATAAATTCTTGAATAAATTTTAATGCCTCTTTCAATTTTTGAGCCGTTTTTTCAAGATCAATGATGTGAATGGTATTTTTAACCCCAGCCAAAAAGGGCTTCATTTTAGGATGACATTTTGAGGTCCGGTGGCCAAAATGCAAACCCGCCCTTGCCATCTCTTCAAGGTTAATTCCGAAATCACTTTCTTTTATTTTTTCTTTGGTTTCAGCCATATTTAAATTATTTTAAATAATAGCATTAACGCAAAAGCAAATCAAGACTTGATTAATAAATTAAATTTGCTAATATAAAATTATGAAACCAAATGTCCATCCTAAATATTATCCTAATGCTAGGGTTCAATGCGCCTGCGGTAATACATTCACTATAGGCTCAACAAAGGAATTTATGGAGATTGAGATTTGTTCAAAATGTCATCCTTTTTACACTGGTAAGGAAAAAATTGTTGATAAGATGGGGAGGGTTGAAAAGTTTAGAAAAAGATTAGCGAAGAAAGAAGAAATGAGAAAAAGGAGAAAATAGAAATTGGTTAATGGAAATTAGAAATTAGTAATAGAAAATAGAAATTGGAAATTAGTTAACCATTTTCTATTTTCCAATTTCCATAACTATTTTCTAATTTCTAACAACTATTTTCTAATTTCAAATACTCACTGTAAATCTGAATTTTTATGACTGACCTTGAAACTATCAAAAAAGAGTACGAAACCTTAATCCAGCAACTCAGGGACCCTGAGTTGATTTCAGATTGGCCCGCCTCCGCTAAAGCTACGGCGGGCAAGGAAAAATTTGAGGAACTAATTAAAAGAAAGGTTTATTTGGAAAAAATTATTGGAAAAGAAAAAGAACTCGAGGAATTAAGAAATAAAATTGAAGAAAACAAATCAATAATTTCGGCAAAAGAGGATCCGGAACTCATTGCCTTAGCCGAGGCAGAAATAACCCAGCTGAAAGAAAGAGTAAAGATTTTAGAAAAAGAGCTTCAAAATGAGCTACAAGATGAGGGACAGGAGAGGGACAGTCCCTCTAAACTTGGCACGGTTATTGTTGAAATCAGGGCTGGGACAGGCGGAGAAGAAGCGGCATTATTTGCGGCTGATTTATTCAAAATGTACACCAAGTATGCCAAATCGCAAGATTGGAAAACAAAAGTTTTGGACTCACATCAAACTGAATTGGGAGGATTTAAAGAGATGATCTTTGAATTAAGGGATGGAGAGGTTTATTCGAAAATGAAATACGAAGCCGGGGTCCATCGGGTTCAAAGAATACCCAAAACCGAAAAGGCCGGAAGAGTTCATACCTCCACGGCGACCGTAGCCATTTTACCCAAACCAAAGAAAACCGAAATTAAAATTAGACCCGAGGATTTAAAAATTGATTTTTATCGAGCTTCAGGTCCCGGCGGTCAATATGTAAATAAAAAAGAAACCGCGGTCAGAATTTCGCATTTGCCAACCGGCTTGGTAGTTACTTCTCAAACCGAAAGAAACCAAGCCCAAAATAAGGAAAATGCCCTATCAATTTTGGAGGCTCGGCTTTCGGAAAAAATAAGAGAAAAAGAAAAAATGAAACGATCAAAAGAGAGAAAAACCCAGATTGGCTGGGCAAAAAGAGCAGAAAAAATCAGAACCTATAATTTCCCCCAAGACAGATTAACTGATCACCGTATCAAAAAAAGCTGGCACAATTTAGAAGAAATTATGGAAGGAAAACTGGAACCAATGATCTCTACCTTGGAAAAAAATCTTAGGACCGAAAACTAAAATTACTCTCTTTACATTTTGGCTAATTTTTCAATTTCGCTAATATCTTTCTCGTATTGACCGGCAATTTGCATTACCGAATCTCCATAAAATCTAAATTTTCTGTTGGTGGTGCCGGAAAAGTAAATCATGGCTGCTTTCCACTCGGATTCGTAAGTTTGATTCAAAGCGCCATAATCTTTCAAATATAAAGCAGCGGCCAGAAAGGCATCTTTAATATTCCAGGGATCGGGTGTCTTTCCGGTAATCGCCTGGATTTTTTCTTTATAGAAAATCCAAGTTGAAGGGATAAATTGAGCCGGTCCCATTGCCCCACCCCAACCATATTCCATGGGACAAGAAACCGGGGTGTTGAAAGGATCTCTGCCCAATTCTTTAGTAATAGTTAAAAAATGCGGTACATCTCGCTGGGGGTTCATAACCCTGGCTATTTTTCTCCCATTTTGAATGGCAACTCCTTCTCCAGTCTGAGAGTTTTTTAAATAACACTGGCCAACATTTTTCCCGATGTTCGATTCTTGAGTTAAAACGGCTAATAAAAGTGCCGGTCTTACTCCGGTAATTTGTTCAACATACTTGGCAATTTCGTATGCCTCGCCAAAGGTGGGAGCTTCGGGTATCCCTATCAATTCAAAAACTCTCTTTCTAATTTCGGCTACTCTTTTTTGGCTTTCTTCTTTTTCTCTCAGATATTTTTGGTATTCGGTCTCTGTTAACTTTAGAAAATAATCTTTTTCTTGTTTTGTTTTCTCGCTTTCTTGCTTTTGAAGTGTTTGAACTTGAACCGCCTTTTCTAGGTCCTCCCTTTCGGCATCTAAAGATACTTTTTGTTCTTCTAAATAAGATTTAAGAGTTTTAATTTCCTTTAGTAATTCCTGATTTTTTGAAGAAACTTTTTCCAAAGCCATCAGGTTGTCAAAAAAATCCGAAAGTTTTGTCTCGGCCAACAAAATCTCCAAAGATGAACGGTGGTCTTCTTTATAAATCAATCTTAAAATTGTTTTTAATTTATCCTTTAGGTTAGAAATTTTTTCGGAATTTTTCTGGATTGAATTTTCGGTATCCCCAATCTGAAGCTTCAGGTCTTCAATCATTAAATTCGATTGATAAATCTGATAATCCAAATTTTTGATTTTATTTTTTAAAATTGAAATTTGATTCTGGAGAGTTTTCCTTTCCTTTTCGGTTTGGGAAATGTCTTTTTCAATCTGTTCGCTTTTTTCTTCATAATATTTTTGGCATTTCTCCAATAATTTCCGATATTCTTCTTTAGAGAGAATTTTGCTTTGTTCTTCAATTTTTTCCAGTTGGCAAATCTCTTCTAAATTTTCTTCACCCCAGACCGAAAAATTAAGAAAAAATAAAATCGCAATTAACGAAAAAATAAGGGCTTTATAAAATTTGGTCTTTGAAGGTTTAGAGAACATAACAAGAGCTTTACCCAGTAGAGCAAGTTCGAACAGGATTGAAATAGAATTTCAATCCTAAGAATATCTCTACCTAAAATATCTAACAAAGAGTAAGAAAAATCTTTTTATCAGTCCTGTCTTTTCAGCTAAAAATTCGAACTTGTCATACTGGGTTTGGTAGTTGTTGACATTCAGTGAAATATTTGCTATTTTTAATTTATCATTGTGAAACGCTTAATCTCCCAAATTTTGGCTGGAATTTTAGGATT
>Ga0210015_1002003_pt1 | contig 19563 bp, 18 predicted proteins | sample CryGeymeta201522_FD_185471 | JGI IMG/M metagenome (GOLD analysis project Ga0210015, IMG submission 185471) | Groundwater microbial communities from Crystal Geyser aquifers in Utah, USA - Crystal Geyser metaG 2015-22 (SPAdes) (version 2) | ecosystem: Environmental > Aquatic > Deep subsurface >... | reverse complement strand
CTTGATGGGGGAGGGGCAGGGTGGGGGTGAAGAATCGCTATGTTGCCCCCTCCCCTTAATCCCCTCCCACCAAGGGAGGGGAGACATTTTTGGTAAAGTTATTTATGAGTCAAAGCACTAGCGTAACTACTCAGGTAAATAAACTGAAGGTGGAAGACTGTTAGTCCGCCTCTGGCGGATTCAGCCTTCGGTCTTCAGCCAAACAGCCTGTTTATCAATCAGTCAATGAATATAACTGCTGAGTGAAGTAAGGAGGAAAATATGGGGAAAGTAATAGGGATTGATTTAGGGACCACCAATTCATGTGTAGCTATTATGGAAGGTGGAGACCCCAAAGTTATTACTAATGCAGAAGGTAGTAGAACAACACCGTCTATGGTTGCATTTACAGACAGTGGGGAAAGGTTGGTTGGGCAAATAGCCAAAAGACAGGCAATAACCAACCCTGAAAATACTGTTTTTGCTGTCAAGAGGCTTATTGGCAGGAAATATGATTCAAAAGAAGTCCAGACGGACATACCCAATCTTCCGTATAAGATTTCGAAAGGGAAAAAAGGAGATGCTCAGGTTAATATAAGAGGCAAAGACTACAGTTCAGCAGAGATCTCCGCAATGATCTTACAGAAGATGAAGCAGACCGCAGAGGACTATCTCGGTGAAAAGGTCACTGAGGCAGTAATTACCGTCCCGGCATATTTTAACGATAGTCAGCGCCAGGACACAAAGGATGCCGGAAGGATTGCAGGATTGAACGTTCTAAGGATAATAAACGAACCAACCGCAGCGTCCTTAGCTTATGGTCTTGACAAAAAAAAGGATGAGAAGATTGCCGTATTTGATCTGGGGGGAGGAACCTACGATATATCAATCCTGGAGATTGGGGATGGCGTCTTTGAAGTAAAGGCGACCAACGGTGATACCCACCTGGGTGGAGAGGATTTTGACCTCAGAATTATTGACTACTTAGCCGCTGAGTTTAAGAAAGATCAGGGGATTGATCTGAGACAGGACAAGATGGCACTGCAAAGATTGAAAGAGGCAGCGGAAAAGGCAAAACATGAACTATCCACATCCACGGAGACAGATGTCAACCTGCCCTTTATAACAGCAGATGCCAGCGGCCCTAAACATCTTAATATTAAACTTACACGGGCAAAGCTGGAGCAATTAGTGGACGACTTAATTGAGAAGGTAGTACCCCCATGTATGACTGCCTTGAAAGATGCTGGAATAAAACCCTCTGATATCGATGAGGCTATCCTTGTGGGTGGAATGACCAGAATGCCAAAGGTTCAGCAAAAGGTAAGAGAAATATTTGGCAAGGAGCCTCATAGGGGTGTAAACCCTGATGAAGTAGTTGCTGTTGGGGCGGCCATACAGGCCGGTGTTCTGAGGGGTGACGTGAAAGATGTGCTCCTCCTTGATGTTACACCTCTTTCCCTGGGTATCGAAACCCTGGGAGGTATATTCACTAAACTCATTGAGAAAAACACTACCATTCCTACCAAGAAGAGCCAGACCTTCTCTACAGCCGAAGATAACCAACCGGCAGTGAGTATCCATGTATTGCAAGGGGAGCGTGAAATGGCACAGTACAACAAGACGCTTGGCAGATTTGAATTGCTTGGGATCCCCCCTGCCCCCCGGGGAATGCCCCAGATCGAGGTAACCTTCGATATCGACGCTAATGGAATCGTCCATGTGTCTGCCAGGGATTTAGGAACAGGTAAAGAGCAATCAATAGAGATTACTGCCTCCAGCGGACTTACAGAAGAAGAGATCAAGAACATGATAAAAGAGGCAGAGGTACATTCCGAGGACGACAAAAATAAGAGAGCTTTGGCTGAAGCTCGGAATCAGGCTGATACCCTTATTTATACTACAGAAAAAACCCTGAAAGAGCACGGAGACAGTATTGATGCAGCCGAAAAACAAAACATAGAGGACGCTATTGCAAAAGTAAAGAGAGAGATGGAAGGTTCGGATGCAAATGCCATCAAAAATGCCTGCGAAGAACTGGGCAAAGCATCCCATAAATTGGCAGAAAGTATGTATGCCAAGGCATCTCAAGCTGCAGGCGCTGATTCCTCAAAAACACAGACCGATGAAGATGCGGGGAAACCCTCAGATGAAAATGTGGTCGATGCCGACTTTGAAGAGGTAAAGGACGATAAATAGAACCTTATCCACCCTTGTTGTTATACTACTCACTTTTTTGTTTGCCGGTTCTGCTATAGGTGTAGATGAAACCGAGCGCATTAAAATTTACTTTAGCCCTAATGGCAACTGCGAAAAGGCGATAATTGAAGAAATTGGAAGGGCCAAAAGCTGCATCCACATAGCGATGTTTAACTTCACAAACGGCCGCATAGCAAGGGAGCTTGTGAAGGTCTACAAACAAGGAATAGACATAAAGGTTATTGCGGACATGGAAAGTTCTTTAGATGATTATTCCAAAGGCAGGTTCCTTGAGAATAAAGGTATAAGCATTAAATACAGGAAAGGACCCAATAGAAATAATCCAGGCGATGAGACCGGCTTGATGCACAATAAATTTGCCGTCATTGATGGGAAGGTAGTCATTACCGGATCTTATAACTGGACAACTTCAGCAGAGAAATGGAATTACGAAAATTTGCTAATCATACCGTCTGCTAGAGTGGCCGAGCTTTTCGAGAGAGAATTCAATAGGCTCTGGATAAAAAAGTGAAACGCTTAGGATTTTCCCCCAAACACCTTGGCTACCCATATACTCAATTCATATAACAGAAAAAGAGGAACAGCCATTATTAATTGGTTTACTGCATCTGGAGTAGGAGTAACTATTGCAGCAACGATAAAGATAATTACAATGGCGTATTTTCTTTTAGAGGATAGCATCTTAGCATCAACTACCCCAATCTTCGTTAAAAAAAAGACAAAGAGAGGTAGTTCAAATACGATCCCGAAGGCAAAAAGTAACCCTATAGATAAAGAGAGATACTCCTTGACAGAGGGCAATGGCCGTATAGTCTCAGTAGCAAAACTCATAAGGTATTTAAAGGCAGAAGGGAAAGCCACAAAATAACCAAAAAGTGCCCCTCCAACAAAGAATATTGTTGAAAAGAGAACAAAAGGAAAGACATACCTCTTCTCTATTTCGTGAAGGCCAGGGGAAACAAAAGACCATATCTGATAGAGAACCACCGGACTCGCAATAAAGATGCCGGTCAGTAGCGATACCTTTAAGTAAGCAGAGAAGGCTTCTGTCAATCCTGTAAAGACCAACGACCCTCCGGGTGGTAGCACATCTAAAAGGGGTTTCATTAAGATTTTGAGTATTTCCTCTTTAAAAGTGTAGGAGGCAAGAAACCCAATACCTACTGCGATAAAACAGACGATCAACCTTCTCCTTAACTCCTCAAGATGAGAAGTAAAGGGGAGCTTTTCATCAGCCACTTAGCTTGCTACCTCCTGTCCCCTCTTTATCTTCTTCTATCATTTTTTTCTTTGTTGTCTGAGCTTCCAAAGTTTCTTCCTTATCTTTAGCTTCCTCTACCCCTATCGTTTCCGTAACATTTCTTACTATCTCTTTATAGTCCTTAAACAATTCCTCTTTTTGATTAGCTAGCTCCCCTTTAATATCCAACTCCTCTTTAACCTCTTCGGCAGCCCTTTTAAACTCTGTTAACCCCCTTGCTAGTGTCCTGGCTAGATCAGGCAATTTCTTTGGGCCTATAAATATCAAAGCAATTATAAAGATTACTATAAGTTCCGGAATTCCAATCCCAAACATCCTCTTATCCTATGATATTGGTTTTACAAACTAATGCTTTGACTCATAAATAACTTTACCAAAAATGTCTCCCCTCCCTTGGTGGGAGGGGATTAAGGGGAGGGGGCAACATAGCGATTCTTCACCCCCACCCTGCCCCTCCCCCATCAAGGGGGAGGGAATATTTAATTCAAGATTTTATAGTAAAGAGGCACCTATATGTCAATAAATAGTTAGCGCACAATTTACGGTAATGTCAAGTATTTTGTGTCAGATTTACGGACATATTGACAAAAACCACAGGCTTTGTTACATTGGATGGAAAAATATAGAAGGTTTTGCATAAAAGCAGCCAGGGAGAGAGCGAAATCCTGGTACAATAACACGTTTATAACGAAAGGGGGTAGAAATGGAAAGGAAATTCTGGAATGAAGAAATGGAGACAATGCCTCTAGATAAACTGAAGAGTCTACAGGGAAGGAGGCTTCAGTCTGTTGTGGCCCGCGCCTATGAGCATAGTAGAGTATATAAACGGAAATTTGATGAGGCTGGGGTTAAACCATCGGACATAAATACTCTAGAAGACATAGTGAAGCTTCCCTTGACAGATGATGTGGAGGACATACGCAATGCTCCTTTTGAGGATAAACTCTCCGTTCCTTTGAGTGAAGTCAAGATGTATCACTCCACATCAGGAACAACCACAGGAATTCCCGAACCCATTCCCTATAGCGCAAGAGATATAAAGGCTTTTTTTGAGGGTGAAGCCCGTGGTAGGTGGACAATTGGAGCAAGACCAGATGATGTGGTTCAGGTTCTTACGGGTTTTGACTGTTGCCACCGAGGATATGTGGAGATGGGGGCTACCTGTCTCTTGCTCAGCGCTGGAAGAGGATTTGTAGATAAGCAGATCAGTCTTACCCAGACTGCTGGTGTTACCATTATCGAACACATGCCCAGTCTGATGATCAATTACTTTGAAAGGGCAAAGGAGTTGGGCTTCGATGTAGCAAAGAGCAAACTCAGACTTGTAAGTGGTGTAGGAGAGGCATGGGCTGAAACCTATAAGAAAAAGATGGAAACCAAGTATGGGATACCTTTCACAACCCTCTGGGGTTCAGTAGAACTAGGTGTAGCCGCTGCTCAATGTGAGAAGAGATGTGGAATGCATATATTTTCAGACCTAATTTATCTCGAAATCCTGGATCCGGAAACGGGGACCCCCCTTCCTGATGGTGAGGAAGGCGAGATTGTAGTTACTGCCCTTCTTATGAACGAGGCATTCCCGTTAATAAGGTATAAGGTCGGTGATGTATCACAGATATATCCATACGAGCCGTGTGCCTGTGGGAGGACCCATCCGAGGATGGCCCCGGTAAAAGGGAGAATTTCACAGATAGTAAAGATAGCAGGAAAGAAGGTGATGCCCCTGGATATAGAGGAGGTGATGGCCAGTACCGAAGGTTTGGCAGAGAACTATCAGATAGTCATTGATAAACCAGGGGAACTGGATAGGCTGAAGGTGAAGATGGAATACCAATCAGGCATCAAGGATATGAATGCCTTGAGGAGTCGCGTCGAAGAGGTCATTCATCAAAATTTAGGTGTGGAGAGTGAAGTAGATCTATTGGAAAGAGGCTCTATTGTATCCGATACCTATAAGGCCCAACGTATCATTAAGACATATTAAGAAAGTAGGGGGCGATTCGCTAATCGCCCCCACGTGTCTGATCTAAATCTTGCTACTATGAGCCATCATTTTTCATTATATGTCTTTACCACCCGCGTTGCCTTGAACTTTTCGCGGCCTAACGTTCCTATTGGGATAAGTTCTACATCACTTTCTACACCTAGATCCTTATCAAAGGCATCCTCCACCTTTCTCTTTAATGCCTTTTGGTCTTTGGCCTCAGGTTTATACTCCATCTTCACCTTCAGTACTTCCAACTCCCCGGGTTTGTCCACGATTATCTGGTAATCGCTTGCCAATTCAGGGATAACAGCTATTATCTCCTCAACGTCTATAGGAAGGATGTTTTCCCCTTTCACCTTAGTGATCTGAACCGCCCTGCCTCTGACCATGGACATCCTGGGATGGGTTCTGCCACATGAACATGGTTCATAAGGGAGTATTTTGGTGACATCACCAGTGCGATACCTGATTATAGGTGTAGCCTCAGGCCATAAGAGGGTTATTACCAGTTCTCCCTCCTGACCAGGACTCAAAACCTCTTCCGTTTCCGGGTCAATGATCTCCGTTATAACCAGGTCTAAGAAGGTATGCAAACCCTTCCCTGATTCACACTGAGCGCCAATAAGACCCGCGTCAACTGATCCATAAAGAGTCCTAAAGATGACATCATATTCGGCCTCGACCCTCCTCTTATATGCCTCGGCCCAACCTTCTCCCAGTGCCGAGATGAGTCGAATACTGCCGTTCTTGATGTCGTACCCCATCTCTGTTGCTCTTTCAAAATACTTTAGTACCAGGCTTGGTAAATATTCGAGTACTGAAACGCCCACCATCTGGCCAAGTCTTATTTGATTATCCAACACGCCCCTTCCGGCACTAAATGCCATGACCATTGCACCAAGGTGCTGATAACCCATTTGACAGCATGGAAAGCCAGTCAGGACATGGACTACATCAGACGGCCTGGTCCCTAACGTCCACCTTGCCCTTGCCTCCGCATCCATGAGGTTCTTCCAATCTGTACCGCTCCAGAGGACGGCCATGGGAACTCCTGTAGTGCCGGAGCTTGATTCCAGATATTTTACCTCTTCCATGGGTACAGCCAGCCTATCCGGTATCGGTGCCTTGCGAAAGTCCTCGGAAGAACGGATCAAAGGCAGCTTTTGAAGATCATCTAACGTATTGATGTTTTGGGGTTTTACGCCTGCATCATCGAATTTCTGCCTGTAGAACCTGGTCTTTTCATATGCACGGCTCACTGTCTCCTGGAGACGTTTTTCCTGCAGTTTCCTCAAGTTGTCTAAAGACATTGTCTCCAACTCTTCGTCCCAGTATTTCCTTTCTTTTGCCATGGTACAACCTCCTTCCTCTTTAGAGGAGAACCTTAATTTTCGTCAGACCCTTTCTGTCACTAATCTCTACGGCCGCCTGACATCCTGAAGTTCCACTCCGGGTTCAGATAGCGTTCTTTTAGATACTGTTCCTTTAATTGGTGTTCTTGATGGTTAAGATTCCCCTTTCTCAATTCTATCCCCAATCCCTTTTGAAAACCATCAATAAATATCCCTTGCAGTTCAAAGGAGTCTATGTCTTTACCTGCCTGGTCATTCACCGAAGTTATATTTCTAGACAGGTAATCCACTACCTCTCTCTTTAATCCCTTAAACACCATGATCTCAGAGAGTTTTTGGGCATCAAATCCAATTAAAATAGAACCATGCTGTAGAAAAGCACCGTTAACCCGTCGTTGATAACTCCCGCAAATCCCTCGATCTTTTCCTCGGGAAATATCCTTTTTGAGCCACGAAGGGAGTCTGCTAACTCAAACGGTTGTTCCTTGTATAGATATATCGTAACAGTTCACAGGGGTCAGGGATCAGTTGCCAGACACGGCTTTTCTCAAAGACATCCATGGGCTATTTAGTTCTCGCATAATCTCCAATTATCGATAAGTCTTCAAAATATAAAATCTTTTCCTGAACCCTGTGAACTGTTACTTTTTATGTTATCTACTGGAATGTCCCTTTAATACCTTTACTATGAATTACTATAAATATTCCCTCCCCCTTGATGGGGGAGGGGCAGGGTGGGGGTGAAGAATCGCTATGTTGCCCCCTCCCCTTAATCCCCTCCCACCAAGGGAGGGGAGACATTTTTGGTAAAGTTATTTATGAGTCAAAGCACTACTTCCGTATCTCACCTACCCCGATAAATGGCACAGCCCCACCGCCTGTAACCTGTGGGAGTATCCCATTCCATTTATCTATAGCCTTGAGATTGGCCTCTATCTTTCTAAGCTCTATAAGGTCTGTTGAAATATTCGCTCTCTGCAGCCTCAAGGACTCCGCCTCTGCCTTTGCTGCTGTAACCTTCTGCTCTGCCTCTATCTTTATCCTGTCCAGGTCCCTTTTTGCCTTCAGCGCAAGCTGTTCTGCTGTCTGCTTTGACTCAATGGCCTCCATAAATATCTTGGAGAAGCTGAAGCCTACGATAGAAAATGCATCAACTGCTATGTTGTGCGCCAAAAGTCTTTCGGCAAGGTTTGCTCTCATTGCCTCGCTTACCGCCGGCCTCTTTGTTATAAGCTCTTCTGCTGTATACTTGGCAGTCACAGCCTTTACCACCTCCTGCACTGCAGGGTCTATGATTCGCTCTTTAAATTGTATGCCGATGGACTGATAGACAATATTTGCCTTGTCTGGAACTATATGATAGTTAAGCGCAACCTCTGAACTCACTTCCTGAAGGTCAGACGATGAAGCAGCGGCATTTGTCAAGGATTTCTGAACCTTGACGTCCATCGGGACAATCTCCTGCATTATAGGCACCCTGAAATGCAGCCCTTCTTTAAGTACGGCCTTTTGAACAGCACCGAAATTAAGGACAATCCCTCTTTCACCTGCCCCAATCTGGACCCATGGCCTTAAAATCAATAAAAACAATAGAATCGCTCCAATAATCACTGCCACCCTCATAGGGCCTTTCTTCATTGCAGACTGCACTGCCTCCTTAGCCATGTAAACATCTCTTTCATCCATTATACTACCTCCTTTTTATGTTACTTCCTGCCGCCATACATTGCAAATATTCCGTATTTATAGAAACAATCTACATCTTTGAATCCTACATCTTTTAAGCCATTCAATTGATCGGTTAATATGTCGAGCTTACTATGATGCTCCTTTCCTGTATGCTTACTGATAATGTCCTCATACTCGGTTTCTGACTTCAACACAGTCTGTCTCTCGACTATCCATGTATCTCTACTCACCCTTCAACTCTATCTCATGAACCTCACCAAACTCAGACAGTGGTTTATCAAAATCCTTACTTTTACCCACCACAACAAGAATGGATCTATCCGGGTAAAGATGCTTTTTTGCCACCCTTTTAATATCCTCAAGGGTAACCCTGGATACGTTTTCCTGATACCTCTCTAAAAAATCCTCCGGTAGGTTGTCATAGTCTATGATCATCTGCTGGTTAACTACACTGGCAGAAGAAGTAAAAGAAAAGATGAATTTATTAACGATAGACTCTTTTGCCCATCGAAGCTCTTTTTCTGTGACACCGTTTTTCTTTATATCTTTTATTATGTTATAGATCAGGGATATTGCCTTGGAGGTAGTAGCGGATTTGGTCTGGCATATGACAGCAAATACCCCATATTCCACATCACCCCTGTAAATACTCCCCACACTGTACGCAAGACCTCTATTAGACCTGATCTCTGAAGTCAACCTGGAATTGAAACCAGATTCTCCTAAGATAAAGTTCAATACCTTAAATGGAAAATAGTCAGGATGGGTTTTTTTCACTGCCAGATGCCCAAGTATAATTGTGGACTGAGGCACATCCTTAAAGGCATAATTTATGGATTTTTCAAAGGAATATAAAGGGGAAGTCTCTCTGGGTATCTTTATCCCGGTTTTTTCCCAGCCATGGAAAGCATTCTCGACCTTTTTCACTATCTCATCCTTCTGAAAGTCTCCGGAGATAGCAAGCATTACATTTTCCGGGCGGAAGAACCTGTTGTGAAACTCGACTAAATCTGTTCTGGTAATCGCGTTAATTGATTCAACCGTGGATATCCTGCCTCTGGGATTATCCTTGTATAAAATTCTTTTGAATTCTCTGAAGGCTATGCTGTCCGGATTGTCGTTCCTGCGTCTTATAGCTTCAATCTCCTGTTTTTTAGCCAGGTCTAGCTTTCCCTGATCAAATCCTGGGTCCATCATAATGTCAGCAAATATCTTGAGACCAATGTCTGTATCCTTTTTCATCACAGAAAGGGAGGCAGACCCGGACTCGCTTCCAATACCTGTCTCTACAGAGCCTGCAATATACTCCAGTTGGTCGTTTATCTCGTCTGGGCTCATAGAACGGGTACCCCCTGTCCTCATAACCGTACCGGTTAACTCAGCCAAACCTGCCTTATCCGCAGGTTCATAAACCGAGCCTGTCCTGATAACCCCAGACAGATTCAATACAGGAAGCTCATGGTCCTCCAGGATATACAGTATCATACCGTTATTTAGGACTATCTTCTCCCCTTTAGGAGGAGAAAAAGCCATGGGTTTAAATACCATATCCCCTGGATGCTTTGGTGGATTAGCATCCTGAGCAAAAGATGCCTTTCTGCTTGCGACTACGACGCACAGGCAGGCTGTTACTGCTATGACTACCAAAGATAACGAGATAAGTGATGCCTTTCTTCTCTTCATTCTATTTCCCTATTCCTTGCCCTTTTTTACCAGCTCCGCCACGGTTCTGTTATCCTCGATAAGATACTTCCCGGCAGCCTTCATTATATCTTGAGCGGTTATCCGTTCTATTACATCCAATTGATCCTCTATGTATCTCCAATCTCCAACAACTGTCTGATAATAGGAGAGCTTACCGGCTAGCCCAGAATTAGAGTTAAGCGCTCTTATAAAATCAGTCTGTAACTGGTTTTTTATCTTGCTAAGTTCCCTTTCCGTTACCGGTTCTATTTTCAACCTCTCTATTTCCCTATAGATGGCATGTTCCAACTCAGCAGTGGTATGTGGGTGTCTTGGAGTAGCAAATACAGCAAAAAGATTGGGGTATCTTGCGCCTGGAAGCCCGTTAGCCGTCTCTGCACTGACAGCAATCTTTTCCTCCTCTATCAACCTTTTATAAAACCTGGAGGTTCGACCCCTGGACAGTATGCTGTCTATGACATCGAATACGTAATCGTCAAAATCAGGCACAGTTGGTTTATGGTAACCTATAATCAAGCTGGGATTTGCATCGAATCTCACCTTTATCCTCCTCTCTCCCATCTGTTCCGGTTCCTTTGTGGGAATAAACGGTGGAATAGGTTGAGAAGGAATATGTTCAAAGTATTTTTTTATAATCTCCAAAGTTTTTGAGGGCTCTATATCGCCCACTACTGCCACTACAGTGTTGTTTGGGGCATAATAGGTCTTAAAAAACCTCTCGGTGGTTCTCTTTTTTAAAAACATTAAATCTGACACCCAGCCAATTATCGGCCTTCGATACGAATGGGCTATAAATGCTGCTGCCATAAAGTTTTCATAGAGTTTCCCATCAGGGTCAGACTCGATCCTCTGCCTCCTCTCTTCCATAACCACGTCCCTCTCAGAATAGAATTCTCTAAGTACCGGGTTCAACATCCTGTCCGACTCTATTTTAGCCCAAAGCTCGACCCTGTTCGATGGAAGGCTAACCATGTACCTTGTAACATCGTAGCTTGTTGAGGCATTTAAACCAACCCCCCCGTTTTTTGAATATATTGAATCTATCTCATCCTTTACCACATATCTTTTATGCCTTTTCTGCAATCTTCCCAATTCAGCCTTTAACCTGCTTATCTTAGCCTCGTCTGCTTTCTTGCCTTTAAGTATTTCGTTATCAAGCCTTACAGCTACCCTGTCGATTTCATCCAATACCTTCTTTTCCTTTATGTAGTCCCTTGTCCCCAACACCTTTGTGCCTTTGAACAGCATGTGTTCCAACAGATGGGCTGTCCCGGAAATCCCGGAATACTCCTCTGCAGAACCAACCTTAAAGCTCATGAAGAAGGATACCGTGGGAGAATAATGCCGCTTAAGCATGAGAATCTTCATGCCGTTTTTCAGGGTATGCTCCTCAACGCGACCTTTAAGACTCAGCGCCCATGTGGGAGAGGCGGTCAGCAAGAACACAAACAAGACAAAGAAAACAACTATATACTTTTTGATTCCCTTCATAAAAACCTTTCCAGTATTCTATTTTCCTCTTTCCATTTCTGACAAAGCCTATCGGCAGGCATCTACTGCCGCAAATCACCCTCCCCTATCAAAACTATCCCTGCCATCATTCCCATGGGGACATCATCCGGATTGCTGTTTTTGGTGATTTTGTTTATCTGCCAACCTAGCGCCTTGCTCAGCTTAAAAAAATTAATTCCTAACCCCGATAGGGATGGCCTTGCCAGGTTAGGAAACCTGCAATCGCCGCCTTCATTTAAAACCCTGCACTCATCATATCCGCTACAAAAAATTCGCTTGCAAGAACCTGCGGCAAGTCCTTTTGAGTTTGCATGTCCGTCATCTATTGCAAACTGCTCAATACTTGCAGCAGTTTCATGAATAATTCTGGTTACATCATTACGCTCATCGGTAAGAAGTATCTCTGTGGGGACATCGAGCTTAAAGACCAGGGCAAGCTTATACTGACCAATATATTCTCTGAACCTATCAGGTTTCATAACATGAGGCGGACAGTTTATTGTCTGTCCATAGCCATCACATTGTGGTTCTTCACACATTTTTGCAAGATGGTCCTCTACCGAAATCTCTTCCACCGATACAATCTTAGCGTCACTGACCCCAAGATTGATGGCATGTTGAATCAAGTTGTCTAGAGGATGTCTTTTCTCCATTTTTTTATTAACCTTTGGGGGGGGGGCTGGCGATAAAGTCACCTACCGGTATGAAGCATAGCGGAACACCGGTCAGGCGGACTGACAGGTTCGGCGATGCTTGTAATCTGGGGACACAATACTTAATTAGTTCATCCTGAAAAATGAAAAATTTCCTTTGGAGCGAACATGAGCAGGATTTTTGGGGCACCCATCTTGACGAAGCGGAAGATAAGCATTTTCAGGTGTTTGAGCCTGAAGGGCGAGTTTCTGAAAATGCCTGAAGCGAGTCATAGATGGGTCAAAAAACCTGAACCAGAGAGCGGAAAAGGGAATTTTTCAGTGTGAACTAATTTATTTAATTAAGCCGTCAAAACACCAGACTCCTGTCTGGTGATAGTTAGTGTTGTGTCCCCAGCTCCCAAGAAACAAATGTCTACTTTTCCTTATCTATCAGCTTCAGAAACGGCCTGAACAGGTCGATTGGGATAGGGAAAATGGTTGTTGAATTGTTCTCTGCGGCAATCTGGTTCAGGGTCTGAAGGTATCTAAGCTGCAGGGACATGGGTTGTGTTTCCATAAGGGCTGCCGCCTCAATCAGTTTCTGAGCGGCCTGGAACTCACCCTTGGCATTGATGACCTTTGCCCGTCTTTCCCTCTCCGCTTCAGCCTGTTTGGCTATGGCGCGTTTCATCTCCTCAGGCAGGTCAATATGCTTGATTTCAACCAATGTTACCTTAATCCCCCAGGGATCGGTACTGCGATCCAGGATATCCTGCAGGCGCAGATTGATCTTTTCCCGTTCCGATAGAATTTCATCCAGTTCCACCTCCCCGCAGACACTCCTCAGGGTCGTCTGGGCAAGCTGAGAGGTCGCATAGAGGAAGTTCTCTACCTCGACGATAGCCTTATTGGAGTCCACGACCCGAAAATAGACAACAGCATTTACCTTCACCGAGACGTTGTCTTTGGTGATTACATCCTGGGTAGGGACATCCATGGTAACGAGTCTTAAACTGACCTTCTGCATCTTATCAACAACCGGGATCAAGAAGATCAGTCCAGGACCTTTTGTGGCAATTATTCTGCCCAAGCGGAAGATAACACCTCGTTCATACTCGTTTAGTATCCTGATAGCACTACTCAGGATAATGACCAGAAATATAACTAATACAACCCATCCAATCATATAAAACCCCCTTTTTAAAGTGTTGAAAAACTAAGCCACGCTTTAGCGTGATAGAAAACCCTGTTATTTTAATCTTCCCACCTTAAGTCGCAGATTATCCACCTTTAAAACTCTAACCTTTTCTTCTTTTGGAATCACTTCCTCACTGTAGGCATTCCAATACTCTCCATGTATAAAAACCTTACCTTCCTGTAATATCTCTGTTTTGGCAGCCCCAATTTCCCCTACTAACCCTTCCATCCCGGTTGTGGGCTTGGAGAGATAAGCCCTGAATGCCAGGGTTGCAGATAGGATAAACAGGGCTGAGGTGCCCAGGACCACAGGAATAAGCACAGACCATGACACCCGTAAATACGGCACAGGAGATTCAAACAACATTAGAGAACCTAAAAGCATAGAGACTATACCCCCGATGGTTAAGAGCCCGAAACTCGCCACTTTAACCTCGGCAATAAAAAGTATTATAGCCAGGACTATTAAGAGAATGCCAGCATAGTTTATAGGCAGGGTCTGAAAGGCAAAGAATGCCAGAATTAAACTAATAGCTCCAATTACCCCGGGAAAGATAACGCCGGGATGGGCCAGCTCAAAATACAACCCTAGAACCCCTATCATCATCAAGACATAGGCGATATTAGGACTACTCAGTACATTAAGTATATTATGACGGATACCCATGTTGATAAAGACAGGCTTTGCGTCTTTTGTATTCAACGTGAAGGTGCCCTTTTCAGTCTTGACCTGCTTCCCATTAATCTCCAAAAGAAGGGTTTTAATATCCGGAGCTATCAGGTCAATTACATTTAAGTTTAATGCCTCCTTTTCAGTAATAGATACACTTTTCCTCACTGCATCTTCTGCCCATTTGACATTTCTACCCCTTTTTTCTGCAATGCTTTTGATATATGCCACAGCATCATTTACCACCTTTTTTTCCATTTCTTTATCTATCTTTTGGCCACCCATAGTGACAGGGTGGGCCGCTCCAATGTTTGTTCCTGGAGACATGGCGGCGATATTGCTCGCCATTGTGATCATTACCCCTGCTGATGCTGCCCTTGCACCACCTGGAGAAACATATACAATAATGGGAATGTCAGCGTTCAACATATCCTTTACTATTTTACGCATTGAGAGGTCGAGACCACCCGGGGTATCAAGCTGGATGATTAAACATTCTGCCCCGTCCTTTGACGACCTTTCTATAATTTCTGCGATGAACTCCACAACTACTGGATTTATTATACTGTCTATTTTGGCAACATTCACATGAGGGTTTTTAGCTGAAGTATAAGGGGTTAAGGATAGTAAAAAGACAAGAAGGGAGAATAGCAACAATACAGTATAACAAAATTTTCTATTGAACATGGTATTTGTATGTCTCTGATTAATTAGAGGTTAATGATAGATACTCTTTCTGGATCATCTGCATATCTTCCCAGACAAACCGCTTGAAATTGGGGTTTCGGAGTAAGAAAGCAGGGTGATAGGTGGGAATGAGTTTAACACTGTGATAACTATGGAATCTCCCCCTCAGTTTAGAGATTTTTTCGTCAGTTTTAAGCAGGGTTTGAGCAGCAAATGCACCCAGGGCACATATAATCTCAGGCTTTATTGCCTGGATCTGTTTGGTTAAAAATGGTTCACATGCCTTTATTTCATCAGGTTCAGGGTCTCGATTCCCAGGCGGACGGCACTTGATTATATTGGCTATATAAACCTCTTCTCGGTTCAAATTTATTGCATTTATAATCCTTGTAAGTAACTGACCGGCCTTACCTACAAAGGGTTCTCCTTTTATATCTTCATCTCTTCCTGGCCCTTCTCCCACAAAGAGCAATCTGGCATTCTCATTGCCTGTTCCGAAGACTATATTTCTTCTCCCTGAATGGAGTTTGCAGCGCTTACAATCTACCAGTTCTTTTCTGATGGCTTCCAATGTTATCAGGCTGCCTGCCTTTGCCTCTCCGTATCCGGACAGGCCTTCATAAACTCCAACACCTGAGTTGTCAATACTTAAGATACTACGCTTAGTTACACTGTCTCTCTTTTCAGGATTGGTTGGAAAACCTTCTATGCCCATATCCTTTTGATAACTCAGATATTCTCTAAGATCAAGTACTATTTCCCTAAAATCTTGTAGTAGACTTTTTTGACCAGTCATCCTTTAACGCCTTCATTCAGACCTTTTTGATTTACCAGTCTTAATCTTCACAACCCTGTCAAGTATCTTTTCTGCCACCTCTTCTTTGCTCATCAACGGCAGTTCCTCTATGCTACCTTCTTTATCCAGTATCTTAACTATATTGGTATCGGACTCAAAGCCTGCTCCTTCCATACATACATCATTGGCTACAATCAAGTCGAGGTTTTTGTTTTTTAGTTTGCTTCTTGCATTATTTATTAAGTCTTCTGTTTCGGCAGCAAACCCCACATGAATCCTATCCCCCTTTTTCTTGCCGATCTCTGATAGTATGTCAGGAGTTTCTTCCAATTCCAATATAAGATTTGCCCTTTCCCGTTTTATCTTTTCTGAGCAGACATCCTTAACCTTATAGTCGCCTACCGCAGCCGTCTTAATCACGATAGTGGAATCCTCCAGACTGTCAAGGACAGCGGCTCTCATCTCTAAAGCCGTCTTAACTGAGAAGAATTTTATGTTTTGAGGAACAGACAACGTAGAGGGGCCGCTTATTAAAGTAACCTCAGCGCCTCTTCTCCTGGCAACCCTGGCTACTGCATATCCCATCTTTCCTGTAGAGCGGTTAGTGATGAACCTTATGGGATCAATAAACTCTGTGGTTGGACCAGCGGTGACCAGGATCCTTTGTCCTAAAAGATCTTTTTTCGATAGGACGGACTCCATCTCTTCAATAATATCATCAACATCGGCTAACTTACCCAAACCCTCTGTTCCACAGGCAAGCGCTCCAGAAGCAGGTTCAACAAAGTGGCAGCCAAGAGACTTCAGGTTGTTGATATTACGTTGAACTGTATGATTCTCGTACATATTTGTATTCATTGCAGGCGCTATTAGGACAGGGGCCCTGGTTGCCATTACAGTTGTTGACAGAAAGTCATCTGCTATGCCATTTGAGATCTTTCCAATAATATTAGCAGTTGCCGGAGCAATAACAAAAATATCCGCCCACTGGGCTACAGCGATATGTCCAATTTTAGATTCTTCGAGAAGGTCAAATAATCCTGTGATTACCCTATTCCCGGAGAGTGTCTGAAAAGTCAAAGGGGTAACAAACTTCTGGGAATTTTTAGTCATTATTACATTGATCTCGGCATTAAGATTGACAAGCCTTCTTACCAGCTCAACCGCCTTATATGCCGCTATGCCCCCTGTAACACCCAGGACAATCTTTCTGTCTTTTAGCATGAAGTTCTCCTTCGAGCCCCCCCCGGAATGCTTACTATTTAGTTCACACTGAAAAATTCCCTTTTCCGCTCTCTAGTGCAGGTTTTTTGACCCATCTATGACTCGCTTCAGGCATTTTCAGAAACTCGCCCTTCGGGCTCAAACACCTGAAAATGCTTATCTTCCGCTTCCTTAAGATGGGTGCCCCAAAAATCCTGCTCATGTTCGCTCCAAAGGAAATTTTTCATTTTTCAGGATGAACTATTTAGGCTCTTCTACTGTTCCATGCAGGGGGCCGACCCTAACTTCAACTATAGTATAAAATATATTGTCGTATAAAGTGATTAAACAGCTCTTGTCTTCTTTTTGAAAGTTCAGGATATAGCCTTTATACTTGAAGCTGTTTATAAAGACCCAGTTGTTTTTCTTCATATTCTCCTGGAAGAAGGCTACCAGGGAAGAAACGTCGATACGCCCCTTGAATACAAGTATCCCGGTTTTGAATTTGGATGTTTCGTAAATAAACGACCTCTCTTTATCCAGCGTAAGCTCTGGGGGAATAGATATATCCTCAAAATCATAATATACTGGCAGAGGCTGGGGACTTAAAAGCTTTACATCGGTAGCCTCTTCTTTCGAACTCACATCTTTAAGGATAGTACCGCAACCTGGGAATAGGGTCAGGCTGACAATCATTATAACTGCTGATATCAGAAGGGATAATTTACCTGTTATTAAATTATTTGAAACATTTAAAAATCTGATTCCTTTTTTATCCATATCATCCTCCTCTTTTAACATAGCTTTTTATTCTATTCTAAAGTAGCATGTATTCGTTGGCTTGTCAAAGGAAAACAATCCCCCCACAATTCAGACACCGGACTCAAGACATTAGACACCAGACTTTTCTTCCCTAAGGCTAGCCAAAGATATTTGAATTTTGGCATCCCATTCCGGTAATACTAAATTCTAATCACCAACTCCTTACCCATTCGGAAACGCTCTTTATTCCCTCGAGGGTTTTCAATTCTTTCTTTATCCTTTCCCTTTTTTCTTTGTTGAACACACCTGAAGTGAGCACATCAAACTTGTTATCCATCTCCTCCCCGGTCAAAGGATTATGGCTGAATCCTTTACACGTGGAAGCAATCTCATATTCTTTCCCGTTTTTCAAACGGACCTTCAGGGGGGATTTAAATATACCATCCTCCATAAATGCCTTGTCCAATTCCCTATCTCTTTCTATCTTCACCTTATCCGCCAGATCAAGCATCCTGGTGTCTGTGAGTCTTTTTTCAGATAGCTGCTCCTTAGGATTTAAAAGATGGCCGTCAGCAATCACCGTGGCTAAGATGAAAGGCAGGCTCCACTGGGATATGGTCAGATTCTTTGGTTTGACCTTCACTTCTCTGGGGACACCCAGAAAGAGGGCAAAATGTGGGACATAGGCCGTTATCTCATCTATGTCTTCTGCTTCGAATCCATGTTCCTTTATAAGTTTGATTATCCCATCTGCATATCCCTGGTTATAATGACAGCATCCGTAATATTTAAAAGCCATTTCCTTGATATTCCATGTTTCTCCAAGACCGTCTACAAGGTCTTCCTGGAAAGTCATGTCTCCTGCGAGGGCATTTATAACCCCGAACCGTCCTTTACTATCCCATCGTCCTTCAAATATGGCATGAGGGCCAACAAACCCCTTTTTTGCCATAAGGGCATTTAATATCCCGTTATGGGATGCCCTTGCTGAGTTCCACCTGTAAGTCCAGTTTCCGTCAACAAGGTAATCGATAGTTGCTGCCCCCATAGACCCACCTGCCAGACCAATGGCATTGGTCATCTCCTCCTGATTCAGACTGAAAAGCTTGCCGGAGGCCACCACAGCGCCAAAGGGAGGAAATATGGAGTTCGCCTCAAAGCCCCTGGCAGCAGTGAAACTCTGGGGTCTTCTATTCATCGACGAGGCGACCCTGGTTATAACCTCATAGCCTGCCACAACCGAGGTTATAAGGTCTTCCCCTGTCGTATTCTCCCGCTCAGCCACGGCCAATGCGGAAGCTATTACACTGCAACTGGGATGGAGTTCAACCCGGGGATACGTATCACTCAAGTCATAGCTCAATGCCATAATCGCATTCAACATCGCCGCATTGCTACATGGCACCAGATCCTTGTGTGCCAGAATAGTAGATTCCGCCCTTCCTCCAGTCTCTCTCACTATCTCCAGAAGGGCTTTACTCCAGGGGGAATCTGCACCATATAGGGTTATACATACCCAATCGTAGATGCAGAGTTTAGCCTTTTCAACCACATCTACCGGAATATCCTGATATTTTAAACCAACAACCCATTTTGCCAATCTCTCTGCATGGTACATAATAGAACCATCCTTAACTCCTTCCATAGGCAACTGATCCACTTTTATTTCTTCAGCTTTTCCATCATACATAACTCTTGTCTCCTCTATCCCTCTTTTTGCTAACTCAATCCACCTCTTTTTCAGTAAATTTGCAGTCTATATCAATTTTTAAAATCTAGTGGAATGTCCCTTTAATACCTTTACTATGAATTACTATAAATATTCCCTCCCCCTTGATGGGGGAGGGGCAGGGTAGGGGTGAAGAATCGCTATGTTGCCCCCTCCCCTTAATCCCCTCCCACCAAGGGA
>Ga0210015_1001997_pt1 | contig 19611 bp, 18 predicted proteins | sample CryGeymeta201522_FD_185471 | JGI IMG/M metagenome (GOLD analysis project Ga0210015, IMG submission 185471) | Groundwater microbial communities from Crystal Geyser aquifers in Utah, USA - Crystal Geyser metaG 2015-22 (SPAdes) (version 2) | ecosystem: Environmental > Aquatic > Deep subsurface >... | reverse complement strand
GCCAACACGGCCAGTATGGAAGAGGCCATGCAGCAGCAGGGTGACGCTGGGCAAAACGGTGAAGGTTGAGAGCCCTCACACCCCCCGCGTCTGCCTGGGGTGCAGGTATTCACGCTTTGGGGTCAGGTCCACACCGTTGGCTGTGCCAGGGGGCAGGGGGGTTAGAAGGGGTAGGGCGGGGTTCTTCAGGCGGTAGTCCTGGCGGGATGCTTGCACAAACACATCCCAATCCACATTGATGTTATTGCGAATGTCCAGCACAAATGGCCTGGTGCCCGCCACGTCGCCCGTTCCTGCGGCGCCGCCCATGCCGACCGCACCGCCATTGCCAGCCACTTGCGGTGGGGTCATGCCTGCACCCAGGTCACCCGTGCCCACCAACACATTGTTGAGGGCCTTCACCACCAGGTTAACCGGCTTGGCGCCTGGGTCGGTGCGCACGGCCAGCCACTTGCCATTGCTGGGCCGGTCGTCAGCCAGCACGTTGCTCACCAAATACAGCTCGTTGTGCGGCCACTTGTAGCCCTCGGCGCCAAACGAAATCAACGTGGGGTTTTCTGTCTGTGAGCCCTGTTGAATGTGGTTGCCCACCACATAGGCCAGCCCACCGTTCGGGAACTCCAGCTCGTAGCTGGCCCGCCCACCAGTTTCATCCGTCAAACGGTTGTAAAAAATATGGTTTTCTGCGGCGCGGCTCTTCAGCAAATGCCCCACCTTGGCATGGTGAAAATAACTGCCCGTGACCGTCAGCTTCTTGATCGCGCCCACATACAGGTTGTGGCTGTAGCCATCACCAAAACCATTGTTGCCAAACTCGCTGTTTTCAATCAACAGCTCGGCGTCTTTGTCGCCACTGGTCAAAATGCCATTCTCGTTGTCAGTAAACGTGCAGTCCTTGATGCTGAGCTGGCCTTTTTCAAATCGAATGCCCGCGCCATTTTTGTCAGCCACCTTGGCCCCCACAAAATCAAAACCCTGCACGGCCATGGCGCCACCGCGCACCACCCAAATGCCTTTGCCCTCTGCCGCAGCGCCCAGGGCCATCAAGCGCACCCGGCCACCCACCGCACGCACGGTCAGATTGCTTTGCGACCAAATGGCCACATCAGCAGCATACGTGCCGGCGTCTACCTCGACCGTGTCGCCACTCTTGGCCAACACCGATGCCACCGCCAAACTCGCCACCTTGCGCGTTGGCCCCACCTGCAACACCACTGCGTTAGCGGCCATGGCCAACACCAGCCAACCCAGGGTGGCCAGTGTGGCGTGTTTCAAACTGATGTGCATCAACTGCTATACCTTACATGAAGTCTACAAACCATCATACACAAAATAGGCCTCTAGCCCATGATCTATATGTGCTAGTAGCTTCTTTTTATATAGCATACATCGTGTGTAACTAAAGCGTTGGCCACTCCACGCCAACTACTTGCAATAGCCACCCACACCGTCCATTCATAATGTAAGCCATGTCCCGCCTACGCAAAATCCTCTTCACTTTGACAGTTGCACTCATGACACTCGCTACCAGCGCGGCGTGGTGGGCTTACCGTGAAATCGGCAAAACGCCCGGCGAGCTGATGGACTACGCGCAACGGCGGTTGCAAGGGCACAACAAACTTGAATGGGTTGCGCTGCCCGTCATGGCGCAGGTGCGCATTTTGCTCGACCAACCCTCACGCCAAGAGCTGCTAAAAATTCCCTTTGTCATACCCCCACCGCCCGCGTTGGTTAAAACGCCCCCCGGCACCAACCCAGACACTACCGCACCAGCCGCAGACACTACCCAGCGTATCTTGCGCGTTGGCCCGTTTGAAGACATTCGCACCATTGCCAAGGCCGCAAAACTCGCCAAAGACGATGACATCGTCGAAATTCAGGCCGGTGAATATTATGGGGATGTCGCCCTCTGGTATCAAAAAAGGCTCACCATCCGCGCCAACGGCGGGAAAGTGCGTTTACATGCAGCAGGCAAAAGTGCTGAAGGCAAAGCCATTTGGGTCATCCGCCATGGTGACTTTGACATTGAAAACATCGAATTTGTTGGTGCACGCGTTGGCGACCACAACGGCGCTGGTATACGGTTTGAAGGCGGCAATTTGCACATCAAAAACTGCCTTTTTTATGCCAACGACACTGGGTTGCTCACCAACGAAGACGCTACTTCACTCGTTATTGAGAACAGCGAATTTGCCTACAACGGTTTTGGCGATGGCTACAGTCACAACCTGTACGCTGGCAAAATGCGCAGCCTCAAGATCACTGGTAGCTACTTTCATCATGTGAATGTGGGTCATCACATCAAAAGCAGGGCGCAACATAACCAGATTTATTACAACCGCATTACGGACGAGAGTGGGGGCCGCGCCAGTTATGAAGTGGACCTACCCAATGGCGGCGTTGCCTACCTAGTGGGCAACATCATTCAGCAAGATGTGGTGCCGCAAAACTCAGCGATCGTCAGCTTTGGATCGGAAGGCATGGCATGGCCTGAAAATCGCCTCTATCTGGCAAGCAACACGCTGGTCAATGACACCCCGTATGGCGGCACCTTTGTGCGCAGCGCACCGGGCACCCAAAGCTTGGTGTCTATCAACAACTTATGGGTTGGCCCAGGCAAAGTTTTTGACGGCCAGCCCAACGTGCAAACGCAGAACGACATTCGCTCAGACTGGAGCGCCTTTGTGCAAGCCTCCCGGTACGACTACCGCCTTGGCACCAAAGCTCAGGCATGGTCATATGCCATGCCCGCATTGCCTGAGCTTGTGCCTGCCGGGGAATATCTGGCACCGCTGCAGGTCAGCCCAGTGGGTCAAAAACCCACTCGCCCGGGGGCCCTTCAGACGCCGTAGCGTCCAAAATTGAGTTCAGAGGCACCGTGCCCCAGCGTTTCAGCCCGGGAAAAATATAAAGTTGTTCACGTAAGTCCCCACCTTGGAAACATTTTGAATGTTTTCACGGGGCTGATGGATTTGGGTGCGGAAGGACGTGATTGACTGCGGCAAGCCGTTTAACAAGAACATCCCCGCGTAACACCGCTCCATTAAAAAAGCGATAACGTACTCTAGGCCTCGGGAGAGTGACGTTTTTGCACTCTCCACAATCAGCACCGGCCTGTCCCGCTCAATCAACTGCGTAGCGCCTCGCAAGACGGCCACCTCATGTCCCTCAACGTCGATTTTTATGAGCCCCACTGGCTCTGTGATGGCGGTGTCAAGGCGTACGCGTGAACAATGCACAACTTCCACCCGAGTGGAGCCCTCAAGTGAATTGCCGGATTCGAGTGTTGATGTACCATGCAATTGCAATTGCCGTTGTATGGAATGCGTAGTTCGGCGGTACCGTCCATGTCCGTAACTGCTGACTCGCGTACCACCACGTTTGCCCTCTACTTGGCGCGCAGATCTGCTGCCATCCAGGGAATAGGCGCAAAACAATGCACCCGCTTAAAAAGCTCCGACAAGCGGCCAGCATAAAAGCCCTCATTAGCACCGACGTCTATAGCCACTCTTGCCGGGTCCAAAAGATGATCCAGCAAGAAATACTCGGGTTCAAAATTCTGCCAGCGCTGCATACGCCACAGCTGAATATCGAATGCGCGGCGCGGCCCGCTAATGGCACTTGCCAGATCAAGTAAGCTCGAAACCAAGAACATGATTGACCACTTGTGGACCACACCTACCTGCTAGGGTTACAGGCGACTATTTCGCAGCTCGATAGCATAGAACTATGGCCAAATGCCAACTCGCCTCGAACCGTGACGTCAATGATTGGTTAGGAGTCTGGACGGCAGAAGAAAGTACAACTAAAAAATGACGTTTTTGGGGGTACTTGACCACCTTGGGTGCATTGAAATAGTGCAACCTGAGTCATTCTGAGAGGTCAAATTTTCAAATCATGCAGCCGCTCAGACTTCTAGTGCGTAAAGATAGAATGATTTTTTTAAAATAGTGCCAGTAACCCCTAACCCCAAATGCGTAGGGTCGCAAGATCTCCCCCATGCTCATATCCGTCATCGTCCCCACCAGAAACCGGCCGCACCTGCTCAAGCAGGCGCTGTTTGGCATCTTGGCGCAAACCTACGCGGACTTTGAGGTTCACGTTGTTGATGATTCATCGGATGAACAAACCCTGCAAGCCTACACAGAGGTCTGGCAAAGCTTGGACAACCGATTCAAGTTACATAGCATTGGTGGCAATGGCTACAAGGGCTTGGGGCCTTCCCTATCCAGAAATTATGGGCTGAAACAAGCCGCCGGTACCGTTGTTGCATTTTGTGATGATGACGACACTTGGGTTGCACCCAACCACCTTGCAGTTATGGCCGAAGAATTTAACCGTGACAGTCAACTTGACATGTACATTGCCAACCAACGGGCCGTGTCGTCAAGCGGCTCTGTCAAGGCCAACTGGTTTACTGGGTTGCCTCAAGTATTAAGCAACAGGCCCAAGACTTCAGAAAGCGGCTACGCTCTGTCTCCTGAAGACCTGTGTAACAGCGGCGGTTTTGCTCACCTGAACATGCTGGCGCTCAGGAAGACCGTCACCGATCAAATTGGCGGCTTTTGGGAGCGATTGAGTTACGAAGAAGATCGCGATTTTTTTTGGCGGGCTCTCGGCGCAAGCCACGGCGTTTTCTTCAACCCAGCCACGGTTGCACAGCACAACGTGCCCGACGCGGCGCTGCAAATCAACCAATCAACCCAGCACACCTGGGTGGAGAGATGGTTAGTGGCTGTTTTGGTGTCGCAACACATCTGCGCGACCGTAACCAACCTGCAGATCACGCGCCTAGCGATGCAGTATGAGGGTGACCTTCTGAGAAAACTTTCGCTGCATTTTGGGCAAACTGGGCACCCAACAGCGGCACGGCAGTTTGCGCTGCGGGCGCTGGCTGCCCGTTTCTCGTTCAAGTGGGCGGCGCACACCGCCCTGCTGCTGACAACGCATGCCCTGCGTGCTGGCCGCCGTGATGCCACGTTATAAGGCACTGGTTATTGGCGACGACACCCGTAGCTTTTTGGCTACAGTGCGTTCACTGGGCAGGCAGGGTATTGAGGTGCATGCAGCGCCTTATTCCATGGTGGCACCAGCTCTCCAGTCAAAGTACATCGCCGAAGTGCATCGCTTACCGTACTACTTGAACGGTGGCGCTGATTGGTTGCAAGCCATTCAGCAACTGGTGTCAGCAAAGCGGTTTGACATCATCATCCCTTGCGAAGAGCGTAGTTTGCTGCCGCTTTACAAACATCAGCATGAGTTGCCAAGCAACTGCGTATTGGCCATCCCGAACCCCCAAGCACTTGACGCGTTTTTCGACAAACTGAACACACGGCAGCTGGCTACCCAACTTGATGTACCGGTAGCCAAAGGCAAGCCGCTTTCAGAACACGACACAACAGAGTCGATATTGGCCACACTTCGGTTGCCAATCGTGGTTAAGCAACGCAAGTCCTATTCGTGGCCCGATCTGTATGTCAGAACTAGCGTCAAGTTCATCGAGTCACGAACCCAAATTGATAGCATGCTACCTAGTCTTATCAAGGGCTACAGCGACTTTTTCATTGAAGAAATATTTCCTGGTCGTGGGCTGGGCGTGTCGGTGTTATGCCAAGAAGGTGTTGTGTTGCAGGCCTTTGAGCACCACCGCGTACACGAGTTGAGTGGGAGTAGTTACTACCGTAAGAGTGCGCCGATTGACCCCCACCGGCTGGCCGCCGTCAAGAGAATGGTCAACGCGGTGGCATATACCGGTGTTGCCATGTTCGAGTTCAAACTAGATGAACAAACAGGCACCTGGATTCTGCTGGAGGTTAACGCACGTCCCTGGGGATCATTGCCGTTGCCCGTATCACTTGGGGTGGACTTTCCATTCCAGCTGTTCACCCTGCTGGTATTGAATACGGTACCGCCAGCCGTTGCTTACCGCCCAAACGTCTACGGGCGGAACTTTTTCCCTGATCTTTGGCAGTTGCGGGCGATCATTTCAGAGCCGCTGGCGAACAAGCCCAGAAAACTGATCACTGTTGCCAAATGGGCAGCGAGTTTTTTCAGACCAGTGATTGGGCTTGAGCATCATGACGTGTTCACCTGGGATGACCCCCGCCCCGCATGGCTGGAGCTGAAGCAGTTTGTGCAAGAAAGGCGTAACGCAACACCCCTTCGCCGTGAACCGGCACTGACACATATCCAACGTCTACTAAAAACCAAGTCTGACCCAGTTCGCGTAGCATTTATTTGCCAGGGCAATATTTGTCGTAGTCCCTATGCTGAATTAAAAGCAAAAGAGCTATTTAGTAGCTTCAAAAACCGGATTATGTTTAGCTCCGCCGGCATGCTACCTAGGAGTCGACGCAGTTCACCAGATAGCGCGCAAGCATCGGCAACTGCCCGCAATGTTTCAATGCAGCAGCATTTATCGCAACACGCGTCAATTGATCTCATCAACAACACAGACCTAATATTCATATTTGACAAAAAAAATTACCTCAGTTTTCAGGCTCGATATCCATGGAGAATGGATGATGTATTTTTTATTACTGATGTTGTTGACATCAAGCCAAAGTTAAAAACTATTGATGATCCAGATGGGTTTGATATAAATACTTTTCGAGAAGTTTACTGTGACATTGACGATTGCTTAAATAAATTAGTACAGGCAATGAACATTATTGATACTAGAATTAACAAATTGAAATAGCATAGCATTTGGCTATTTTTAGCAAGGATACAACTTACGCTTTTTGCCGATCAAGGTGTTTTTCTGATTAGGATTAGCTAATATTATTTAAATTAGCCTATGCTTGCGTCTACATGGTTCTGGTTCCTCACCATTAAAAGAACGGGGAAATGATAGTCGAATATTAAATCTAACCAAGAGCTTAATGTATGGAAAGTTACTATACGCACACTAGAACTGAAATGCTTGAATTTGTGCCAAAGCGATCCCAAAATGTAATTGAATTTGGATGTGGATCAGGCAACTTCTCTGCAACGTTGAAGAAGTATATGCCGCATGCAAAATTCACGGGCGTTGAGCTAATGACAAAAGAAAGTCAACAGGCAGAAAAGGTGCTTGATCACGTCTACAACACCAATATTGATAATGGACTAGAATTTTTAGCCAATAATAAATATGATTGCGCTATTTTTTTAGATGTTCTAGAGCATCTGAAAGATCCGTGGACTATTCTTGAAAATTTACATAACCACCTGGAAGATGGCGCAAAAGTTGTAGCGTCAATCCCCAATATGCGTCATCTCGATGTAATGAAGGATTTGTTAATTAAAGGCAGATTCAATTATGTAGAGGACGGTATCATGGACCGGACGCACCTACGGTTCTTTACACAAAAAACAATGGTAGACTTATTTACAAATTCTGGTTATTCGGTTAACCAAATTAAAGGTATAAGTGGCGATATGCCGTGGAAATTCGGTCTGTTGAATTCAATACTTATGAATAAATTAAATGACATGCAATTTATTCAATTCGGAATTATAGCTGAACGCCGATGAATCATGTACTAATATCTTGATATTTCGCAAGGACATTAATATGCAAACCCAAAAAGTTGGGGTTGTTGTTCTAAATTGGAACAACGGGCACGATACGGTCGAGTGCATTAAGTCTGTTAATTTGTTGACCCATGAGAATAAGCAAATTTACGTTGTTGACAACGACTCTACCGATGATTCAGTAGCACATATTGCAGCACAATTCCCGAAACTAAGAATATATCAAACTGGTGGAAATCTTGGGTGGTCTGGCGGAAATAATTTTGGCATTACCGAAGCACTGAAGGATAATTGTGACTATATATATTTGCTAAATAACGACGCTGAAGTTTTCCCAGATGGGTTGACTCGTCTGCTAGAACTTGCAGAGCAGTCACAGAGTTATGGATTCGTTGGTGGCAAAATTATCGGCTTTAGTGACCCAAACTACATTGAGTTTTGTGGTTCTTTTGAGGCGCCGCCCACAAACTTGCCCGAATCATATGGTGGGTACGCAATTGACCTACCTCATTTCAGTGCGCCTACTGTTGTACCATTTATTAGTGGTTGCTCAATTTTAGTGTCAGCTGCGGTTTGTAACGCTATTGGTCTTATCGATAATAAATTTTTTCTAAATTATGATGAGACGGATTGGTGCTATCGCGGACGTAACGCGGGCTATTTATCAATCTTTTTACCGGAGGTAATTTGTCGACATAAAAGAGCTATTTCTTTTGGAGGAGTTGATTCGCCACTAAGAATCTATTTTTGTCAAAGAAACAGACTCTTATTTGCAGCGCGTCACTTTACATGGCCAAAGTTACTGATGGTATTTAGATCTTTATTATGGGAGATGGAAAAACTGAGGGTATCACATGGCTATACGTCAAGGCTATCTTTACTCTACCACTACCGTGAACCACGTGTTTATGCTTTCTTCAGAGGTGTAGCTGATTTCTTTTTTGGTAATTTCGGCGACTGCCCCAGTTACATCAGGATAATCAACAAAAGCTGGCAAGAAAAATAGATGTTGCTTAAATACTTAACTAAATGACATCTTGACAACCATTTGTGGTCACGTCCTTTTTATGTTGATTTTTTATAGTATGTATTTTCGTATTATTTATAGTAGACTAATACGTTTAGACTATAAAGGAAGCTTCAGTCGATATATTATTCGAGTTGCTAAATTCAGAGGTAGCAACTTATTTATAGCATTCGAGAATTCGTTTATGATTGGGTGTCGTGTAAGTAATACGGCGAATAACCAGCTAAGAATAACTGAGATGCTAACAAGTATTAACTTTAAAAAGTCTGGCACCAAAGTTGGTGTTAGGAATGAAAATGCCACAGTGGCTGGTATACAAAATAATATGACCTTCAAGCTGGCCCAGTGGGCTACTGCTGACGCTTTTGCGGTATAGCCAAAATACCTAGACATCAGCAATACCGGCAAAGAAATAGTGCAAAGGTCAGCGATGGTCAGTGCAATTGCAAAGGTGATTACGTCGTTTGCATTTAATACAAACACGAAAAACAGGCGGGTAAAGATGCTTGTTACAGTCCAAACTGCAGCCAAATACGGGCGTCCTATTGCCATAAAGGCGGGGTAACATAATGAGTAGCCCACGCTCATTGTCCATTGTGCGCATAAAAAAATAACTATGGGTGCTGCCTCCACCCATTTAGCGCCATATAAAACGCTAATAATCTCCGTACTAAAAAATCCAACTAATAGAAAAAACGGCCATGACAATACAGTAAGATAAGCTGTGGCCTTGGTGAATATTGGTATTAGGTCGACGTTAGCATGATAATTTTTCGCGACGTAAGGTAATGCATTGTAAGTGATCGTTGGGCCGACTACTTGGTAAAATAAACCAACTAATCCGCTAGCCCGACTATACAAACCAACAGGATGTGCGCCACCCACCTTTCCCAGAACTAAGTCAGGAATCGTTGTATTAATACTAATCACTAGGTCGCCAAATAAGGCACCGGTTCCAAATTTGGCTGTACGTTGCCAATTCTTTAATGAAGGCGCGAGCGGCGTAGAGGGATCACGCAGAGAGAGATATAGGAATATTCCTGCCGTATTATTTGCGACACTAGCCCAAACCATTGACATATAACTGAAACCATATAATGCCAGCACTATAGCAGTAGCTGCGTAGACAATCGTGCCAACACCGTTAACAATGGCTTGCTTGCCAGCTTCGTGTTCGCGTGCTTGTAGACAATAAAAATATGAGGAAAAAGGAAGCAGCAGCCAGACAATCGTAGACACATGCAGTATGTCTTGAATACCTGGCAAGGCATAATAACTAGAAATATATCCGCTAGAGAAGAATATGATTGCAGCAAATGACCACGCACTCAAGATCAATAGGCCAAGTGCAGTTTTTTTCTTTTCTGTGGTCAGGTCTTTTTCTTGTAATAAATATGCGGATATTCCGAAGTCACGAAACGCCGAAATGATAGTGACAAAAACACTCGTTATCGAAAATACACCAATCTCTGTTGGCGTAAGAATGCGTGCAAGTATAAGTGTCACGCCAAACTGAACCAACATGTTAAAGTTGGTTGAAAGAAATGTAATAAATACAGAGCGCCTTACTTTAGACATGCTGGCGATCTATTCTTATTATTGTAACTATTTTAGTTGTCAAGACAATCTCTTGAATACTTAATACTTAACTTTTCTGGCAATCTATTGGTTCTGACTTTCAATAAGTTCGCACGCCAGCTTTGATTAAGCTCAATAAAGAGTTCATATTGCAAATTGGTAAAGAAACTCAACATTTCCTCTGCATTCTCAAATAGTTTGCCAATAGGTCCGTACTTTTCTTGTATGCCTTGAAGCGTATTAGATTTTAGACCAATAATTGGTTTTAAATTTGTAATGGCATCACTGACTGTACCGCTGGCTATAAAGTCATAACATCGGCTATAAAGTGGCGAGCAAATTAGATCAACGTCACGCAATCCCGCAAGATATTCTTCCCGGCTCAATCCACCAGGTGTTGGTTTGCGAAATAATGCTGTCGTATCTATTGGGCGGCCATCTGGTTTGGCTTCAATGCCGATAGCATGAAATTCAATATTTGTATTATTGCACTTTAGAGCAATTTGCGAATATATGTCAAAACCTTTATTTCGATTAGCATGCCCCAGAAATCCAATTCTTATTTTTTGGTTTGCCTGTTGGATATCGAAGCACTCATCGGGTACGACCGGATGCTCAAGGGTGACAATATTTTTTGCTAAGTGCGGAGCAATTTGCGTTATAGATTTTGCAACACCCAACTCAAGTGCAACAAGTTTAATATTATTTGAAATCCTTTTATTTAGTTGGGATACAAAATCGCCAGCTTTTATTAGTGGGTTTCTGGACCGCCAGATCATGGCGTCGCCAAGCTGGGCATGCATCAACAAGTGAATAGGCTTATTTGAAATCGCCAACCATTTGGCAGCCACTGCGCTATACAAGCCGGCATCGACGCCCATCAACGTGACTAGCCGTACTTCTTTTCCTTTAACTACTTCTTTAATTCTGTCAAGTGTTCTATTTGCACTTAATCTGGCAAAAAACGGATTGTGTCTTGAGGCGCCAAATGGGATGATGGCTGGTTCGATAGCTGTGAATGTTAATTGATTTTGATTTGGAAATTTTAATTTCAAATTGTCTATATGACCCGCAACTGCATAAAAATGAATTTTATCTGCTGGAAAGGCAGCTAGTAATATCCTGATATAGCTTTCGTTAAACGGCAAATGCATTTTGGCATGACTTAATACATCAAAACAAAAAATATCCATAGATTAATTACCTTACTTTATTAATGCTTGAACGCAAACAATTACTTTGACTTGAGTAACAGCTTGTGAATTTGCGTGGCTGTCAAAAAAATGCCGCCTAACTCTTCTTTAAAAAACTGGCAGCATTGTTCGATTGTGTTGAGAAAGCCACTTAGCTCATTTGCTGTCCGTACGTAAGGCGTGTTTCCTGGCACAAGTGACGGGCTGTGATAGGTGAGCGTCATGGGTTGGCCACTATTTCTCAATGTCATCATCAACCGCTTCAGTGCACCCACGTCGCAGCCCTCTGGGGTCAGCCTGATGCGCTCAAGTAAATGCGTTCGGGCTAGCAGGCCTTTGACGCGCAATGCTGCTGCAAACCGGTGGTCTAACTGGGGGTAGAGCTCCGGGCCGACCCCTTTGAGTGCACCGCAAAAAGCTGTGGTCACCGGCAAGGCCAGCATTGGTGCGCGTGGGTCCGCAAACCAGAACGCCGTGTTGGTGCAGCTGGTGTAATCTGGACCGCCGTCCGCAGTAAATGCTGTGTGTGGCACCACACTGGCATCGACTCGGTAGCCTAAGGCTTCAAGAATGGCCAACGTATGTGGCCCCAGGCCGTAGCGCCCAGCTTTAAATACCTGGGGTTGGTGCCCAAAATTGTCGTAGATCGCATTTGTTAGCTGCTTGATCTTTTCAGCCTCCAACTCGGGGTCCAAGTTACCAGCGTACGAGTTGTGTGCATTGACTACTTCTACGTACGGCGGTGACACCCATGGATGCAAATGCGTACCCACATCACAGCGCCCTTCGCGCATGATGGCTCGTAAAGCAGAATAGGCTTTGGGTGTAGTGGCAACAGGCCAATCAACAACATAGGTGGGAACGATGCCAAGGCGGTCATATACCGCATTGTGTACCGCCTCCTGTGCACCGATGGACGCTGTAGCGGTGCACTGCCGAGAGAACGGTTTTGACCAATCAAACTCTTCCTCAGTGTCCACAATCACACACATCACCGGCGGGTGCCCAGGTGGCAACCGGGCAGGTTCACGGTTGGGCCACTCAAGCATTCTTTGGCTCCTGGCGCAGTCCACAATGAACTGCCTGCTTGCGCCATACAGGTAACCAGCCGACCAGGCGCACCAGTTTAAAATTTAGGACCCCGCCAGACCCAAGAATCGCCAAGGTTGTGCGCCACCCGCAGAACACGGTCTTGGCCACACCACTGATAGCACTTGCGTGAAGAAAGCTCATTTGATGCCCGCCTGGTTAAAGATTACGCTTGGGTCGAAACCTTCTTAACAAAGGCTGTTCAACCACGTTGGAAAACACAACGGCCACAAACACGGCTGACGCCACCACAGCCAGGAATATGAACGCATCTGGCAACATGCCCCATGGCTTCACTACCAACAGGACCTGCTGCAGAACCATGATGACGATGACGTGAAGCAAGTAAATGCTGTAAGACGCCTTGCCCAACACCATCATGAACTTGGGCACGATCAATTGACCGGCACGTTCCAACCCAACTAACCCATACAACGCCGCAGAAGCTCCCAATGCGTAGGCAAGGTGGAGTGGCGGCCACTCTACGGGCATGTCTGGCCCCCATGATTCCGTTACACCAGCAGTAAAAAACAGCAGGGTGCCAAACCAGAACGCGCCGCGCGCAAATCTTATCGGCCTGTACACCACCAACATGGCGACCGCCATCCCAAAAAAGAAGCCCAAATTAAAAATCCTGAAAACCATGCCACCCCAAAAATAGTCGGCAAATGTATTCGTAGTTACATTAAATATTATGAACATAAGCCATATCAACAACCCCGCAATTCCGAGTTTTACCTCTAAAAAAAGTAAACTAAATAACAGATAAAACATAAGCTCATGACTCAGTGTCCATGCTACAGTAAGAATAGGTCCTTGTATATGTGGCCACAAAACAACGCTGCTTGCTATAACTGCAGGCAAACGTTCATGCATATCTCTTGTAGGGCTATATATCAAAATAATGCCAAACAACAGCAGCACCACCCAATAAGTTGGAAAAATTCTTATAAACCGTTTATACCAATAAATGGGCACAAATTTCGACTGGCCTAACTCGCCATGATGGATGAAAAAGATGATGAAACCGCTTAATACAAAAAAGAAATCGACCCCTGCGTGACCAAAATCAAAGAGGCCGCCCAATGCTTTGTCCCCGAAATATTGGGTAGCTGAAAGCATGTTAGTTGCATGAAAAAAAACAACAAGTAGGGCCGCTACACCACGCGCAGCCTCAACACCATTAAGTTTATCCACCTTCAATTCGCAACCCTTAACCGTTCGTGAGATGGAATACTTTTTATTGCATTGCTGTTCGAAACCAATATTTGCTGCTTGGTGATCTCCATGAGCATCATAATAATATATGGTAGTTCAAAATAAGCCGCACTCAACAAAGCGCCAGCTGTGACATAAACCATGAGCGATCCCGCAAGTATGTCTGATAGGTCGCCCGCCCACATTAACTCATCGCTTTTTTTGGAAATTAAACGTTTAATCTCTTTGCGTGTTATAAAATTATTATAAATTAAAAGCAAAAATATAAAGAAACCCAGAAAACCCAAATCGCCCAGTACTTCAAAATATATACTATGTGAAGCCAAGGGTCGTGAAAGATCAGGTGTGTCTATAAACCCAAGCAATCCTGGTTTATATCTGTACTGCTCAAATAGAGTAAATGCCTGCCCAGCGTGCAAGCCACCACCAAAAACTGGATGCTCAACTGCAATGGCACTGGCACGCTTCCAAGCAGTAACGCGTCCCATAAAAGACGCGTCATCGCCCGCCTGCTCAATTGTGCCCATTCGGTTGGTCCAAGACTCGGGCGCAACTTGCACAATAAGAGCGGACAAGAGCGCAATGAACACCAAGCCTTGTAAGCGCCGGCGGCTCTTCCACGTGACCCATACTGCCAGGGCCACCATGGCGATCAATCCGCCGCGGGAATTTGAAGATACAACGGCAAGAACAGAGACAATGAGAAGGCCTAAAAACCCCCACCTGATTAATTTACTCGAAGAATATTGATAAAGATACAGGATTAAAGGCATTACCATAACTACAATTAAAGCGAAGTGGTTGTTATCACCTAGTTTGGCATTACCCCGTGCCATATGTGTGCCGCCACTTGCGATAAACTTGAGACCATCTAAGCCAGCATTAAAGCCTATCGCAAGGACAATCATGACCAGCATGGCATGAATGCGCCATCTGCTAGTGACCAGCAAAGGCATAATCAAACAATAGAGAAATGTTTTTAAAACGTTGGTGGTTAATTCCCAGTTTCTAAGCAAGCCAGGCTCAGCGAAGATTGCGCACAATAAAATATGCACGCCAAACAAACATAAAATAACAATAGTTCGATTGGGATTAAATTCCTTTTTTTCCGAATCTTTACCAACCAAAATCAATACAAGCGCTATGATGGCAAAAGTTTGAACATAGGGTAAATCTGCCATGAAGCCATAGAGATAGGTTTGAAGTGCAACCAGGCCGCTCCAGCCCCAAATAATATAGGCGGAAAAAGTGTTTCTTAAACACAAGAAAAGAATAATTGGAAATAATCCAGCCACCATCAAATCACGCATTTGTAGTAGCCTTCTTTTTATTTTTGCCGTTTTTTGCTTGCTCTAAAGTTAAATTAGCTTCCGACCGGGTTTGACGGAAACCGAATATACCAAGATTCTTCTCTGCTTCTGGTTTGCTTGCCTTATTGATTGCAAAAAGTAACAAAATAACAAAGAATAATTCCAGAGCTAGGAGAGCGGCTTCGATCATGATGAACGCCCTGTAACGGCACGGAGCGAACCAAATACAACCAGGGCAAAATAGGTGCCCAAAATACCTCGATGTTGAATTTGCATGTTGGACGGTGTAGAACGGCTACTAGGTTTCAGCCGGGCAATGGGCAGTAGTGTGGACGAGGCAAGCAGCGCAAGACGGCTAATGGTTACTAACATCACGTTGGCAAATTCGATGGTTGGCGTTGCGTCAATCGACATGTGTTGAGATGGCTGCATGCCCAGCAGCGCTGCAGAGGCCTTGATAAGCCAAGCAATATTTTTCAAGGGCTGCGAGTACGCTACTTTTTTCCTTGAAAGGACGAACGCCGACTCCTTGCCTAGGTAAGGCACGCGGCACAGTTCAGAACTTCCGATTGTCGGCGTGTACATAGCTCAGCTAGCGGATACCTTTACGCTTACTCCAGGCAGAGATAGGCTCATCGTAATAACGCGAAAGTAGATGCCCCAGAATGAGCGTGCCGATAACCAACATACTTATTTCAAGCGGGTTAAGGTTTTCATTTGGCTTTGTTGTAGAGTAAATGGAAAAAATTGGGTAATGGATACAATAAACTGGGTAAGATAATTTACCCAGCTCTGTACATATACTTTTAATATTCTCAGATTGAATTGGCGCTGCAATGGCAACAGATACAAGAAAAGGTACGGCGGTATAAACCATAAGTAACCAGAGTATGTAATAGCCTGAAAAATTGGGCATGGCCAGCAAAAGCAAAACAGCAATAGGCAAAATAACATGCCCATTTTTAATTATTGGTATGAATGGTTTAATTTGCCGCCAGTAAAGACACAAAATAACCCCACCAAAAAAACAGAATAACGTTCTTGCTACACCGCCAAAAAAATTGCTACCGCTGCCCCAACCAGGCCCAGCCATATAATTGGTTTTAACAAATAGAAACAAAGCAATAGCACTGGCAGTCGCAACAATAAATATACCAGAGCGTTTTTGACGGGTTGCAAAATATGCGTAGAGTAGTGAAGACCAAAAAATCAGCGCCAAGGCCCAAGCTGGGTCATTACCTGGGAAAACGGCACCAATGGTTTTTTCAATAACTATATCTACAGAATTGTTACTGAAATACGGCAACCAAAGCAAGTTCACTACTGATGAATATGCGGTAGTTATGAAATTAAATTCTGTTTGTTGATAGAAAACCTTTAACACCAAATTAATAACGCCAAGTGACCAGCCAAAAATAAATAATGGATAGAGTCGTGCCAGTCTACTTAAAAAAAATCCATTGAAAGATATATTTCCGCTTAACTTATTGTGGTAGGCGTAGGCGGTCATAAAACCACCCGCAAAAATAAAAATATCCGAGGCAATTCGGCCATTGGCAAAAAGCGGCGTATGGGTGTGCTGGCTCATATGTCGAATCATCACTGCAATGGCAGCAATACCCCGCAGACCATCGACCAAGTAATATCTTTCACGGTGTTTGTTAGAGCTTGTCATTTTGATTAAAAGGAGTCGTCAACTCAAGTATCAAAAACCCGCTGCCAACGCCGCTGCATGGCATCAAGACTATAAAACACGTTGGCTCTTTGTTGACCAGCATTAGACCATTGTGGCCAAAGTTTGCGTTGTTGGATAGCGCCCTGCAGTGCGCTGGAAAAAGAGCCATCAGTTGGCTCAGTCAGTCCAGCTTGCGCCACTTCAGGAATGATCTGCGCTACATCACCGACGCGGGTGGCCACCACCGGTATGCCGCAGGCCATGGCTTCCAGCATGGCAATGGGCAACTGCTCGGTGTCAGATGACAGGGCAAACAAATCGAACTCAATCAGCCGGCTGATGGGGTCGGCCAGGTAGCCGGCAAATTCCACGTCTTCTGCCACACCCAATCTGGCAGCCAAGGCTTGCAGTGCGGGCAGTTCTGGCCCGCCGCCCACCACCACCAGGCGTGCGTTTTGGCGTGCCCGCACTGCACAGAAGGCTTTGATGAGGCGGGCAATGTTTTTCTCGGGGCGCAAGCCTGCTACGGTTCCAATAGTGATTTGCCCTTGATTTGCCTGGGATAGAGCCCGTTTTTGTATATAAGCATCGGGTATGGCCACACCATTGGGGATGAACTTGACCTGACCAGTTGGCAGCTTCCAGACTTGGGTGGCAATGTGTTGCAGTGTGTGCGATATGACCACCACGGGTTTGCGCGCCCAGCCCAGCAGCACACGACGTGTCCACACCCGCCGGGGCAGTTGCTGGGTGGCTTCTTCGGGGCCAAAGCCGTCTTCCACATGCACTTGCGGCACCCGTTTGGGCCAGTTGGCGGCAGACCATTCGATAGCGCCCCAGTTGTAGGTGATGAGCAAGTCGGGGTGTTGGTCTTGAATGACTTGCCTGAAGGCACTGCGGTTGGCCAGCGCGCCGCCTTTTTTAACCTGCAGCGGCAGGGGCTGCCAGTTGACCTGCGGCCCCAGGCGCTCGCCCGCGTCAAAGCAGTTGTCCATGGCGGCAATCACATGCCGGTATTGCGGGCCAAAAGCATTGGCCAACTGCACAAACCGCGCCTGCGGGCCACCTAGCTTGAAGGTGGAGAAGGCGTGGAGCAGCGTACGCTGCTTTTCAGCCACGCGTTAGCCCTCTGCGTGCACCGCCAGGGCGCGGCGGTGGAATTCGGCGGGGTCGGCAACGGGTTTCCAGCCCAGGTCTTGCTTGGCGTCGGTGCAGTCAAAGCGGGCCAGGATGCCGCGTGAGAGCAGGTCGCGCCGGTAGGGGCGTTTAAGGCTTTGGCCGGCCACGCGTTTGATGGCCCACTTGCCCATTTCGGTGAGCCACAGGCCGGTGGGGCTGGACGGCACAAAGTGCAGTGGGCGGCCCAGTACTTTGGCCAAATCGCTGATGTAGCTTTGGGCGCTGGGGCACACGTCGCCCACCAGGTTGTAGGCTTTACCCACGGCAGCGGGGGCAGTTAGCGCCGCCACAATGGCGTCGGCACAGTCGTCTGCCAGCACCCACGGCAAGGCGTTGCGGCCGTCGTTCCAGCCCACGCAGTATTGGTCGTTGTTAAAAAAGCCCAAACCGCCATGAAAAGGTGATGTGCCACTGCCCACCACCAGGCCGGGGCGTATCAACACCAAAGGCAGGCCGCTTTGCTGGTGAAACTGCAGCAGGGCGGCGTCGGCCAGGGCTTTGGCGCGGGCGTAGTCGTTACGGGTTTCGGGGTGCGGGTCAGGCGCAGTTGCGCCGGTAACCACGCTGCCTGCCTCGCCCAAAAACAGGCCAGAGATCGACCCCACATGCACCAGGCGTTTGATTTTGTTGGCTTGGCACACTTGGGCCACGTCGGTGGCGGTGTCGACCATGGCGGCGCGGATGGCTTCAAAGTTGGGGCCACCACCACCGTGGGCCAGGTTGATAACGTAGTCGGCACCGGCTACGGCGCGCTCTACGTCGGCATGGCGTTTGACATCTCCGCGGACAATTTCAACGCCGGGTTGGTAAAACACCGGTTGCAAGTTGCCAGTGCCACGTGCCATGGCGCGCACGCGGAAGCCCTTGCCCAGTAAGGCCGCCACGGTATAGGCGCCAATGAAGCCGGTACCGCCAATGACAGCCACCAGCGGCCCGGTGGGTGCTATGGGTGTTGTAGCTGCCTGCGCAGGTGCAGCAAGGGGTTTGAAGCTTTTGACCATGTCCTCACAGACTTGGACCAAATGCGCGCCAAACTCCAGGTCAATACGCGGGGTGCGCTGGGCTTGTAGGTCTTGGTAAAAGGATTGCAGGCTGCCTTTCATGCCTTGGTAGAAGGCGTCGGAGCGGGGCTTGAGCTTGACCATGGCCAGGGCGTAGTCGCGCAGGTTGTTAAAACCTTCGGTGGCCATTTGCTTGGCCGACGCACGGGCGGCTTGCCAGCCGTCAATGGGCTCCATGTAAGCGCCGCGCGCGATGGTGTGAAACTGGTTGGCAAACATGTCGGCCACGGCCACGCCGTCGTCACACACCACCGTCATGCGGCACACCGTAAAGTTAGCCCCCACATGAAAGCGCAGGTGCGCGGGCATGCGTTCGCATTGCATGGACACCTGGCAGGCGTTGTGCAGGCCCACACCCGGAGAGATTTCAACCGGTGGCTCGGCCAGCGTAGATTGTTCGGTGACGCGGCCAGCCATATCCACGATTTGCGACAGGGGGTGCACGGCTTGCTCTAGCAAGATGTTGAGCGGCTCCCGAAACATCCAGTGGCCAAACTGCTTGCCAGTGAGCTGGCGCAGGGGGGCTTCGTAGATGTAGCTCAGGTAGCGCGGGCGGCCCAGGCTGCCCGACATGACGGCGTTGCGCAGCTGCACATAGGCGGGGTTGAACACCAGGTTTTGGTTGACGCCAATGACCGCGCCACTCAGCTTTGCGGCGCTGCGCAGTTGGTTGCATTCTGCAGTGCTGACACCCACGGGTTTTTCAAGCAAGACTTTTTTGCCCGCCTGCACAAAGGGCATGGCAGTGCTGAGGTGAAAGTCT
>Ga0210015_1001986_pt1 | contig 19687 bp, 20 predicted proteins | sample CryGeymeta201522_FD_185471 | JGI IMG/M metagenome (GOLD analysis project Ga0210015, IMG submission 185471) | Groundwater microbial communities from Crystal Geyser aquifers in Utah, USA - Crystal Geyser metaG 2015-22 (SPAdes) (version 2) | ecosystem: Environmental > Aquatic > Deep subsurface >... | reverse complement strand
AGTCTGCAAACGCTGATCCTGATCAGTTCGCTCACCTTCCTGCCCGCCATCCTGCTGATGATGACTGGTTTCACCCGCATCATCATCGTGCTGTCGCTGCTGCGTTCCGCCATCGGCACGCCCTCCTCCCCGCCCAATCAGGTACTGATCGGCCTTGCACTGTTCCTGACCTTTTTCGTGATGGCGCCGGTGTTTGACAAAATCTACAGCGAGGCCTGGCTGCCCTATAGCGAAAACAGGATCACGTTGCAGCAGGCTTACGACAAAGGCATCGTCCCGCTCAAAACCTTCATGCTGCGCCAGACCCGCGAACCCGACCTCGCCCTGTTCGTGCGCATCGCCAACAGCGAGGCGCTGGAAAGTCCCGAAAAGGTGCCGCTGCAGATTCTGGTGCCCGCCTATGTCACCAGCGAACTGAAAACCGCATTCCAGATCGGCTTCGTCATCTTCATCCCCTTCCTCATCATCGACATGGTGGTCGCCAGCGTGCTGATGTCGATGGGGATGATGATGGTGTCGCCCGCCATCATCTCGCTGCCGTTCAAGATCATGCTGTTCGTGCTGGCCGACGGCTGGCATCTGTTGATCGGCTCGCTCGTGCAAAGTTTCTACACATGAACCCAGATAATCCATTAGGCCGTCGTTCCGGCGCAGGCCGGAATCCAGCAGTCAAAAATACTCCGCGAAGCGGACAAAACCACGATGTTGTCCCCCTTGCGCGGGTAATTCTTAATTACCTGGATACCGGCCTGCGCCGGTATGACACAGTTTCTTCCAATGGGTTATTTGGGATGAAATCGACTGCGCAGACTGGATCAGGGATGGGGCGGTGCTCGCAATCCTCATGTACAAAAAGTACATTCCGGCTGCTGCGCTCCGGCCGCACCCTGCTGCAGCCTGCTCGATACGATTTCCGCGCACGGATTTCAAGCTGGTAAATCAATTCACAGGAGTGCTCAAATGACCCCGGAAACCGTGATGACCATTGGCCGACAGGCAATCGAAATGACCCTGCTGGTCGCCGCGCCGATGCTGCTGACCGCACTGGCCATCGGTCTGGCCGTCAGCGTGTTCCAAGCCGCCACCCAGATCAACGAAATGACCCTGTCGTTCATTCCCAAATTGTTCGGCATCTTTGTGGCGATCCTATTCTTCGGCCACTGGATGATCGGCCTGCTGCTCGATTACATGATCCGGCTGTACAGCAGTCTGCCTTATCTGGTTGGATGAGCAGATGATCAGCTTCACCAGCGCGCAACTCACCGTCTGGCTCGCCACCCTGATCTATCCTTTGGCGCGCATCCTGGCGCTGATCGCCAGCTCGCCGCTGCTCGGCAACCGCCAGGTGCCGGCGCGCATCAAGCTCGGTCTGGGCGTCATGCTGACCTTTATCATCGCCCCCACACTGAATACGCAAGCCCTGCCCGATCCGGCTTCGGCACAGGGATTACTGATTCTGGCGCAACAAATCGTGGCCGGCCTGATGATGGGATTTTCGATCCGCCTGATCTTCTCCGCCATCGAAATGGCGGGCGACATCGCGGGGATGCAGATGGGCCTCGGCTTCGCCAATTTCTTCGACCCGCAGAACGCCGGTTTCACCCCGCTCCTCGCCCAGTTTCTCGGCATCCTGGTCGCGCTGGCGTTTGTGGCGATGGATTTGCATTTACAGATGCTGGCGGCGTTGGCGGACAGCTTCCAATCATTCCCGATCAGCGGCGCACCGCTCAGCGCAAGCGCGTTTCTCACCGTGGCGGAATGGGGCGGCAGCCTGTTCGCTTTCGCCCTCCAACTGTCACTGCCGCTGATCGCCGCCCTGCTCACCGCCAACCTTGCACTTGGCATCCTGGCCCGCAGCGCCCCGCAACTCAACATCTTCGCGGTCGGTTTTCCGATCACCCTGGCGGTGGGTTTTGGCGTGCTGCTGCTGGTCGTTCCCTTCGTCGCCCCGCTGTTAAGCCACGCCTTTGAGCAGGCGCTGGAAACCGTGGGGCGGGTCATGCAGCAACTGGGCGGGTATTGAAATCGGGGCAAGGTCACAATAAGACGATGGAGGAGACTGTCAGAGTGCCGGCCATAAGAGACGCTGGGGAATTGCTGATAAGCCTGATTGAATGATCTAAGGGCTTGTCCGCTTCACTCCTAACAACGGTCGTTCAAAACCAAAAGTTTGATGGTACTCAATCGACTCTAGTTAACCCATAGCAGTCGTTGATGTTAGCTCAAATCAAATGTGACCCCATTGATTTAGTCTGCTTGCGCAAAGGGGCTCGTCACTCGACGCCATGTCTGTGCCGGGTAAGCGTGTACTCGTCGCCGGTTTTAGTAGCAAAGAACTCATCATCAGCTACGAGCAGTCCGCGCTCTAGGGGTTGAGCAGCGTTTGGGTTGAAGATGAGTGCAGATGGTTCTGAATTGCCAATGACGCTTGTCCCGTTGAAGTCGATGGCCCAGACCGCGCTGACGTGCCGGAAGCTTGGATCGAGAAACGCGTGAGTCGGCACCTCAGATCCGTTCTGCTTTGGCACATGGAACCTGATTTGGTGACCTTCTCCAACTTTCTTCAGCGAATCGCGGTCAATACTAATTTGATACGGGCCAACTGGGAATACGGCTTCGGCTGCATATGGAAATTGGCTAATCCCGTGAAGTGCGGGAAAGGGGCCATGACGCATTTGGCAACCATTTACCGCGATCACGTACGCGTCATTCTCGGAAAGTACGCCGGTTTGAAGGTAGCCTTTGACTTTTGAGTCAGCACGTCCAACAAGCTTCTCTGTCTTATCTTTGATTGCGCTTGTCCAGCGAAGCAATATGGCTTCGTGAGGTACGGAACCAGCTTTGATAACTTGGATATCGAGCCAGTCAGATGGCACGCCAGACGGCTCGGGACATACGACCTCAATCCAAACCTTCTTGTCACCTCTCTGGACTAGAAAGTCGGGACCTTCACCAAGGTGTATTCTCCGTGGCAAGTCTAGGTGCTTGATTCGTTGATAGATGAACGCCTCGGAGAGACAAGACCAGAATTTCCCATCCGAACCGGAAGTAATCTCGCTTAGATACTTCGGGTCCGCTATTCCGCTTTCCATGAACTCTCGCGCCACCTGCTCTAAGGCTTGCCTATAGGAGCAGCAATGTACGCCAGGGAAGCGAAGCTTTAGGCACACGGCAAGTGTTGGCATGTAATGGCCTGCTACTTTCCAGAATTTTCGCTTTGGCCGAACATCGGACAATGCCAGTCAGATTAAGTCTGGATTACTGCAAGTTGGTCGCTATCTGCTAAACATATTTCCAATACTACAGCCCGAATTTTCCGCCTGACAGGCATTCCGAGCATATATATCTTTAGCACGATCAAGGCATTGTTGGTATCGGGATTCACAGAATTGCCGTTTCTGACGTTGGCGCTGTTGATCAGACTGCTGTTGCTGGGTTGCAGCACTGTTCATATTGGCAACTATCATTTGCGACGTCTCTTGACACAGGTTAGCAAATTGCCCGTATGTAATTCTGCTTTTATACAAATCTAAGATATGTGCTTGTAAAGCAATAAATCCTTCCCTAACAATATTAGTCACAAGATTCCTCGGTGGTGGGTAGTTCTTAAAGCATTGCTCTCGCTTTATTGCCCATTTATAAATGGTCTGAGTTTCTTCTGGAGTGGGCGTGTCTTCGTTAGATAACATGCCGAATGTAACTTCATTAAGGCGGGCAAGAGGAACTTTGTCACTGATCAGTTGGAGTTCGTTGTCATATTCTAGGGCATTGAAGCAATCACCTAAGTCATACGCGCCAGCCTGTTGCGTAGAGAGCAGCAATACAAGCGAAACCACAAGTAATTTCAATTTCCCTCTCCCTTCAATTAAAGTAAATCTGACTAGGGTAGCGCGGTCATTATGTCGAAACGAGATGAAACGTACCGGAGTCGATTTGTTTTAGCTATCTGCAGTAAGCAATGCGTCCGCTACTGGCCGTCCTGTGCCCGATTGATGAATAAAACTCAAACGTCGGCACCTTAATCAAGAACCGACTTTCGAAACTAGGCGATTGCAGGACTTGTGATGCGGTGCATGCCCATTAAAATATCGTGAAGCTTTTCTTCTGCCAGCCATAGATCATATTTCGTTTGCATATCGACCCAGAGCTGCGGGCCATTACCCAATAGCGCGCCCAAGCGAAGCGCCATTTCTGGAGAAACGCCACTCCGCTCTGCCAATACCGCATGAAGTGTCTGGCGAGATACCCCAAGATTCCGAGCGAATTCACTGACAGACATTCCCAAATGGGGTAGAACGTCTTCGCGCAGGATTGCACCTGGATGTGTTGGTTTACGTTTGCGCATGACGCCTCCTAGTGATAATTCTCCAAATTGATCTTCAACGCGTTCTCGCCATTCCATTCAAAAGTGATGCACCACGGGCCGTTTACATGAACGCTGTACCGTTTAGGCTTGCCTTGCAATGGATGGAAGTCGAAGCCTGGCAAGTTCAATGCCTCAGGAGTCCTGGCAACATCAATGGCATCAAGTCGTCTAACGATCCGATCAACCAAAGACGCCTGCACCTTGGCGCTTTTGCCCTTCTCGAATAGTTCTTGCAGACCTTTGTGGGCGAACGATTCAATCACGGGGCAACTGTAAAGCAACGCCTTACATAAGTAAAGCCCTCATGGATGGGATAAGTTCGCGGCCAACTCGGCAGCCGCGAACATAAAGTCAGCGCCCGCATGTTGGCCCCTGCAAAAGAATTGAAAGTGCGGTATGCGCCCTCGCTGCGCGAGGTTCACGCCAACACCGGGGATCAGCGCAGGAAATCGAAAAGCGACAATTGTGAAATTTTGGCGAAGGATTGCTGCGCGGCTTGCAGGGTGAGTTGTTGCTGGTTGAGCGTGCTGATCGCCTGCAGGAAATCGGTGTCCTGGATTTTGGACAGGGTCTGTTTGTATTGCAGGCCAAGGTCTTCGCCGGTGCTTTGCAACGCATCCAGTTCGCGCAGTCTTGCGCCTGTCGTCGCGCGCACCGCCAGCACCTTGTCCAATCCATGTTCCAGTTCGCCCAGGCTCTGCTGCACTCCCTGCTGAAAGGCGGCAGTCGCCGACGGATTGCCAATACCCGGCGCTGCATTCAAGGTCGCGATCAGATTGGTCAGGGTGGCGAACACGCTCTGGTTGCTGCTTGGCGCGATATCAAAGACATCGGCATTGGCCGGTGCGCCCTGCACTTCGAACTGGATGCCGTTGAAGCTGATCGCCTGGCCGCTGACATACGGCTGCGCGGCGAGCACCGCCGTGCCGGGCAAGCCGGCGGTCACATCGGCCACATCATAAGTGGTCACACCCGCCGCCACGCTGAACGTCACCTGGTACTTGTTGGCGGCATATTGCGTGGCATCCAGCACGCGCCCCTGGCTGATGATGCCGCTGCCCGTGTTGGCGGGATTCGGCGCCGCTTGAAACGTGCCGTTGCCGTTCTTGATGCGCATGAAGATGTCCGCACCCGAATCGGTGCCGGCGATCTGGCGCGAGGGGGCGGCCTGAATCAGGCGCTGCACATCGTCACCCTGATAGCTCACGCCGGCGGCGGTCTCGACGAAGGGCTGGACACGGCCCTGCGCGCCGGAAAACAGGAAATTTCCCGTGCCGTCGGTGCTGTTGGCCAGACCGATCAGTTCCTGCAAGCGGCCGCTCAAATCTCCGGCAATGCTGCGCAGATCGCTCGCATTGAGGGTCGCGTTGCCGGCCTGCACGGTCAGCGCCTGTGCATCCTGCAACAGCGAGGTCACACTGCCGAGGATGCTTTCGCTCAACGACAGCGTATTGGTCGCCGCCGTGCGGTTGGCGGCAAACTGTGTGTTCGCCGCATCCGCCTGATTGAGCTCGGTCGCGCGCGCGGCGGCAGCGGGATCATCCGCCGGATTGAGGATACGCCGCCCGGTCGAGATCTGCGCCTGGGTACGGGCCAGACTGGTTTGCAACTGGTTCATGCTGGCGACGCCTTCGCTGAACAGGGTGCTGGTGCTGATGCGCATGATGGCTAACCTCCGAGTTGCAACAGTGAATCGAACATGGTCTGCGCGATCGCCATAGCTTTCGCCGCCGCCTGATAAGCCTGCTGGAATTTGAGCAGGTTCGCCGCTTCTTCATCCAGATTGACGCCGGATTCGGACTGCTGCGCGCGGGTGATCTGCGCCAGCATGCTGGTCTGCGCCTGGCTGGTTACATCCAGCTCGCGCGTCTGGCTGCCCACCTGCGCAATCAACTGGCCGTAAGCGCCCTGATAGCTGGTGGTGCCGTTAGCCAGCGTATTCGCGGTCTGCAATTGCGCCAGCTTGAGCATGTTGCCGCCGTCGGTCGAGGCGTTGCTGTTGGGGCCGACGCTGAAGGTGTCGCCCGCGACCGGCGCGCCGCTGATCTGCGAGCTCCAGCCGTTGATGGTGATGGTGGCACCCGGGGTATAGGGCTGCGGGCCGACCGGCGCGCCGGTGCCGGTCGCGGTGTAGGTGTTGGGCGGCGCGCCAAACGTAAGCGTGATCGGCTGTTGCAGGTTGGCATCCAGCGGCAGGCCGCCCGTGACCTGCGGCTGGCTGATGGTGGCATTGCCCAGATTGGTGAGCGGCGTGTTGGCGCGCACCGGATTGCCCGCCGCAATGGCGGCCGGATCGGTGATGGCCAGGGTGAAATCGCGCGCGCCGGTGGCGGTGGGACGAATGCGCCAGGCATCACCCGTCGCATCGGCGACCGATCCCGCTGTCCGTTGCAGCGTGATGCCGGTGCCGCTGACCACCTGCGGAGTGGCCAGTTGCGCCACGGTGAACGATTGCACGGCGACGTTGGTCGCGGCATTGAACAGGGTGTAACTGGCGCCGTCGAAACGCAATTCATAGTCGGCACCGGTAAGCGCGCCGCTGTCGCCGATGGCGGCACTCAAGGTGGCGTTGCCGACATTATTGCTGGAGGCGGCCACTTGCGGCGTGCCGGCATTGAAGAATGCGCCGCCGAGCGCGCCATTCAGGTCGATGCCTTGCTGGTGTTGCTGATTAAAAGTGTCGGCGATGCCGATGGCAATGCGGCCGAGCGCATTTTGCGCCGGATCGAGCACCTCGCTGCGGAAAGCGAGGAAGCCGCCAAGATTGCCGCCCTGCAAAGCGCTTTGCTGGATGCGGCTGACGCCCCCGTTGTTGACATACACCACTTCCAGCGCGCTCTGGTCGGTGAGCGAAGCCGCCGCCTGCAGGGTGGCGGTCTGGGTGCCGATCACCAGCGACTGGCCGTTGCCGATGAACACATCCATCGAGCCATCCGGTTGCTTGATCGAGGTGACGCGAATCTCCTGGCTTAATTGGTTGATCAGTTCGTCGCGCTGGTCGAGCAGATCGTTCGGCACCTGGGTCTGGCCGCTTTGCGCCTGGGCGCGCACGATGGTGTCGTTCAAAGCGGCAACCTGCTTGGCGTAGCTGTTGATGAGGGTGACGCTGTTGCTGATCTGTCCGTTCAAGCCGTCGCGGATTTCGCTCATGCGCCCGTCCAGTGTCTGCAGGCGATTGCCCAAAGACTGGCTGCTGCCGAGCAACGCCTGGCGCGCAGGGATGGATTCCGGCGTATCCGCCACCGCATTGGCGGCGCTGAAAAAATCCTGCAACGAAGTGCTCAAGCCGCCGTTGCTGTCGCCCAGCAGATTGCTGATTTGCGTGGCCAGGTCGAACTGTGTGGAGAGATTGCTGGCGCGGGTCCGCGCCTCGGTCAGTTGCGCGCCGAGGAACTCGCTGTAGATGCGTTTTACGGCGGTCACATCCGCGCCCTGCCCGAAGAAACCGGAGCCGGTGTTCTGCGGCAATAGCGCCGCCTGCACAATCTCCTGGCGCGAATAACCCGGTGTGTTGGCGTTGGCGATATTGTGCGCGGTCACGTCGATGCCCGCCTGGGCGACCTTCAGCGCGCTGACCCCGATACCAAAGATTCCTGAACCCATCTAACTCTCCTTGCGACCCGTCAACAGGGGTATCGGCACAACGGGAATTTTCTTTAGGGCGTTTTCAAAAATTTGTCATTCCCGTTAAAGCGGGATTCTGTAGGTCAGGCATCAGCCCGACGCAGCCGAAATTTGCCACTCGTTGTCGGGATGAATCCCGACCTACAAACCCATGCCACCCGTAGGTCGGGTTTTAACCCGACGCAGCCGAAGTTTGCCACTCGTTGTCGGGATGAATCCCGACCTACAAACCCATGCCCTCTGTAGGTCGGGTTTTAACCCGACGCAGCCGAAGTTTGCCTCCCGTTGTCGGAATGAATCCCGACCTACAGCCCCATGCCACACCCCGTAGGTCGGGTTTTAACCCGACACAGTCGAAATTTGCCGCCCGTTGTCGGAATGAATCCCGACCTACAAACCCATGCCACCCGTAGGTCGGGTTTTAACCCGACGCAGTCGAAATTTGCCGCTCGTTGTCGGGATGAATCCCGACCTGCATCCTCATGCCCTTGCGTTGATACTGCCGATCACCCTCTCCAGCTTGTCCGCATACTGCGGGTCGGTGGCGTAACCCGCCTGTTGCAGCGAGCGGGCAAAGCCGGCCGCTTCCCGTTGTTCCATCACGGTGGCATAGCGCGGCTGTTCGCCGAGCAGGCGGGCGTAATCCTCGAACGCTTCGGCGTAGGAACCATAGGCGCGAAAACGCTCGACCTGCCTGCCGGCGATGCCGTCGTGATATTCGGTCGTCGTCACCGCCGCCACCTTGCCTTGCCAGTTTTCACCGGCCTTGATGCCGAACAGGTTGTAGCTGTTGCTGCCGTCCGCCATGCGAATCTCGCGCTTGCCCCAGCCGCTCTCCAGTGCCGCCTGCCCCAGCATCAGCTCTGCCGGAATGCCGGTGCGGCGGCTGGCCTGTTCGGCCTGCGGCAACAGTTTGTCCACGAAAGCCTGCTTGTCAATGGCGTAGGACGAGACCGTTGCGCCGGGCGGCGCGGCGGGCAGCGCTTGCGGGCCGAGCTGGCGCACCATCATGTCAGCCAGACCGATGCCGCGCCGCGACATTTCCTGTGCCAGTTGCTGGTCGAGCATGCCGGTAAACATTTTTGTCTGTTCGCTATCCATCATGCCGTCCTGCGGGGTCGCCTCGCGCATGCTCTTCAGCATCATGTCGAGGAATAGCGTTTCGAACTGCTGTGCCACTTTTTTAAGCGCCTGCTCCGGCGCCTGCCGCGCCTGGTTGCGCAGCTTGTCCAGCGACTGGCTGTCGCTGGACAAGGTGTTGAGCGGAGTCGGCGCGATGCTCATGCCGGTTTCCTAAATGATTTCCAGCTCGGCGCGCAATGCCCCCGCCGTTCGCATCGCCTGCAGAATCGCCAGCAGATCCTGCGGCGTTGCGCCGATCGAGTTCAGCGCCTTGACCACATCGCCCAGCGAGACGCCGCGCTTCAGGTGCAGCAGATTGCCGGGCGCGGCCTTGATGTCTATCGTGGCGTTGGTCACCGCCGCCGTTTGCCCGCCCGCCAGCGGATTGGGCTGGCTGATTTCGTTTTCGGCGCTGATCACCACGGTCAGGTTGCCGTGCGCCACGGCGCAATCGGCCAGCATCACGTTCTGGTTCATCACCACCGAACCGGTGCGCGCATTGATGATGACTTTGGCCCCGCCGGCGGCGGCATCGACCTCCAGGTTTTCGATGCGCGCCAGGAATTGCACCCGCGCATTGCCCCCCGGCGCGGTCACTTGCACGGTGCGCGCATCGAGTGCACTGGCGGCGGGAATCTCGGTCGCAATGTCGCTATTGATAACATCAGCCATGCGCGCGGCCGTGGTGAAATCGGCGGTATTCAGTTGCAGGAAGATGAATTCGCCCTGTCCCAGATTGGTCGGCACCGCGCGCTCGACGGTCGCCCCGTTGGGGATGCGCCCCACGTCCAGGTGGTTGACCACGGTCTTGCTGCCGCCCGCGGCCGCGCCCGCCCCGCTCACCACCAGATTGCCCTGCGCCATCGCATACACCTGTCCGTCCGCGCCTTTCAACGGCGTCATCACCAGTGTGCCGCCGCGCAAACTCTTGGCATTGCCGATGGACGAAACCGTGACGTCGATGGTCTGCCCCGGCCGCGAGAACGGTGGCAGGGAGGCCGTCACCGTCACCGCCGCCACGTTCTTTAATTGCAAACTGGTGCCGGGCGGCAGGGTTACCCCCATCTGCGCCAGCATGGTCACGATGCTCTGCACGGTAAACGGCGTCTGCGTGGTCTGGTCGCCGCTGCCGTCCAACCCGACCACCAGGCCGTAGCCGAGCAACTGGTTCTCGCGCACCCCCTGCACACTGGCCAAATCCTTGATCCGCTCGGCGGCGGCGCCAAAGGTGGACAATCCGAGCAAAACCGCCAGTACCAACTTCAACAGATGTTTCATCGCAATCTCCTAGAACGGCAGCACGCTGGCGAAGATGCGCGCGAACATGCTGGTCACGTCGGCCGCATCGAGGCTGGTCGTGCCCTTGTATTCCAGGTGCACGTCGGCCACCCGGGTCGATAGCACCGTGTTGTCGCCGCGAATATCCGGCGTAAAGACCACGCCGGAGAAACGCACATATTCGTTTGAATGGCGGATGCTCACCTGCTTTTCGCCCGCCACGCGCAGATTGCCGTTGGGCAACACCTCGGTCACCGTCGCGGTCAGCGTGCCGTTGAAGGTGTTGGTGCCCGAAGCGTCGTTCTTGCTGGACGAATTGACGCTGCTGCTGCCGGAATAGCCGCCCGGAACCACCAGCTGCGACTGCAGGCTTGCACTGCCGCTGTTCTCCAGCGAGCTATCCGACTTGCCGGTGGCCGAGGTACTTTCGGCAATCACGATGGTAAGCAGATCGCCGACGTGGCGCGCGCGCCGGTCTTCGAACAGGGGCCGGTCGTTCACCCCGGCCCGGAAGATCGCGCCGTTGGGGGGTGGCGCGGCGGGCGACGCAGGCGGACTGGCCGTCAGCGGCGCGCGGATGCTGGTGGACGGTGCGCAGGCGCCGAGAAGCGCCACACCCAATGCAAGAAAAATCAGACGAATCATTGCCGGGCCTCGCTAAATTTGGGTCAGTCTTTGCAGCATCTGGTCGGAGGTGGTGATGGACTTCGAGTTGATCTCGTAGGCGCGCTGGGTCTGGATCATGTTCACCAACTCTTCCACCACATTGACGTTGGACGTTTCGACGTAGCCCTGGCTGAGACTGCCGGTGCCGTTGGTGCCCGGCACGTTGGTATTCGGCGCGCCGCTCGATGCGGTTTCCAGATACAGGTTCTGCCCCATGCTTTCCAGCCCGGCCGGATTGATGAAGGTCGCCAGCTGGATGCTGCCCACCTGCACCGGTGCGGTCACGCCGGCCTGGGTAACCGATACCACCCCGTCCAGACCGACCGTGACCGAAGTCGCATTCGCCGGCAGGGTGATCGCCGGTTGCACCACATAGCCGTTGGCGGTCACCAGTTGTCCCTGGCTGTCGCTCTGGAACGAGCCATCGCGACTGTAGGCGGTGTTGCCATCCGGCAGCAACACCTGAAAGAAACCGTTGCCCTGGATCGCCAGATCAAGCTGGTTGCCGGTCTGCTGTAAATTGCCCTGGGTGTGGATGCGCTCGGTGGCGATCGGGCGCACCCCGGTGCCGATCTGCAGGCCGGAAGGAATTTCCGTCTGCTGCGAGGATTGCGCGCCCGGCTGGCGCAGGTTCTGGTACAACAGATCCTCGAACACCGCGCGCGAACGCTTGAAGCCGGTGGTACTGACATTGGCCAGATTGTTGGAGATCACATCCATCTGTGTCTGCTGCGCTTCCAGCCCGGTTTTGGCGATCCAGAGTGAACGTATCATGGCGGGGTTCCTTTATAAAATCAGGCGTTGAGGTTGAGCACGCTGCTCGCGTGGCCCGCGTTTTCGTCGGCTTTTTGCAGCAGCTTCATCTGTGTGTCGAACTGGCGCGCCAGCGCAATCATGCTGACCATCGCATCGACGGCATTGACGTTGCTTGTTTCCAGACTGCCGGATGCCACGGTGACCGCCGCATCAGCCTCCGCCGGGTTGCCGTCGCGCATGCGGAACAGTCCGTCTTCGCCCCGCACCAGTTGGTCTTCCGGCGGATTGGTCAGCTTGATACGCCCGACCACCGCCACGCTGGCTTTTTGCGTATCGCTCTGCACGGTGGAAATCGTGCCGTCCTTGGCGATGGTGATTTCGGTATCGGGCGGAATGGTCAGCGGCCCGGCGTCGCCCTGCACGGTCAGGCCGTTGCGCGTCTGCAGAATGCCGTTCGGCTGAATCTGCAAACTGCCGTTGCGCGTATAAGCCTCGTTACCATTGGCATCCTGCACCGCGATCCAGCCGCGGCCGTCCAACGCCACATCCAGCACGCGCCCGGTCTGCTGCATCACGCCCGGCGTGAAGTCGGTGCCCGGCGTGGAATCCACCACGAAAGTGCGGGTGGGCAGCCCCTCGCCGCGCAACGGCACGGCGCGGAACGCGTCGATGCTGGCACGGAATCCGGGCGTGTTGAGGTTGGCCAGATTGTGCGTGACCGATGCCTGCTTGAGCAGGGTCTGCGTCGCGCCGCTCATCGCGGTGTAGATCAGTCTGTCCATGGTTATGTCCCCAATTCTCAAGTCGGGTTGAAACCCGACCCACAATTTTTAACGCAGGTTCACCAGCGTCTGCAGCACCTGATCCTGCGTCTTCACTGTCTGCGCGTTGGCCTGATACACCCGCTGCGCGGTGATCATGTTGACCAGTTCCGCGGTCAGATCGACGTTGGAATCTTCCAGCGCGGAGGTCTGCAACACGCCCAGGCTGGCCGAACCCGGCACGCCGGTGAGCGGTGTGCCGGAAGTGGAGGTCTCCGCCCAGTTGTTGCCGCCCAACGGCTGAAGACCCTGCGGGTTGTTGAAGTTGGATAACACCACCTGTCCCAGCGTGGTGGTCTGGCCGTTGGAATAACGGCCGGAGATGATGCCGTCCGCGCCGGTGCTGAAACCGGTCAGGCGGCCCGAGGTAAAACCGTCCTGGCTCAGGGTGTTGACGCCAAAGATACCGCCGAATTGCGACGTGCCGGCGAAGTTGAACGCCAGAGTCTGCGGCGCGGCGCTCGCCGGATTGGTCACGTTCAGGGTCACGCCGAGCACGCCGGGTGTACTGGTCGCCGCCGAGGTGGTAAAGGTGTTCGCGCCGGTGATCGCGGCGATGGTGGTGCCGGCCGGAAAACCGCCGCCGGTGACTGTCGCGCCGACCGACAGTCCGGTGGTGCTATTCACCGTCGCGGTCGTGCCCAGCGCATCGATGGAGGAACCCGCCAGCACAATCGGCGGCGGGGTGGGATTGAACGCGGCCGAGGTCACCGGCGCAGTCGGCGTGGCCAGGGTGCCGTTGGTGTTAAAGGTCATCGCGGTGAGCGGCGTGCCGGCCGCCGGGATCACATTGCCGTCCACGACCAGATGGGTGTCCCAGCTGTTGGCCGCCGTTTTGGAGAAATACAGCGAGGCGACATGGCTGGCGCCCAGGCTGTCGAATACCGTCATCGAAGTGGAATTGGTGAAGGTGGCGGAATTGTTCGGATCAAAGGCTGGCGCGGCCGGAATGATGGCGGAGCGCGCATCCAGGTTCAGCCCGGCATTGATCGTGGTGGTCTGCCTGGGCAACAGGTCGGCGGTCGAGATTTGCAAATCGGCCGGCGTGGTCGCCACGATCTGCCCCAGCGCATTGGGCAGGAATCCGGTCAGGCGCAAGCCCTGGCTGCTGACGATGAAACCGTCCTTGTCGAGCTGGAACTGGCCATTGCGCGAATAGGAAACGGCTCCGTTGTCGTTCAGGCGAAAAAATCCGTTGCCGCTCACCGCCATGTCCAGCGCGTTGTTGGTGGTGGTGATGTTGCCCTGGGTGAATTGTTGCGCCACCTCGGCCACCCTGACCCCGATGCCGACCTGCGTGCCGCCGGAACCGGCGAGCGAATTGGCATACACATCGGCAAACTGCGCCTGCGATAATTTGAAGCCGACGGTGTTGGCGTTGGATACGTTGTTGCCGATCACATCCAGATTCTTGGCGGCGGCATTGAGACCGGAAAGTCCTTGCTGAAATCCCATGACATTCTCCTTACAAAATTTGTTTGATCGCGTTCAGGCTGACATCGCCCAGCTTGCCGACATTGACCGTCACCCCGTTTTGCGATTGCGCCACGCTATTGACCAGACCGTATTCCAGTGTCGCCGCCGCGCTTTTCTGCCCGCCCAGCTCGGATACCGCGCTGATGGTGTAACGGCCATCCGGCGCAGTGGCGCCGCTGTCGGTCAGACCGTCCCAGGTCATCTGCACGATGCCGCCATCCTGCGCGCCAAGTTGCAGGGTACGTATGGCGCGACCCGATGCATCGTTGATACTGAGCGTGAGCTGATCCGCCGGCTGCGCCAGCTCGACCGCGGCAAACCCCTGGCCGTTGCCGAGCTCGATGCCATCGCCGGTGACCAGCACCGGATGTCCGATCATGGAAACCGCCTGCAGCGATTGTGACGCCAGCATGCTGCTGCTCAAGGCCTGCACGGTATTGTTCAGCTTGTCGATGCCGGTCACCGTGGAGAGTTGCGCCATCTGCGAAGTGACCTCCGCGTTATCCATCGGATTGAGCGGGTCCTGATTTTTCATCTGGGTGACCAGCAGTTTCAGAAAACGATCCTGGGTCACGCCGATCTGCGAGGCTTCGTTCGCCGCGGCGGGGAAAGCGGCCGTGCTATTTTGTACAGAAGCAACCATGATGCGTCTCCTTATTGTCCGATGGTGAGGGTTCTCTGCAGCAAAGTCTTGGAGGTGTTGAGCACCTCGACGTTGTTCTGGTACGAGCGCGAAGCGGAGATCATGTTCACCATCTCCTCCACCGGGTTGACATTGGGCATCGTCACATAACCCTGTTCGTTCGCCATCGGATGGCCGGGGTCATACACCACGCGCATCGGCGAAGTGTCTTCCACCACCGCGCTGACCTTGACCCCCTGCCCGACCTGTCCCGGCGCCGGCGCCGTTTCAAAAACGACCTGCTTCGCCTGGTAAGGCTTGCCGTCCGGACCGGTGGCGCTGTCGGCATTGGCCAGATTGCTGGCCACCACGTTCAGCCGCTGCGATTGCGCCGCCATGGCCGAACCGGCGATGTTGAAAATATTAAAGAGTGACATGATGTTTCCTCCTTACCCTCTCCTCAATCCTCTCCCGTTTGCGGGAGAGGAAGCGAACATGAAAATCGATTCCCGAACCTAGCCTTGCAAGGCGGCCAGCACATCCTTGCCTCGCTCCGAGATAAAACGCACGCTGGCTTCGTAGCGCAGCGCGTTGTCGGCGAACTGCGTCCGCTCCGTATCCATCTCCACCGTGTTGCCGTCGGCGCCGGGCTGGGTCGGAATGCGATATTGCACCGGCGCGCCCATCACGGTTTCACCGGCTTCGCCCTGCAGATGCGCGGCGGCCGTCGTATTCAGCGCCAACTGCGCGCCGTCCCCGCCCAATGCGCCCCGCAACGCGCGGGCAAAATCAATGTCGCGCGCCTTGTAGTTCGGCGTGTCGGCATTGGCAATGTTCGAGGCCAGCAATTCCTGCCGCGCCGCGCGCAGATTCAATGCCGTCTGATGAAACTGGAATATCTCATCTATCCTGCCGCTCATTGGAATCTCCTGTAGATGATTTAAGCCGGGTTGAAACCCGACCTGCCTACTGACTCGCATCCTAGGCTGACCACCGTCAAATCGATTCGCGGATTAGCGGCGAAAACCCGCCGCATTTCCCGCCTTCGATCCCGCGTCCGCGCGAGACAATGCCGGCCATGAAACACACACTCTGCCTGCTCATGTGGTTATTCCTGTGGAACGGGGCGGCCATTGCCGCGCCGCGCCAGGAGCCGGCGGCAATCCGCGCGGTGGCGGCCGCTTACGCGCACGAACAGACGCGCCATTTGCCCGGAGAAATAGACATAAAGATCGGCACCATCGACCCGCGCCTGGCGCTGGATGCCTGTCCGTCCCTGCGTGCCTATCTGCCGACGGGTGCCAGACTGATCGGCCGCACCAGCATCGGCGTGCGTTGCGAGGCGCCACAGGGCTGGTCGATACTGGTGACAGCGACCATCCGCGTGACGGTCGAACGCCTGATCAGCAACAGACCGCTGGCGCAGGGCAGCCTCATCAGCGAGGCGGATTTCACCCTGCAACGCGGCGAAATGGACAGACCCGGCATCCTCCTGTCGCCCGAACAAGCACTGGGAAAAAAACTCAAATACGCCATCGGCGCCGGGCAAGTATTGCGTGCAGACATGCTGCGCGAACCGAACGTGATCCGGCAGGGACAGAGCGTCACCCTGGCCGTGCAGGGCAGCGGTTTTCACATCAGCCGTCAAGGTTACGCGCTGAACGATGCCGGGGCAGGCAGCACCGTGCGCATACGACTGGCATCTGGGCAAGTAATGACGGCACGCGCGACACCGGACGGCGCGGCGGAAATGACGCGCTGATTGCGGTCGCCGGGATAAATACAGGAATCGAAGCGGAGACCTTACAAGTCTGCTAAAGTTTTCGCAGAATCAGCCGATACAACAGGCATTCGAACGTTTCAAGATGGAGTACAGCATGAAAATCAATCAAACCGGTAAACCATTACCCGCCGGCGGCAACACCGAATCGACCGCACGCAATCCGGCGGCCAAGTCCGGCGGCGCGCCTGCGGGCGGCGCTGGCGTCCCCGCTGACAGCACCAGCGTGCATCTGGGGACCACCGGCGCCCAGTTGCGCGAGCTGGAAAGCAGCATCGCCAGCGCGCCGGTGGTGGACAGCCAGAAGGTGGCCGAGATCAAACAGGCGATCAGCGACGGCCGTTTTCAGGTCAACGCCGGCGTGGTCGCCGACAAGCTCATCCACACCGTGCAAGACCTCATCAGCGCGAGTCAACGTTGAGCACTGCCGGAATCCAGACCCGCCTCAAGGAAGAACATGCCGCGTTGCAGGATTTCATCGCCCTGCTGGAGCGCGAACAACAGATCCTGCTCGCGCCCAATACCGAACCCCTGCTCGACCTCGCTGCCGAAAAGACCCGCGCCGCCGAAGCGCTGACCGCGCGTGTGCAGCAGCGCCCGCAATACATTCCCGCAGAACCGGGGCAGACCGAAAGCTGGTTGCGCCAGCATGCTCCCGCCGCCCTCGACGTCTGGCTAGCCATCCGCCGCCTGGGTGCGCAAGCCCATGCCCTCAACCAGAGCAACGGCGAACTGATCAAGGTGCGCACGCGCTACAACCAGCAAGCGCTGCAAGCCCTGCTCGGCGCCACCCAACAGAGCGCGGGACTGTACGGCCCGCAAGGCAAAACCAGCCTGCCCGGCAGCGGGCGTACCCTCGGCAGCGGTTAAAGCTCGGTATATTTTTTCGCGCTGCCGCGCGCCTTGTCCACCGGGTACTTCTGCGCATTCCGCGCAATCTTGTCCAGCACGATCTGTTTCACATCCAGCCTGTAGTGTCGCGCCAGCAACAAGGCATAGGCCAGCACATCCGCCAGTTCCTCCTTCACTTTGGGCAGCTCTGCCTCGCCGTGCGTCTTCCACAGGAAGCATTCAAGCAGCTCTCCCGCCTCGATCGACAGCGCCGCTGCCAGGTCTTTCGGATTATGGAACTGCGCCCAGTCCCGCTCGTCGCGGAATTTAATCAGGGCAGCGGTGATCTCGGCGATGTCGTTGCTGGGCTTTGGCATGGTGTGATCCTGTTGAATGAAATGAACTAGAGCGCGATGGCGCCGCCGGTCGGCGACAAACGCGCCAGCGTATCCTGCCGGTAGAACTTCGCCAGTTGCATGTACACCGCCGGATAGTTCTTGTGCAATACATCCGGCGACTCGAAGAAATACTCGGAAAGCACGGCAAAGAACTCGGCCGGATTTTCCGTCGCGTAAGGATCAATCAGCGTCTCCCCGTCCCTTTCCACGCGCCGGCACAAGTCATCGTAGGCCGCCTGCAGAATGCGCGCCCAATCATCCGGGCTCATCCCCGCATGCAGCGGCGGCCGCCCGTTCGCGCTGCCGTTGCGCATATCCAGCTTGTGTGCGAACTCGTGGATCACCACGTTGAATCCCTCACCGCGGCCGGATCCTTCCACATCCTGCCAGGACAGCACCAGCGGCCCGCGCTCCATCGCCTCGCCGCTGCGCGCGTGGCGCAGATGGTGCACGATACCCGTCTCGTCCATCTGCTCGCCCTCGAAGATGAACTCGCCCGGATACACCACGATCTCCGTCCAACCCGAGTACCATCCCTCGCCCAGATTCAACACCGTCAGTGCCGCGAATGCCGCGATGGTCGTCGCCTTCGCCCCCGTCATCTCCAGACCGCCCGCCCCCGAAAACGCCTTGTCCGCCAACAGGCCGATCGCACGTTCGCGCAACCGTTGCCGCTCAGCGGCATCCAGCCCGTCAAACAGCGGCAGTTCCAACACCGCGCGCCACGCCGCCTCGTCCAGCCCATACACGCCTTTGCCGCTGCCGAACAGGCTGGCAAGCAGATCGAACGGATTCAACTTCGTTTCTGTGTCGCGCATTGGATAGCGGAAAAAGAGTTCGGAACAGGGGGAGATGGTAGCGCTTTTCCGCTCTCTCATCCCGCCCCGCAGATCCTATTCCGGTGATCGCGGCAGCCCTGCCGCATCCGACTTTTCCCGCACAATAGGCCAAACGATCTTGTGCGCGCCCCCTCCCTGCGCAAACAAAAATCCCGGCCGTTTCCGCTCAGGGGCGGTTTGGAGTGAAGCGCGCACGGCCGCTTACCAGCCTGATTCGCGCTCCGGCGTGGCCGATATTTTGTGGATTGAAAGATCGGCGCCGTTGAACTCTTCTTCCTGGTCGAGGCGGATACCGAGTAATTTTTTAATCGCGCCATAGACCACAAAGCCGCCGGCGAAGGCGATGGTGATGCCCATCAGGGTGCCGATGAGTTGCGCCATGAAGCTGACGCCGCCCAGGCCGCCCAGCGCCCTGGCGCCGAAGATGCCCGCCGCAATACCACCCCACGCGCCGCACAGGCCGTGCAAGGGCCACACGCCGAGCACGTCGTCGATCTTCCAGCGATTCTGGGTGAGGGTGAACATGACGACAAATAACGCACCGGCCACACCGCCGACGATGAGTGCGCCGATGGGATGGAACACATCCGATCCGGCACAGACGGCGACCAGTCCGGCGAGCGGGCCGTTATGCACGAAGCCGGGGTCGTTCCTGCCCAGCCACAACGCGGTGAGTGTGCCGCCGACCATCGCCATCAGCGAATTGACAGCGACGAGGCCGCTGATGCCGACGAGGGTCTGCGCGCTCATGACGTTGAAGCCGAACCAGCCGACGGTGAGGATCCAGGCGCCCAGCGCGAGGAACGGGATGCTGGACGGCGGATGCGCGGTGATACGCCCTTCCTTGTTGTAGCGACCGTGCCGTGCGCCGAGCAGCAACACCGCCGCGAGACCGATCCAGCCGCCGACGGCGTGCACCACGACCGAGCCGGCGAAATCATGGAAGCCCGCGCCGAAAGTGGTTTGCAGCCATTCCTGAAAGCCGAAGTGGCCGTTCCAGGCGATGCCTTCGAAAAAAGGATAGACGAAACCAACCAGCAGGAAGGTGGCGGCGAGTTGCGGATTGAAACGCGCCCGTTCGGCGATGCCGCCGGAGACGATGGCGGGA
>Ga0210015_1001978_pt1 | contig 19745 bp, 19 predicted proteins | sample CryGeymeta201522_FD_185471 | JGI IMG/M metagenome (GOLD analysis project Ga0210015, IMG submission 185471) | Groundwater microbial communities from Crystal Geyser aquifers in Utah, USA - Crystal Geyser metaG 2015-22 (SPAdes) (version 2) | ecosystem: Environmental > Aquatic > Deep subsurface >... | reverse complement strand
TTTGGACTGTTCGGTCTGAATAGAAGAATATTTTTTAACTCTGTCGCGGCATTTCTGGACAAACTTGGCAACACCGAATGTTTCTATATCTTTCTTGCTCTTAAATCCAAGTTCTTTTTCAACCTCTACCTCAACCCAAAGGCCCTGACAATCAAAACCATTTTGGAACCTTTCCTTAAACCCTTGCATGTTTTTATACCTCTGCCAAAGATCTTTGTATGTTCTTCCCCATGCGTGATGAACTCCCATCGGATTATTTGCAGTAATAGGCCCATCTAAAAATGAGAAGTATTTGTCTGAATCTTTGTTTTTATTTAAGTATTTATCTACAACCCCCTCTTTGTACCATTTTTCCAAAAGATCTTTCTCCATCTTCGAAAAATCAGGTTTAGGATCTACCGGATCAAAATAATATTTTGTCATTCTAATACAATTTTACCATAGACAATTCCTAATAATATCCATATTTCCTATCAGTTACTGATTCCTTTCCTTTTTCATTCTCATCCATTCCTCACCAGAATACCCTTCTCTCATACCGCTTTCTTGATTTATACCAACTGCGCTACCAAATTCGTGTTCCTTTGGATCGGCTCTCATCTCGCCGGTTTCAAGATTAAAATCTACTCCCCCGATATTTACCATTGGCCAACATTTAACAGGAAATCTTACGCCTCCAATCGTAAACGATCTTTTTGCTACTTTTTCAGACATATATTTTCACCTCCTTTTCAATATTTTTAGACAATAAAAAACCTCTCTGGTGAGAGGATTTTTCTGTCTATCTTTTTTAAATCAATAATTTTCTCCCACCAAAATTAAGCCCTAATAATAAGGCTTATAATTTGAGTGAAAGAAATGCATTTCATAATACCAGTTGAGTATAACACACAATAATTACTTTACAATATCTAAAAAAAGTACACGTCGGATGTGTACTACCACCTATTTGTCTTGAAGATTATTGGGACACAAGTCCGCCTCACAAGTCCACCTCGGGAGTGGGTTACTATTGCCACCTCGGTAAGTATTTAATTATTTACCTTGAAGATTTTGTCTTCTCCTTTTCCGATCTTTTCCTAAAGCACTTTTCACTTGACCTGTCTCTTTTACATTCAACAATAATCTTAAGTCGTCCACTCTTATCGGTGCATTATCACCACCTGCAATAAACCGTAAGCCCTTTGGAGTGGTAATTGCCCTAGCTGTTCCCCTAATTTTCTTTTTACCTTTACCTGTATCAACTTCTGCACTTCTTCCCTCGATAATCGCTACCTCTATAATCTGGCCGGACTCGACCTCGCCAGTATCCCCCGCAAATCCAAGAGAGCTTTCTTTCCCTTTTGATCGATTAATAAGTTTACTTATTTGATCCGGCTCTGGAGTCATACTTATATTATATATATCCTTGCAACTAAAACGGAATCTCGTTTTGGACAGGTTCTTCTTTTAAATGGGATAAAGTTTCGCCTACATGCCTATACTGACACCATTTACAGGTTTTACTTTCAGGAGGAGTTTCTCCGGCAAGAAGTTTGTTTACTTCTTTTATGAAAGACGTAAATCCCTTCTGATCAAGGGGAACTTCCAGCCATTTAGGCGGAAAGTGAAGTAAGGCCTCACCTTCTTTAAAAGAAACACTTTCCGGATAAAAAATGAGAAGACCGAGCTTTGTGATTTTATAGGCCTTGCCGTATTTAGGGTTTTCTAAAGCATACTTATAGGCATTCAGTTGAGTTTTATATTTTTCAATTTTATCGTCATTTGGTTGGCTGATCTTTAAGTCGATAAGTAAATGTGTTTTATCCGGCCTTTCCAGTAAAAGATCATATTTGCCTTTGATATAAGCGTCGGTTCCCTCAACCACCTTTGAATCAACCCAGCCTTCTTGAGCAATTACTTTTCCACTAGGTAAGCCTTTGGCTAAAATGCTTAAATCTTTACCCAGTAAAGTACTTTGAAGACGGGTGTTAATTGCCGAAAACACTCCCGGCATGGGCATTGAAGGTTGATATATTCCATGTTTAACCTTCAGGTAATAACAGAGTTTACATTCTTCATATAAATAAGCGAAGTCCGATGGAGATAGTTTATACATCAAACTTATTTTAGCAGTTTCACAAAAATACTAAAGTACAAAGTCCACCAAAGTACACATCGGAGGTGTATCGCTATTGACACCTCGGTATATTTTTAATGAATCTTTCTAAGAAAAGCCGGGATTTCAAATTTCTCGCCAAATACGTCTTCGTTTTGTCCATTTTCCTCAACTTGTTGTTGTTCTTCTTTACCATCTTCTAAACTTTCTTCTATTTTCAGCTTTTCGCTTACAACTCCCTGAATAGGGGGCATCGGACTTTTGGTCATCTGGGCAATACGGGATCTTGTTTGATCAAATCCTGTGGCAATAACTGTAATTCTTACCTGGTCAATTAGGTCTTCCTTAACTACTGCCCCGAAAATAATATTGGCATCGGTATCGGCTGCAGAGGCAATTATTTTGGCTGCCTCATCTACCTCAAACATCGTCAAGTCGCTTCCTCCCGCGATATTAAAAAGAACTCCGCGGGCTCCTTCTATTGATATATCCAAAAGAGGTGAGGAAATTGCTGCCCGTGCTGCCATCTGGGCTCTATTCTCTCCGACTCCGGTTCCGATTCCCAAAAGCGCGGTTCCGGCATTGGCCATGATTGTTTTGACATCGGCGAAATCAACGTTGACCAGTCCCGGGGTGGTAATTATTTCGGCAATTCCGCGAACAGCCTGACCCAAAACCCCATCAACAACTTTAAATGCTTCCAAAAGCGTCATTTTTCTGTCAATGACATCCATTAATCTCTGATTAGGAATTACAATTAAGGTATCAGCTACATCAGAAAGCTTTTCTATTCCTTCTTCGGCAACAACCTGGCGTCTTGTTCCTTCAAAGTGAAATGGTTTTGTTACAATTGCAACTGTTAAGGCTCCGGCGTCCTTTGCCAGTTTGGCAATCACCGGTGCGGCACCGGTACCGGTTCCCCCACCCATTCCCGCTGTTACAAAAACCATGTCAGTATCTATAAATAAGTCTTTTAATTTTTCCGTCGATTCTTCTGCGGCTTGTGTACCCATTTCAGGATTTCCGCCAACCCCCAATCCTTTAGTTAATTTTTCTCCTATTTGAAGTTTGGTTGGAGCCTTGCTGTTTAAAAGAACTTGCGCATCGGTATTAACTGAAATAAATTCAACTCCGGAAACTACACCGTTTTCAACCATTGAGGAAATTGCATTTCCTCCACCACCACCAATACCTATAACTTTAATCTTTGCGATTCTTGCGCTATCCGGTTTAACTAATGCCATATTTTAAACTTTGGGGCAGTTTAACACATTTTAGGGCAGAAGATCTTTAATAACGCCAAAAAACTTACCCAGCATCCCTTTGGTCGGTAGTTTTATCCTTTTTGCGAATGTTGTCAAGGGTTCCTGAACATCAAGTCTCGCGCCACAAAGGGCAAGTCCCGTAACCGTAGCATACGAAGGATCAATAATATCATCAATTAAGCCGGTTAATCCTTGGGGTTTTCCAATCCTAGCGGAAAGAAGGGTAATTCTTTTTGCCGATTCCAAAATTCCGACCGTGGAAGCACCTCCCCCTGTGACAACTATTCCGGAAGGAACTCTATTTCCTAAACTCTCTCTGTCTAGCTCAAGCTTCACCATTGAAAATATTTCATTTAACCTGGGTTTTATTATTCCTTCAACCAAAGTCTTTTTAGAAATCTTTTTAATATCGGGTAATCCCAGTTCGGCAAGATCCAGTTCATCCCCATCTTCTTTTTTTGTCTTCTTTTCGTCCGAAAGAAGAAGTTTTATCTTTTCTGCATCTTCTAAAGAAACTCTTAGACCAATGGCCAGGTCATTAGTCACGTTTTTGGCTCCGATTGGAATAACAGACGAATAAATGGGGGCCCCTTCAATAAAAACAGATAGTGAAGTTGTCCCTCCTCCAATATCAACCAAAACACAACCAAGTTCTTTTTCGGTTGGGCTTAAAACCGATTCGGATGATGCAAGACCGGAAAAAACAAATCCGTTAACCTCGATCCCAACTTCCTTAACTGCTTTTCTTAAGTTTTTCACAGCCGCATCCGAGGCAGTGATAATATGAGTGTCAACTTCAAGCCTGACGCCGCTCATGCCGATAGGGTCCTTTACCCCCGATTCTCCATCAACAATGTAATCACGGGGGATGACATGAATTACTTCCCGGAATTGCGGGATAGATATCGCTCTCGCTGCATTGATTACTCTTTCCACATCGCTTTCGCCAATTTCTCCATTCGGGTCCGATACAGCCACTACCCCATGAGAATTTTGCGAATGAATGTGGGCTCCCCCCAAGGAAATAAAGGCGCTATCAAGATTATACCCGGCCATTCTTTCGGCAGCTTCAACCGATGAAATAGTCGCTTCAACTGCTTCCTCAATGTTTACAATCTGTCCTTTCTTGATTCCTTTAGAGGCAGAGGTTGCAACTCCAACAACATTTATTGATTTTTCCATTAGGTCGGTATCTTCCACAACCTGAGCAATCAAAGTAGTAACTTTAGAAGAACCTAATTCGATGCCTGAAATTATTTTTGCTTTATTCATATCTGATAACCGGATTTTTATATCTTAAATCAATTTCCTTAAACTTTCCAGCTCTAGAAAGAATAAGTTTCATGCTGCCCAGGAGTATATCCCTTTCTCCTTCTAATGGAAAAATAATTTTCCCTTCTTTCGGGATACTTAGTTCCAAACTATCTTTTACAATTTCTCCGCTTTTTACCTGATATAAATAATATATGCTGTAGAGAAGTTCAAGAGCAAAAGTTTTTTTACTCTCAACTACTTCACCGACGTTAGGAAGATTATCGCCGGTTACAACATAAGGAAGATTTGTTTTATCCGTTTTTTCTAGTACCGTTCCCTTATTATCTAAAACAGCTATCTCATTTGTATTTTTATTGAGAAGGGCATATTTAGGCTTTTTAAGAAGGATATCTATCCTTAATGTTGCGGGGAGCTTAAATCTAAACGAATAATTGTCAATTAATTTTGTGTTTTTGAATTCTTCCGCAACCATCTTCTTAGCATCATTAATGCTTTTTCCCGATGCAAGATTTACTTTTGCCATGAAGTCACTGGAGCATAGACCATATTGGTTATAGCATTCAACCACCCTAACTCTTACTATTCTGGGAAAAACCAAAAAAGGAACAATTAAAAAGAAAGCTAAAAGAATATAAATTCCGAAACGTATATATTTCACTTTAAGTATTTTGCCAAGATATCAACTACTTTAGATGAGGCGGAAATATCGTCTGAGCATTTTGATTTAACCTTTGAAATAATTTCATCCCAATCTTTTATTATTTGTTCAATTTCGGTAAGTAGTCTTTCACCGAAAAGGTCTTCCTGTTTTAAAATTCTGGCAACTCCAAAATCTCTAGCTGACTTTGCATTTTCTTCCTGCTCGTTTAAATGCGACCAGGGAATGGGAATTAATATTGCAGGGCGTTTGACAATCATTAGTTCCGCTACGGTGTTTGCCCCGCTTCTTGAAACTACAATATCACTTTCTCTATAAAGATTATCGATCTGCATTGGAGAAACAAAAGAAAAAGCTCTGTAATTTTTGTTTTTAATTCTTTCAAACCTCTTAAAGTCTGATTCCCCCGTAATATGAATTACTTGATATTTTTCTATAAGTTTAGAAAGTACCGGAAATATTGCATCGTTTATTCTTTCCGAACCGCGGGATCCTCCCATGACAAAAATAACCGGAGGGTTACCCAGTACTTTCTTTGGCTCAACTTCGCAAATTTGTGTCATGACTGGATTTCCCACAACTTCAGTCTTTTTATTTCCGAAGTGTCTCGTGCTTTCAGCTCTTGCCAGAAGAATTTCTTCGGCAAAATATGTTGATAGTTTATTTGCCAGGCCGACTGAGGAGGTTTGTTCATGGATTAAAACAGGAATTCCAAAAAGCCAGGATGCAAAAACAACCGGGAAAGCGGCAAACCCGCCAAAAGACAATGTCACCTCCGGCCTTATTTTTAAAATATAATAAACCGCTTGAGTAAAGCCCACGGAAAGCTTTAAAAAATATGATTTAGCTTTAATTTCCGAAAATACTTTAAGTTCAAGCCCGTCTACTTTTTTTCCTTCCAAGGCAAATCGTGATCCGATCCAAGCGATATCTATCCCATCCTTTCCGTACTTTCTTATAAGTTCTTCAATAACCGAAATTGCAGTTGTTGCCGCATGACCTCCTGTTAGAAGTATTTTTTTCATTGTTTGGATATATTAAGAAGTATACCAGTTGCAAACATTATCATGATCAGAGAGGACCCTCCGTAAGAAATAAAAGGAAGGGGAATTCCCGTTAAGGGAACAAGCGCCGTCATTGAAGCGATGTTTAATATGGTCTGAATTCCTATCCAAGACGCAATTCCCAAAGCCAAATACCTTGAAAAATCGTCAGGTGCATATTTTGAAATTCTTAAGGCCCTAAAAACATAAAAACCCAGCAGAAAAATTAGTCCTAATGCACCTATAAAACCAATTTCTTCAGCAATTACCGCAAAGATTGAATCGGTTGCAGCTTCCGGTAAAAAAAGAAACTTTTGGCGGGATGCACCGAGTCCGACTCCAAATAAGCCTCCGGAACCTAGGCCCAAAAGAATTTGCCTGATATGATACGATTTGCCTAAAGGGTCTGACGCAGTTTGAAAATAAGTAAGAAGCCTATCTCTTCTATAAGGTGAAATATAAATAAGTCCCAAGACCCCTAAAAACCCTAAGACCCCTAACCCCCCAAAATGCAAAAGATTAATTTGAGATGCAAAAATCTGAATGGCTCCGGTCAGAACAATCACCATCGTTGTTCCCAAATCAGGTTCAAGCATAATTAAAAAAGAAACTAATACCAAAGGAAGAAAATATAATATTGAAGATACTCTTTTAGACATAAACTTAGCCAAATAAAGAATTAAACCAAACTTTGCAAACTCTGACGGTTGAAAAAAGACAGAACCTATGGAAATCCAACGTCTGGCTCCAAGAAGCTTAACTCCAATACCCGGAATTAAAACTAAAACCAAAGAAACTAAAACAAAGAAAAAAAGAGGAGTTGCCAGCTTCTGCCAAAATCTATAATTTACCCTGGAAGAAACTAAAAGTGCGACAAATCCTACGAAACTCCAAACTAATTGACTTTTAAAAAGATGGAATTTATCTCCAAAAACATTTAAAGATTGAGGAGCCGAAGCGTCCAAAACAGCAATCAGGCCAATGATAACTAATAAAATTGCTGCAATGAAAAGTTTTTTGTCAATTCTCTGTTTTTGCTTTCTTAATCTCAACCTTTTCACAGATTAAGTATATATCAAATCGTGGCCAACCAGAATAAATCCCACCTCGGGAGTGGATTACTATTGCCACCTCGGGATAAAGTACACCTCCGATGTGTACTTGAGTGTACTTGACCATCAAATCGTAGTCAGCCAAAGGCCGAAGATGGCAAAGATTACACCTGCCAGCCAGGCACGCATGACAATCTTTGGCTCCTCCCAACCAATTGCTAAAAATGTGTGGTGAATTGGAGCAAGCGGAAAAATTCCTCTTTTAAATAACTTTCTGCCGATAATTTGTATTAACGACGAAGCAATCTCGATAACAAATATTCCACCGATCACCACAACCGCAATAATCTTTCCCGTCAAAAGCCCAATTACCGCCAGCATGGCGCCAAAAGCGAGTGCTCCCCCGTCACCGAGAAAAAGTCTTGCCGGCCAAACGTTAAAGTAAAGATAGGCAATCAAAGCCCCAAGCCAAAGAGCTATAAACATTGAAAGAGGGGTATCAAGCATTCCGGCAGAAATTACTATAAAGGCAATTAGGCAGATCATTAAAAGTCCGCAAGAAAGGCCGTCTAAACCGTCCGTAATATTAAATGCATTGGTAAAGGAGACTATGACAAAAGCAGCAAACGGCACATACCAAAACCCCAAATCAAGAAGCTTGCCAAAAAGAGGAATATAAAGAATGTGAACTCCCAGATTCTTGTATATCAAATATCCGACAATAAATCCCAGGATCCACTGAATAATAAACTTCTGTCTTCTGGTCATACCGAAAGCAAGCCCCAAAACCCCCCTTACGGGACGCCCGAATGTTTTAATTAGGTCATCAACTCCCCCCAAAATTCCGAATGAAATAAAAGTAAAAAAGATTATAAACAGTTCTTCTCTTAATTTATAGGCAGTTTGAATAAATACGCCCATTCTCGAGGAAATTGGGAAAAGTATTGCAAAAAGAATTGTGACAATAGCTATAAGGAGTACTCCGCCCCCAACAGGAGTCCCCGCTTTTATATCATGAAGTCTATCAAAAAGAGGGACTTTCCCGTTTTTCGGAGCCTCTCTTCTTCTTGTAAGCTTGTATTTATACAAAAGATTAATAAAAGGAACAACGAGGATGGAGGTTACAAGAAAGGAAAAAATAATAAGTCCCAAAATAAGCGGCATGAATCTGGTAGCTTCCATAAAGTTATTATTAATATTAATTATAACCTATTTACAACCTCATCCAAACCAATTGATCTTGAACCCTTAATAAGTATCGCCCAATCTTTATTTAAAAATGGTCTAAGGTGTTTATTAACCTCATTTTTTGAAGCTAACCACAAAACATTCTCTTTGCCTATACTTTTTCGTGATTCCCCGATCATATACTTTGAAGCCTTTCCAACACCTATTATAAAATCTGTTCCAATTTCAACTATTCTTTTTCCCAACTTAATATGTTCTTCTTTTTCTAATTTTCCAAGCTCGAGCATATCTCCCATAATAATAAGTTTTTTTCTATTTCCGGCAATTTCTTTAAAGGCTATTAATGCTTCATTTGCGGCGAAGGGATTATTGTTATATGAATCATCAACTATTAATGCATGTGATTTATGCGTAAATATTTTCATTCTATGCTCTTCGATATGGGTATCTTTTAAACCTTTAATAATTTTCTCCACCCCAACCCCTAAAACAAAAGCGGCTGATGACGCAGCTAAGGCATTTGCGACAAAATGCTTCCCGTATATGGGAATTACGGCTTTACAACTAATCTTCCCAAGATAAAGATTGAACTCCGTATCATTATTGTTATTAAATTTAATGTTATCTGCTTTAATAAACCCGCTTTCGCCGTACCACATTATTTTAGAAAGTATTTTTCCCTTCAACTTTCTTAATCTTTCATCTTCGGTATTTAAAACAGCCCAATTATCTTTAGACAAACTCTTAACTAGTTTTGATTTCTCCTTAAATACGCCCTCCAAGTTCCCGAAGAAAAGTGTATGTGTTATGGATATATTTGTTATTACCCCAATATCAGGTTTTGCCAACCAAAGATAAAAATCCATTTCTCCCGAGTATTCAACACCCATTTCCAAAATTAGGTATTTTGTTTTTAAATTACACTTAAGAATTGTTGTCGGAATGTTATAAACAGGATCTATATTGGCAATTGTATAGACGGTCTTACCATCAAGTTTTAAAATTGAAGCTAGCATCTCTTTAGTGGTTGTCTTTCCTGTACTGCCGGTAATTCCAATCACCCTAATTCCGGTAAACTTTCTTAAAACAAGAAGATATAATTTAGCAATTCTTCTTTTAATTGGGTGGATAATCCATTTCTTAATAATTTTATTCATATCGCTCCGATTGCATTATGAACTTTAATTGAAAGTTTCTGAATATCTTTCATACTTTTTAGGTAAATTTTTAAGAACTTCTTTTCCTGAAATCAAAGAAATATCATATTCAGAACTATTTCCACCCATAAGGACAGCTACTCTCAATTTTTTACGCATGTTATTTTTATTCTTTCTCCCAAAAACATCTCGGCAACCTTAATAAATCTTTCATTTAGTTTCTCCCTCCTCAATAAACGGAACAAATAAAGGACAGGGAATCTGAACAACTTTATTAAGCTTTGAATAAATGCGACTATTAACCGTTGCCCGTGTACCAATAACTCCAATTTTTTCCTTACTTTGTTTGAGTTTTTCTAATACCGGACTAACAACATCAAAAATTGGAATATTGGAAAATTTCTTTTTCAGAAAATTTCCGGCTACTGCTGAAGACGTATGACAAGCAATAACTATACATTTTACATTCCTTTTTAAAAGGAATGTAACATTCTCTTCTGAAAACTTTTTAATTATTTCGTTGCTTCTCGTTCCATACGGGACTCTAGCCGTGTCTCCTAAATAGACAATGTTTTCGTGGGAAAGAAGTTTTATTATCTCTTTAACTACGGTCAACCCCCCGAGGCCTGAATCAAATACGCCGATTGCTTTATTTTTATTGTCCATTACTTTAGATTTTGGACAGCTTCTTTAAATTGACTTCCTCTATCTTTATAATTTTTAAACATATCAAATGAGGCAGCAGCGGGTGAAAGAAGTACAACGCCGCCGCGAGGCGTATTTCTAAAAGCATTCTCAACAATTTTTACCATAGGCTTCAGTCTTAAATTGATAATGCTTCCCCTAAATCCGGCGCCATTCAAGCTTCTAATTATTAATGGTCCGACTTGTCCAATAATGATAACCTTATTAACCTGTTTATTAGCAGCAATTTCTTTTCCCAATTCGTCATAGCTAAGCCCTTTATCACTTCCTCCCAAAATCAGGGTTATCGGCTCGGCAAAAGATCTGATCGCTGCAATTGTAGGCTGTGGGCCCGTTGCAAACGAATCATTATAAAATGTAACTCCCCCGACTTCTTTTACAAGCTCGAGTCTGTGTTCCAAACCTTTAAATTCTCTTACGGACTTAAGAATAATATCTTCTTTAATTCCTAATACTTTAGAAACGGAAACCGCCGCTGCGATATTTTCAAGATTATGTTCTCCCCTTAAAAGAAGATTCTCCTTGTACTTCTTTTCTAATTTACTTTTACTAAATAAAATTACTTTTGCCCTAGTTAAATCAGAAAAACTTTTTGGTACTTCGTATTCTGAGTTGATAATCGCCAAATCAGATACCGTCTGATATCTGACAATGTTCTTCTTTGAAGAAACATATTCTTCTCTACTTTTGTGCCAATCCATATGATCTAAAGTAATGTTCAGAACAACGGCAATATGAGGACTTTTAGTCAAATCAATCAGTTGGAATGAGGAAAGCTCAAGGACGATGTAGGATGTAGGACTTATGATAGGCAACAATTCCAGATAAGGCTTGCCGATATTACCGGCCAAATATATATCTTTACCTGCATTTTTAAGAATTTCATAAATTAATGTGGAAGTTGTTCCTTTTCCTTTAGTCCCGGTTACTCCAATAATTCTTGCAGGACAATTATCGAAAAATATTTGAATAGGTGTGGTTACATTTATATTTTTAAGCTCTGGTTTATACGGGTAAACCCCAGGAGATCTGACAACCAGATCATATTCACCTAAATTTTTCAAATAATCTTTATCAAACTTCTGATCCAAAATTTTGATTTTTGCTTTTTTATTTTTGAAATATCTCTCTGCGTCCTGTCCTTCAAGCCCGTAACCTAAAATTGCAACCTTCCTTTCAAATCCTACAAACTGGACTTCGGGTTCAAGGGTAATTCCAAACTTCTTCTTTACATCATTAATTATTAATTTTGATAACTCATAAACATCAGATGAACTTGCTTCACCCGATTTATTGATTAAGATTAATGCATTCTTAGCTGAAACTGCTGCACCTTTGTAGGACTTTCCTTTCCAACCTGCTTTATCAATAAGCAAGCCTGCTGAAATTTTATGCCCTTCGACAATCGGGTTTTTGAAAAAGGATCCGGCATTCCCCACTTCTTTAGGATTTTCCAACTTTTCACCCCTAACTCTCAAAATTTCGTCTCTAATATTTTGCAAAGATAAATCAATATCTTTATATTTTTTAAACTTAAAAGAAACTGAAGTAATTAAATACTTTTGCCAATTTTCCGGCTTTTTGAAAAAGCTTTCTCTGTAGCCAAATTCACAATCTTTGTTGGAAAAATTTAGGAACTTTCCTGATTTAAATTCAAAAGCTCTTAAACTTAATAAAGTGTCTTTTACTTCCTCACCGTATGCCCCAATATTTTGAATAGGAGAAGCCCCAACTGTTCCGGGAATTCCGGACATGCATTCCAATCCCTGAAGATTGTGTTCAACGCTAAATTTAACTAACTCATCCCACGCCATTCCTGCTTCCGCAGTAATAATAACTTTTAACTTATAACTTTTAACTTTTAACTTTTTACCGGTATACTTAACTACAACTCCGTCAAATCCCTTATCGTTAACCAAAATATCGCTTCCTCCACCAAGAATGAAAATCTTTAAATTATTTTTTTTAGCAAATTCACCGGCCTTAATAATCTCTTTATCACTTTTAACTTCAAAAAAGTGTTTGATTGGTCCACCGATTTTAAATGTCGTTAAATCTTTAAATTGCATATTTCTTTCGCCCATAAATTACTTTTTCCTGCGCCCATAACAATAATTACATCACCCTGTTTTATATCTTTAGAAAGAATATTTTTAATTTGATCAAACGAATCGGCCGTCAAGATGTCCAGATGTCCAGATGCCTCGGCTATACTCTTTGGGGTCATTCCAAAAGTTTTACTGTCGCGGGCCTTAAAAATGGGTCCTATTATTACCTTATCAGCGCTCTGGAAAATCGCATTATAGTTTTTTAATAAAGCGTAAGTTCTATTAAAACCATGGGGCTCAACAACAGCCCAGATTCGGTTTTTAGGGTATTTCTCCCTTAAACCTTCGAGAGTCACTCTGATTGCGGTTGGGTGGTGAGCATAATCGTCATATACTTTCATTCCACCTTTGTCAAAAATTAATTCCATCCTTCTTTCAATTCCGGGAAAACTTTCAAGCGATTTAATAATGGTTTCCTCTTTTATGCCCAACTTTTTACCTAAAACATAAACCATGTTGGCGTTTTTTTGATTATGTTTCCCAAAGACCTTTAGATTAAATTTTTTGTTTAGACTGTCTTTTTGTGTAATTAAGATTTTCTTCCCTACTAAATTGGCGATAAATTGTTTGTAACTATCCAACATTTGCTTTTCGGATTTAAAGTAATCAGGATGGTCAAACTCGATATTGTTTAGGATTATTATTTCCGGATGGTAATTTAAAAAGTTATCGTAAAATTCATCTGCCTCGGTTACAAAATAGTCTCCCTTGCCATACCTTGCTCCACCCTTCCAGTCTTTGTAATTTGCACCCAGGTTAACTAACGGGTCAAATTCCGCATCTTCCAAAAGTTTCCCAACCATCGCGGTTGTTGTTGATTTTCCGTGAGTTCCCGCAATACAAATTACTTTTTTCCCTTTATGAAGATACTTTCCCAAAAACTCTTGCCAGGTAATGACGATCTTCTTTTTTAATCCCTCGACCAGCTCGGGATCTGCGACCTTCCGAAAATAGACGGCAGGAGTGACTACCAAAAGATCGATATTTTTAAGATGTCTAACATCGTGGCCACCGGTTTCCAGATCACAGCCTGTCACTTCATACCCCATTTTAGAAGCCAAAAACGATACTCCCGCCATCCCGCTTCCTCCAACACCCATGAAGTGTATCCGCATAAAGTATCCCTATTTTACTTCACCGTGACACTTTTAGCTAGGTTTCGAGGTTTGTCAGGATCGAAATCCTTTTTAATTGCAAGGTAGTAAGCCAAAAGCTGGGCAACTACTATATTGGGGATAATCGTGGCCTCTTTGGCACCCCTTACCGGAATGTAATAATCAAAAACTTCATGAAATTTAAACGAAATGCCGATAACAAAACCCCCACGTGCTTTCATCTCCATTGCTCCTGCCAAATTCGCACCGTATGTTTCATCATTCGGAAGAAACGCTATGCAAGGAGTTCCCTTTTCAATTAAGGCCAAGGGACCGTGTTTGAGTTCACCGGCTGCCAACCCTTCAGCATGAATATATGATATTTCTTTTATTTTCAGAGCTGTTTCGAGACTCGTAGAATACGAAATCCCACGGCCGATAACATAAATATGTCTTTTACCTACAATCTTTTGAGCAAGGGCTATTATTTTTCTAACAACCTTTGGAGACAAAACTTCCTTCATTGATTCCACTGCACTTATAAGTACTTTTTGTCCTTCATCTAAACGACCGGCAAGACTATATGAGAGAAGAATCAAATGAGCAAGCATTCCGGTAAAAGCCTTGGTTGAAGCCACGCCCTTTTCTAGACCTGCTCCTATTAGCATTTTGTAATCAGAAAGCCGGTAAAGAGACGAACCAAAAACATTAACCAGGCTTGCTATTTTAGCTTTCCTCTTTTTTGCTTTTTTAACGGATTCCAAGATATCCATTGTCTCCCCGGATTGAGACAAAGCAAGAACAAGGCTTTCTCTATTCAAAAAATGCAGGTGATATCCAAATTCGCTACCGACAGAAAAATTTACATGTTTTTTGGCAATTTTAGAAAAGAAATATTCTCCTGCCAAACAGGCGTAGGAAGCGGTTCCGCAGCCAACCAAATAAGTTCCCTTGGCTTTTTTAATAAGTTTTGCCCCTTTTTTAGCCTGGCTCAAAAAATTTGAAGCAATATCGGAAACAACTTGCGGCTGCTCATATATCTCTTTAAGCATATAGAAAGGGTATTTTCCTTTCTCTCCCTGACTAAGCTTCCAATTTAATTTTTGTCTTTTGTATTTAATTTTCTTGCCGGTTCTAACATTAAAAACTACAACCTTTTGTTCTTCAATAACAGCCATTTCATCATCTTCCAGAAAATAAATGTATTTTGTGTAGGGAAGAAGAGCCGAGGCATCACTAGCCAGAAAATTTTCTCTCTCCCCAAAGCCTATGCAAAGAGGTGAGCCGTTTCTGGCAGCAACAAGCGATTTGTCTTTATTATTTATCGCAATAACAGCATTAAGCCCTTCCATTTGCCTAAATACCGATCTAAATGGCCTCGTCTCAAGCATGTGAGAAATCACTTCCGTATCCGTTTCAGACACGAATTTATGACCCTTTGAGATTAGTTTCTTTTTAAACTCTTGATAATTTTCAAAAATACCGTTATGAATTACGGCAATATTTCCTTTACAATCAAGAAGGGGGTGAGCATTTATGTCAGTTACGCCGCCATGAGTAGCCCATCGGGTGTGCCCAATCGCCAAGTTTCCCTCAGGAAGATCGTCAACATTAGCATTACCAATCTTACCCGCTTTCTTCTTTAAAATGATCTTACCTTCCGAAACTACCGCTACCCCCCAGCTGTCATAACCTCGATATTCAAGACTTTTCAAGCCATCAAAAACTAGCTTCGGAGCATTTTTTCTGTTTCCTACGTATCCAAATATCCCGCACATAAATTACAGAAGTTGTCTTTGAAGTGGTTGTTGACAGGATTTTTCTTTATGTCCTAAATTACTTTAGGGATTTAAAAAAATCATTACGGTGTTCAACACACCGGAAGGTTTCCGCAGATACTTCCCGCCCAAAATATTTTGGTCGGGGGTCCGATTTCTCTCGACTCCTCTTAGTCGCTCGAGACCTTCATCCTCGTATCCCTTCGACTCCATTCAGTCGCTCAGGGCCACACGCTTACAAAAATTTAAAAAGAACCACTTTCTACTTCTCTGAAATAAGTATATAGCCAAAAGTGCAAAAGTAAAGTAAAATACACATATAATGCTAGATTTATCTATCTCATGCTAATATATCTCTATAAGAAATGATGACAGAAATGAAAACCGTCGATGATACCAGGATAGCAAGACAAAAAACTGATACACCAGAAGACTGGAGGATTACAAAACTTATATTTGATTTGCTTAAAACCCCATGGTCAAAGGAAATGGCAAAATCCATTCAAGAAAGAATGGTGAGTTTTTTTGATTTTGCTTTTGTCAATATTGGGACTCCAGAAAAAGTTAGGTTATTTTTTGAAAGGACTCTCGAAGAATCTGCGCAAATTTCAAAAGCCCACATAGCAAGCGGTGAAGAATATTTGGCAGGAATCAAAGACAAAAAAGGAGTAATCGTCGTGATAAACCATTTTGGACTTTATAAAGCCACTATGGTGCCCAATGAAAACGGCAAATATCCCGTGGCTCTCGATAGAATATCTCCCTTTCCGGTACGACTAATGGCAATGAAGTGCCTCTCAGACAAATTAAATGTCGGCTTATTTGAAACCGCACTTGAACTTCCCACTGGGCTCCTTGAAATTCAGGAAGTGTGTAATGGAATAACCATACCTAACGAGGGAACTGGAAGGACACAGATGCTTATAGAAAAAGTAGAAACGACATTAGACAAAAACCCTGGAGCCATAGTAGTTATGTACCCGGAAGGAGGAACTAGTGGAAAAAGCAACATGGGTAGCCCTTATGACTTATTAGATGATTTTCAATCAGGCGCCTTCTTCGTTACCGCCGCCCTCGATCTTCCAATCCTCCCCGCTTGCATATATTTGAATGCAGATGAGGGTTTAGAGCTACACATCCTTGAGCCACTATCGGTAAATGGCTTAGATGAAAAAAAAATAAAAGAGGTTGCCCAAGAAACCAAAAGTCGAATGCAACACAAACTTGACGAACTTTCTAAACCCAAGATCTAAAGCTTTAATATTGTAAGGGCAAGCTTGAGGGGATCGTGACGCAGGAGATGCTCTTTTTTGAGATACCTTGAGACCGGTTTTCTTATAATTTTTGCTTTTGGCTCAAGTTTGCGAATCGCTTCATCGTCTACTTTAACTAAACTCTGCCCTTCGCCTTTATAAATCTCCAATACTTCGGCATTCAGATGATTATCATTAATAATAATATAATTAAGCCTCCCCGGAGCATCCAAGTAAAATAGAAACTTTTTTACAAAGTCCGAAGCTTTATAAGAATCTGTCTCACCGGGCTTGGTAAGTAAATTCACAATATAAATAAGCTTCGCTTTTGATTTTTCTATTGCCTCTTTAACGCCATCTACAAGAAGATGCGGCAGGATGCTGGTGAACAGATCCCCGGCTGAAAAAACTATTTTTTCGGCTTTAGCAATTTCCTCCAAAACAGAAGGGTTAACGTCAGCGCGCGTGTCAAAATAAATCCTGACGATTTTATCGTCTTTGTCATAATTTTTATCCATAATCCTGCGGTCGATATTTGTCTCCCCCACAATTTTATTTTTCTTTGACGTCTCGGCAATAAGATCGAGGGTGCTGATACTCACCGGCATCACCTTAGCTTTGACTCCAAAAAGCTCCCGCTCGGCATCAATTCCCCTATCCTGCCCTTTAAAAATGTTTTCCAGTCTGGCAGTTAATAAATTCCCGAAAGAATGGCCTTTTAAAGGACCTGTTAGGTCTTGCAGCCTGTCATCAAATAGTCTTTGGGCAACTTCTCGCTGTCTTTCATCTTTCATTAACGCCAGAAGGCAGCGCCTGATGTCTCCGGGAGGGAGCACTCCTAGCTCGGTGCGCAACCGCCCCGAACTGCCACCGCTATCCCAAGTTCCGGCCACAGCAGTAATCAAACTTGTTTCATTCAATTCCCTCAACCCACTCAAAAGGTGGAATTGTCCGGTTCCTCCGCCAAAAGTAACAACTTTCTGACGATATTTCCTATCAGACATAAACTAATGTATAATTATACCAATTCCGAATAAAAATGGGTAATTTGAATGTAATTATACTTGCCGGAGGGATAAGTTCAAGATTTTGGCCCCTGTCTGAAAAAAACTCATACCCGTTTTTGGGTAAGACAAACATACAACTTCATCTTGAAGGACTTCAAAAAGTAGCTTCTCCAATAAAGAAGTTTCTAATTACCAATCCAGGTTTCGATCCGGGCTACAAAGATGTGATCCGACTAATCCAAATAGGTTCCGGGATGGCTGGTGGGGTAAAAACTGCTTTGGAAGAAATTAATAAAGACGAGGAAGTACTTGTCCTCAATGCAAATGATTACTTCGAAAGTTCGCTGTTTGAAAACTTCACAAAAATTCGGAGTGAGTGTTATAGCAACAATCACTCAATGATCGTCGGATACAAAACTCAAAAATATTTTCCAGGTGGTTACCTAGAAACAGATAATGGGTTTATCAAAAATATTGTTGAAAAACCAGGCGACAGAAATACCCCGTCAGACTATGTAAATATAGTTTTCCATTACTTTCCCAAGGCAGGAGTTTTGCTTGAAAATATCAATTCATCTAAATCCGAAAAAGATGATCTTTACGAGGTTTCAATATCAAATATGATGAAATCCGGCTATAAGTTCAAAATGTTGGAATATAGAGGGAAATGGACTACCATCAAATACCCGTGGCATGTACTTGATATCATGGATTATTTCTTAAAAACTCTTAAAGGACAAAAGATCTCTAAATCTGCACAAATCGCGAACGGTACCCATATAAAGGGCGATGTGCTAATTAAAAACGGAGTAAAAATATTCGAAGGTGCAATAATTAATGGTCCTGTATATATAGGAAAAAATTCAATTATTGCCAATAACGCCCTGGTTCGAGAAGCAATCATCGGAGAAAATTGTGTAATTGGATTTGGCACCGAAGTTGCCAGATCATATTTTAAAAGCAACGTTTGGCTTCATAAGAATTACGTTGGAGATTCGGTTTTAGAAAATAATATCTCTTTGGGATCAAATACGGTTACGGGCAACTTAAGGTTAGATGAACAAAACATTTTTAAAGATATAAAAGGAGATAAAATTGATACACAAAGAAATAAATTAGGAGCAATTGTCGGCTCTGATACAAGAATTGGCATAAATGTAAATCTTATGCCGGGTGTAAGGGTTGGGTCGAAATGCTTTATCGGACCAAATGTAAATGTTGAAACAGACATTCCTGAAAATAAATTTGTAAAAGTAGAACAACGATTACAAATCATAAAAAACAATTTTGATATAACCAAAACTTCAAGAGAAGAACTGAAATCTAAACTTCAACCTCAGTGAGTATTGGCAGATGGTCAGAAACTTTAGTTGAAATAATTCTGCTCGATAAAACATTGATTTCATTTGAAACAAATACGTAGTCTATCCTCCATTTGAGATTATCTTCCTTAAAACCATGATAGTCGAACGGTTTAGTAGTCCAGGTCATTTCACTATCATCAGGTCCTGCATTCTTCAGATTTTTGTTCTCTAGAATCTTATTTACTACATACGACTTCGGTGAATTATTTAAATCTCCGGTTAATATAAATTTGTTTTTTTTATTCTTGATTATTTCTGCTAACTTATCAGCCTCCTTTTTTCTTCTTGAGGTATTCTTAAATCTAAAAGAATAAGATAGGTGTGTAGTTCCGACACCCAATAAGCGTGCACCCAACCTAATTTTTGATTCAACATAAACCCTTCCTTCCTTTGTTGCATTCGCAGGATTATGTTCAAAATCACTCAAAAATTCAAACTCGGTATCAAAGATTGGGAATTTTGAAAAAATTGCATTTCCTTGGCTAGTCATATCGAATCGACTATCCCACGTTACCGCTTCTTTATAAAAATAATAGTATTTTATTTTCTCAGAGATTATTTTTGGAGTATCTAAATCTTTTTTTAGGTTTTGCATCAACTCTTGAGCGCAAACAATATCTGGATCTATCCTAATAATTTCATCAGCAATCTTCCTTGGGTCTTCTTTATACCAAATGTTCCATTGTAAGATTTTAAGTTT
>Ga0210015_1001968_pt1 | contig 19783 bp, 20 predicted proteins | sample CryGeymeta201522_FD_185471 | JGI IMG/M metagenome (GOLD analysis project Ga0210015, IMG submission 185471) | Groundwater microbial communities from Crystal Geyser aquifers in Utah, USA - Crystal Geyser metaG 2015-22 (SPAdes) (version 2) | ecosystem: Environmental > Aquatic > Deep subsurface >... | reverse complement strand
CATTGGTGGAATGAGACCTGCCAGAGGAATTTGCGACCCTGCGCCGCCTGATGGAAGCCCGGATGATCAAGGCGGGGCGGCGCGAGTATGTGCAGGTCTTGCGGCTTTAAAAACAGATGGTGGGTTACAAGCTGCTGATCATCGACGAGCTGGCCCGACCCGGCCGGCCTCATATTCCTGGCCAAGCCAGTCGCGCATTTCCGTGAAATAGCGCATCGGACCCGTCGCAATGCCAATCCTTTTCTCGTATTCCTCGAAAACATGTCGGAACCTGGTCAATGCTGAGGTAGTGCAACCGAGTTCGCGTGCGTAATAAGCGCGGTTTACCAGACCGTTCCGACAAGCCTGGATGCCGCCCATCGCGTGGGCATCGTCGAGTAAGGCGGGAAGCCTCGCATCGCTAAGCGTGCCCCTGACACTTTTAGTTTTTGAACGGCGACCAGCCACGATCGACATGCCGGCTGCTACACTGCGACCTCAGCACGGATCGCTGCATGCGGAGTGTATCCTTCGACCTCGAAGTCCTCGATCCGATAGTCGTCGATGCTGCCTGCATGGCGCAACAACCTCATCTGCGGAAATGGACGCGGCTCGCGAGAGATCTGTTCGCGTGCTTGGTCGAGGTGATTAAGGTAAAGATGGACGTCACCGCCGACCCACACCAGCTCTCCCGGACGCAATCCAGCCTGTTGTGCCAGCATTATCTGTAAAGCTGTCGCCCCAACATAATTGAAGCTTGCGCCAAGCAGCAAATCGACAGACCTCTGAAAAATAAGGGAATTCAGGCGTCCGTCCGAGGTCACGTGATATTGATAGACCATATGGCAAGGCGGAAGCGCCATCGTGCCAAGCTCTGCGACATTCCATGCATGGAACAGCATGCGCCGACTCGCGGGGTTCTCGCGCAGGGTCCGGACCAGATCTGCGATCTGATCGATTTCCGTGCCATCCGGTCCGACCCAGCGGCGCCATTGCTTGCCATAGACCGGACCCAGTTCACCCCATTGCGCCGCAAAGGCATCGTCCTCGATGATGCGCTCCTCGAATGCGTCCTGGCTGATCTGCTCGCCGGTTTCACGCCGATAGGCCGCCAGCGGCCAATCGGTCCAGATGCGCACGTTTTCTTTCAACAGCGACTGGATGTTCGTCCCGCCGGTCAGGAACCACAGCATCTCCTTCACGGCGGTTTTCCAATAGACCCGCTTGGTCGTCAGGATCGGGACTGTTCCGTTTGATAGATCAAAGCGCACCATCGCCCCGAAAACGGACCGAGTGCCCACCCCCGTGCGATCGATGCGCTCGTCCCCATTCTTGAGGACATGGGCCATCAGATCAAGGTATTGGAATTCAGGATGGCGCATGCCGAAGCCTCTTTCGGTGGGGTTGGGAGGATAATGTAAACCAGCTTAGACATAGCTGCGTTTTGCATCCAGACCCGATAACGACGTCAATAACGCTATGCTGCCCAGAATGGTGGCGGGCAGATCACCAACATCTTGATGTTATTGGATATTCACGGCCATTGACGGGGCCCACCCCGCCATCTTTGCCCTGATTTTTTTCGCTACGCCGGACAAGAACGGCGCCCCCAACAGCAGATCGACAGATCTTCGGAACAGCAGGCAATTCAGCCGCCCGTCGGACGTCACATGATCTTGATAGACCATGTGACACGGCGGCAGCGCCATTGCGCCAAGTTCGGCCACGTTCCAGCCGTGAAACAGCATCCGCCGGCTGGCGGGGTTTTCGCGCAGCGTGCGCACCGGATCGGCAATCTGGTCATGTTCGCGCCCGTCGGCGCCCAGCCAGCGCCGCCACTGCTTGCCGTAGACAGGGCCCAGTTCACCCCACCGCGCGGCAAAGGCATCGTCCTGAACGATCCGTTGCCCGAACGCGTCTTGCGAAATATCCGCGCCGGTGTCCTGGCGGTAGGTGGCCAGAGGCCAGTCTGTCCAGATCCGCACGTTTTCGCGCAGCAAGGGCTGGATATTGGTGCCGCCGGTCAGAAAACACAGCATTTCTTTCACGGCGGTTTTCCAATAGACACGCGTGGTTGTCAGGATGGGAACGGTTCCGTCAGACAGATCAAAACGCACCATAGCCCCGAAAATCTACCGCGTGCCGACGCCCGTCCTGTCGATACGCTGGTCGCCCCGGTCGAGAACCTGTCCGAGAAGGTCGAGATACTGGTATTCTGGATGACGCATGTTCATGCCCCTGAAAGTACGGTTGGATCGGGCGGGTGGCCTTTTGACCCGGAATATACCAGCGACGTGACAGCCTGTTGCGTGAAGGCCCCGCAGCCCAAACGACATTGCACCGGCCGCTTTTGTGATGCGTCGTGATCTTGCAGCACACCGAACGCCTTTGCACCGGAAACAGGCCGTTCTTGTCGCACAGATGCCCGGTTTGTGCCAGACACGGCAGACGCGATGCCGCCGAGCACCTTGGTGCCAAAATCCCACAGCGCCCCGGCAAATTCCGGCCGTGCCGCGTTCACCTTGACTGCGCCCCACAAACCACTGCTTTAATGCAGAAAAACGAGTTGAGAACGGGCAGTCATCATGTTCAGAAAATTTATTGCGGTCAGCGCGCTCAGTGGGCTTGCCGCGTGCGGTGGCGGAGAATTCCTGTTTCCGACCGATGGAAACGGCGGCGGGACAACCGGAGATCCGACCACCCCCGGAACAAACCCCGGAACAGTTGTGGATCCGATCAGTCAGGGCGTTCCCGACAGTCTGGCCAAGAACCTGAAATCCATCAACTTCAACCCCGGAAATGACACGATCACCGTTGAAATTGCATCGCTGGATACGACGCCCCTCACCGCGACCTATGCACGTCGTCCATCACTGGACATAAACGGCTATACCGCCTTTGCCGTTCAGGAAGATTCGCTTGACCGGTTGTTTGTCGCGCTGGTCGATGAAAGCGATGACGGCAGTGTAAAGGCTGGCGTGGTCGGCGACGGTGGGCAGTTTGGCCGGTTTTTTTCCGGCGGGTATTATACACGCGAGGGGGCCTTCAATCGGCCTGTCATCGGTACGGGGCCGGGGGCGGGGCAGGTGTCCTATGCGGGCAACTATGCCGCGCTGGTCAACGGCGGCGGGGATGGCAGTGAACTGTTGCCTGTTCCTTCGCCTGGCACGGTCGATCCTGTGCTTTTGCCGCGTCAACCGGGGCAGATAAGCGGGTCGATCTTCATCAACGCGAACTTTGCCGACAACAGCGTCAATGGCGCCGTCTATGACAGGATCCTTGTGGACACCGGCCTGACGCTGGATTCCATCATCCTGTTGCCCACCGACATTGCGGCCAATGGCACGTTCTTGGGCAATGTCGAATATGAGGGCCAACGCCAGGACATCGGCGATTATGGCGGCATCTTTGGAGGCACTGGTGCCGCCGGCGTTGGCGGCCTGATCGCCCTGACGGAATTCAGCGATGGCCTTGAAAATGAAAACGAACTCGGCGTTTTCGTTCTCACCAAATGCGGCCTGCCCAACGACGCTGTGATTTGCGACAACGTCGCCCCGTTCTGAGGTGCGGTTGACGCGTGCCTTTATGGCCTTGGCCTGTCTTGCCCTGATCGGGCAAGGTGCGGCCGGGCAATCGGCACCGTCCGGGATGGCCCCGCCCGAGGCGCGCAAGATCGCGGTCGAGGCCAGCTTGCGCGGGCAGAATGCCCTTGCGGTGGCGCTTGCCCGGCAGCTGCTGAAGGCTGATCCGCAGGATTCCGCCGCCCTGCTGGCGCTGGCGACGACGCGGCTTTCCGCCGGGGATGCCGCCGAGGCCTATCGGCTGGGGCGGCTGTCGTTTCGCGCCGCCGAGGGCAAGGCGCTGCACCACGAGGCCGCGCGCGTCACCGCCCTGGCGGCGCTGGCCCAGGATCAGACGCTGCGCACGCGGTTCTGGTTGCGCCGCGCCGCCGACACCGCGCCCGACCCTGTGTCGCGTGCCAAGGTGATGCGCAACTATCGTTTGTTGCAGATGAAATCGCCGTGGCGCACCCGTTTCAATTTTTCGGTCAGCCCGTCGGACAACGTGAACGGTGGCAGCGACAGCCCCTATAACCTCATCGAGGGTGTGCCGATTGTGGGTGTCCTTTCACCCGCAGCGCGGGCGTTGCCCGGAATCGTGGCCGAGGCCAGCGCCAACCTGTCCTATCGCCTGTCGCAAGACGCGGCGCAACAGACGGTGCTGACCGGTGCGGTGGCGGTTCGTCGGGTGCATCTGGACGCAAACGCCCAGGGCGCCCCGTTGCCCCCGCCATTTGATACGCTGCCTCTGACCAATGCCGATCTTGCAACAAGCTCGGCACAGATCGGTCTGGCCCACATGCGCCGCGCGCAAGACAGCGCTCTGACCCAGAGCTATGATGTGAACTTCACGCAGGTCTGGCAAGGCGGCGCGCGCGTCTATCACGGGGTCGGCGCGGCGGTTGATCTGCGGCTTGCCCTTGATCCGTCCAAGGCCATCTCGGGCAGCCTGGGCCTGGAACATCGCACCTATGCCAATGGGCGCGCCGCCCGGATTGCAACCATGGGTGCCGGAATAACCCTGATTTTGCCCGACAAAGGGCGCCTGCGGGTCGAGGGGCAGATGCGGCACGCGGACGGGCCGACTTTCACCTCGCGCAGTGCCAGTGGCCAGATCAGCTATGCCCTGGGCAGGCCGGTCAAGACAGTGCAGGTCTCGACAAGTGTCGGCGGAAGTTACGTCGATCATCCGTCCTATGCGGTGGGTTTCATCGCCGTCCCCGGCGGGCGGCAGGACAAATCGCTGTTCGCGCAGATCGACGCCACCTTCACCGCCGCCGAATATGCCGGATTTTCGCCCACCCTGCGCCTGCGCCAGTCCCGCACCGACAGCAACGTGTCGCGCTTTGGTGGTTCGGAACTGGCCCTGTCCGTCGGGTTTGAATCGCGTTTTTGACAGGGTGCGCCCTTTCCCCCGTCTGCCGCCATGCTAAGCTGCCGTGCAACGAAGGAGGAATTGCAATGAAGATCGAATATCTGCACACCATGGTCCGGGTCAAGGATCTGGAAAAATCCCAGGCGTTCTACGAACTGCTGGGCCTTGTTCAGACCCGGCGGACCGACAATGACAAGGGGCGGTTCTCGCTCGTGTTCATGTCGCCCCCTGGGCAGGACAACGCGGCGGTCGAAATGACATACAACTGGGATGGCGATGAAGGCCTGCCGTCGGACAGCCGGCATTTTGGCCACTTGGCATACCGCGTCGAAAACATTTATGATCTGTGCCAGCATTTGATGGACAACGGTATCACCATCAACCGTCCGCCGCGTGACGGGAACATGGCCTTTGTCCGTTCGCCCGACAATGTTTCGATAGAATTGTTGCAAATGGGCGATCCCCTGCCGCCGGCCGAGCCTTGGGCCAGCATGGAAAACACAGGTCACTGGTGATCCGGGCACTGGCCATGCTGGTGTTGTGCGCTGGGGGGGCAGCCCCGGCGAACGCCCAGTGTCGGCTGGCGCTGATCCTTGGTCTGGACATATCGTCGTCGGTGAACGCAGCCGAGGACAATTTGCAGCGACAGGGACTGGCCCGCGCCCTTTTGGCGCCCGAAGTGGCGGCGGCGGCGCTGTCTGGCCCAAGCGAACGGATCGCCCTTGCCGTGTTCGAGTGGAGCGGGCGCGACCAGCAGAATTTGTTGCTTGACTGGACAGATCTGCGCAGCCGCGCCGATCTTGAAGCGGCAGCACAGACTATCGCCGCCAGTCGCCGCAGCTATGCCGAATTTCCAACGGCCATCGGCCATGCGCTCGGCTTTGCCGCGGACAAGCTGCGACAGCGTGACGATTGCCCGTTTCGAACGGTCGATCTGTCGGGCGATGGCATCAACAACGATGGCATCGGCCCTCAGGTCATCTACAAACGCGATCCGCTGTTCGACGGCGTTACGGTGAACGGTCTGATCATTGCCGGCGATCATCGCGAATTGCTGCCCCACTACCTGACCACCGTGCTGCATGGCGCGGGTGCGTTCCTTGAAATTGCGGATGGTTTCAGCGATTTTGAACGGGCGATGACGCGCAAGCTGTTGCGCGAGATGGGCACGCGGATCGTGGGGGCGGCGCAGTGATCCGCTTGGTCGTGCTGCTGACGCTGCTGGCGGGGCCTGCCTGTGCGGCGTGCCGACAGGCGCTGGTTCTGGGGCTGGATATATCCGGTTCGGTGGACGATACGGAATATCGGCAGCAACTGGATGGGCTTGCCGGGGCGCTGGCGGCGCCAGCCGTGCGCGCGGCGCTTCTGGCCATGCCGGGGGCTTCGGTCGACGTGGCGGTGTTTGAATGGTCGGGTCCGCTGAATCAACGGATTCTTCTGCCCTGGCAGCCGCTGGACGATGATATTGTAATCCTGCGCGCTGCTGCGACGCTTGCCGACACCCGGCGCGGGCCGGGCGATCCGTCCACGGCATTGGGGGCGGCGATGCGCTTTGGCAGCGCATTGCTGCAACAGCGGCCCGGCTGCTGGCGCCATGTTCTGGACATCTCGGGCGATGGTCCCGCCAACACCGGTCCCCGGCCCCAGGATTTGCGGGATGGCCTCATGCCTGCCCGCATGACCATCAACGCCTTGGTGGTTGCTTCGCCGCAGAGCCCGGCCGCACCCCGGATCACCACCGATGTTTCGGATCTGCCTGGGTATTTTCGCGCCAATGTGATCCGTGGCGACGAGGCTTTTGTGGAAACTGCCCATGGCTTTGCCGACTACCGCACCGCAATGGAGCGTAAACTGTTGCGCGAACTGCAAGTCGTTGCCATTGGCCAGTGGCCCTGAAAGGACGTATTTAACTCGCACCCCCGATCGCCACACAGACTGCCATTTCGTCGCAGTTCGCCATCACAGGCCACAGGCGCGCCCGAAAAAATGTCGTCGCGCCGCAGGCGCGCCCTTTGGATCAAACCTGGCCGGGCAGATGCATTCCGGTGCAATAACATGAAAATGCGAATCTTACACGCGTCTCAATAGATATATCTGATTTGATCCGTCCAATAGCGTTCGACCCGGCGCAAGGTGCTGTTGATCTGCTCCACCCCGTCGGTCCCCAGAACACCGCGCGATTGCAAGCCGTCCGCGTGCCGTTCAAACAGCTTGTGCACCACATCGTGCACCGCGCGGCCTTTGGCGGTCAGCCGTACCCGCACCGCGCGGCGGTCGATACCACAGCGCTGGTGGTGCATATATCCCATTTCGACCAGCTTCTTCAGGTTGTAGGACACGTTGCTGCCCTGGTAATAACCGCGCGATTTCAGCTCTCCCGCGGTGACCTCGTTGTCACCGACGTTGAACAGCAGCAGCGCCTGCACCGGGTTTATTTCCAGAACACCCACACGCTCGAACTCATCCTTCAGCACATCCAGAAGCAAACGATGCAACCGTTCGACCAACGACAGACTGTCCAGATATTCCGCTATGAACCCGCGCTCGCCGATCCCGCCCAGACGCTCATGAACACTCATGTCTTTCTCCACCAAAACCAACTGCAGTCAACTTTGGCCGCGAAATGCTAATTTTTCGCAAATGCGGGCGGAAATGCGCGTTCAACCAAGCAAAAACCTCAACGACAGTTGGAATGGCGGGCAATATCATCCAGCAGGGCGGCAAAATGATCGGGCGGCGGCACCTTGCCGGTGACCCACATATACAGGTCGTGATCATTTTCGCGCAGAAGATCATCATACAGATCCAACCATTCTGCCGGCAAACGCCCCAGCCCCGCATCGGCATAGGCACCCAGGATCAGGTCCATTTCCTTGATCCCACGCCGCCATGACCGCATCGTCATACGTTTCAGCCGGTGTTCCGGCGTTTCGCCGGTGGTTCTCAGTTCTTCCATATCAGCCTCAAGCGTTTTTCCAGATGTCCCACCCGATTGGCCAGTCGCACCAGTTCACCCTGGGTCTGGCGCAGCTCGGTCAATATTTCAGTTACGTCATGCGGCATCGCCTCATCATCTGTCGGCGCCGACAACCCCTCGCCGTCGCCGGTCAACAGCCAGCGCAACGAGACGTTCAGCAGCCCCGACATCATGCTCAGCCGGTTCGCCCGGGGTTCGGCAATGTCGTTTTCCCACCGGGCCAGAGTGGCAAGCTTCACCCCCAGGCGGCGGGCCAGATCCTCCTGGGTCATTCCTTGCGCCATCCGGGCGTCCGCAAGGCGGTCACCGAAGGTGGCGGTTTCGTTGGAATACCAGTTCCGTGCGTCAATCTCGGCATTGGAGTCTATGTCTGTCATCCTCGTCCTCTCTACGGTTTGCGCGGCGGGGCTTGATCCGATTCCGTCCCGACCCTAAGACAGTCGGGCGTCCAGCACCACCGGGAGAACACAATGGACTTTCTGTCCGCGACACTGAACCGCGTCAAACCCAGCCCCACCATTGCCGTCACCACCAAGGCGGCCGAGTTGAAGGCGGCGGGGCGCGACATCATCGGCCTGGGTGCGGGCGAGCCTGATTTCGACACACCCGACAACATCAAGGCCGCTGCGATTGCCGCGATCCAGGTGGGGCGCACGAAATACACCGCCGTCGATGGCATCCCCGAACTGAAGGCCGCCATCGTCGAGAAATTCCGCCGCGAAAACCGGCTGACCTATACCCCGGCGCAGGTCAGCGTCGGGACCGGCGGCAAGCAGGTTCTGTTCAATGCCCTGATGGCCACCCTGAATGACGGCGACGAGGTGGTGATCCCGGCCCCCTACTGGGTGTCCTATCCCGATATGGTGCTGTTGGCGGGCGGCACGCCGGTTGTCGCCGAGGCCGGCCTGCAAACCGGGTTCAAGCTGACGCCGGATCAGCTTGAGGCGGCAATCACGCCGCGCACCAAATGGCTGATCTTCAACTCGCCGTCCAATCCTACCGGCGCGGGCTATACATGGGACGAATTGAAGGGATTGACCGAGGTTTTGCTGCGCCATCCCCATGTCTGGGTGATGTCCGACGACATGTACGAACACCTGACCTTTGGCGATTTCACATTCTGTACCCCCGCCGAGGTGGAGCCGCGCCTGTATGACCGTACCCTGACCGTGAACGGTGTGTCAAAGGCCTATGCGATGACCGGTTGGCGCATTGGTTACGCCGCCGGGCCCGTGCCGCTGATCAACGCCATGCGCAAGGTACAAAGCCAAAGCACCAGCAACCCCTGTTCGATCAGCCAATGGGCGGCGGTCGAGGCGTTGAACGGCCCGCAGGATTTTCTGGCGCCCAACCGCGTGCTGTTCCAACGGCGCCGTGATCTTGTGGTGGCCGGGCTGAACGCCTGCGCCGGAATACGCTGCCCGGTGCCGGACGGGGCGTTTTATGTCTATCCTTCGATTGCCGATTGTATCGGCAAGACCAGCGCGGCAGGCACGCTGATCGCGAATGACGAAGCCTTTGCCACGGCGCTGCTGGAGGAAACCGGCGTGGCCGTGGTGTTTGGCGCCGCCTTCGGATTGTCGCCGAATTTCCGGATTAGTTATGCCACGGCAGATGCGCAGTTGGCCGAGGCCTGTGCGCGGATTCAGACGTTCTGTGCCGGGCTGAGCTGATGGACCTGCCCGACTATTATTTTCGCGTGCGCGACAATGGTGCCTTTGTGTTCAAGGTGGAAAACGACACGCGACAACGGCGACTTGATTTGGATCAGATCGCCGTCGTGAACTTGAACAGGGGCGAGGTGAAGGCGCATGGCGATCGGGTGCTGACCGAAACAGATGACGCCGCCATTGCAGACTGGATTGCCGCGCGACGCGCCTTGCTGGCCCGGCGCGACCTGGACGATATTCACCGCGCGGTGGACTTTCTGAACACTACCACCCACTGGCTTCAGAGCCGCGCCACCGATGAACAGGTGGACGAGGTGGCTGATCGGCTGTTTTTGGCCATGCACGATCTGCGCAGCGTGTTGGTGCGCAAGAAAGCCGAGCGTTTGACGCGCGACTGAAGCAGGGCCGCCCGTTGCAGGCGTGCGCCTCCGGCGGGAGTATTTTTTCAAAGAAGAAGCCGGCCGCCTTCATCAATCAGTAATCTTGCGCGCGCAGTCTGGCCCCGTAACGACACGGGGGATGTCATGACTCTGCCATTCGGACTGGACGAAATTCTGATTGCCTGCCTGTGTCTGGCCTGTATCGGTGAATTGCGCCGGGCGCTGGCGCCCGGGTTCACTCGGGCACGGCGAAGGTGAGGTTGGCCCACAGGCTTTCCCAAAGCGCGTTTTTTTCGCGCGCAAGGTCACTGTCGGGGCGGCGCAGCACCACCGCATCGGCCATATAGGTGACGCCGGGCTGAACGGGCAGGGCGACAATGCCCTGTGCATCCGTACGGTGGGTGGTGATGCTGACCGTGCCGTCGGGGGATTTGGCGAAAAGCTCAACCTGGGTATCGGCACGCACTTCGTCGTCATAGAAAACCTGCACCGGCAACCCGCCCGACAGATTGTCGGTGTAGGGGTTGGCCAGCGCCACGATTTCGGTCAGCAGGCCAAAGCGGCTGTCTTTGCCGGCACCGTCGCCTACGGCGATCAGGCTTTTGGCATAGCGTGAGTAGAGCTCGACGAAACCCGCATCGGGGAAGCCTTCGGCCTTGTGCTGCTCAAAGGCCCAGAGTGCGTCTTTGTGGCGCACGAAATTCTCGAACATGTCCAGCGTTTTATATGTCAGATCGTAGTCCCGCGTCACATGCAACACCACGGTCAGCCCCGGACCGGGGGCCGCCTGATTCAATGCCGGGCGGTCGCCGATGCGCCCAGCGACCGGTGTACGCGTCTCGCCCTGGGCCAATTCGAACAGGCGGAAGTTTGCAGGGATATAGGCATAGGGTGAACCGCCAAAATTCTGCCCCACCCGCAAGTCGGCCTGAAGCGGTGTGCCGGTTTCCACCTGATAGTCGAGCGTGTCGATCCAGAACTCGTGGCCGAAGCTGGCGGATGTGCTAATTAGCCACATCAAGGCCGAAATCTTGAGGGAATTGAACATGAGAAACGCTCCGATTGGGTTTGCGCAGTGGGGCGCGATGGTGCGGTTGGTGTCAAGGGCGCTGTTGCTCACGTTGCTGTGCGCGCTGCCTTTGCGCGCCCATGAAGTGCAGCCTGCCGTTTCGGATGTCACCATTGCGGGCGACAGCCTGAGCTGGGAGATCGTGCTGACGTTGGAACCGCTGATCGCGGGGGCGGATCTGGACGGGTTGGAAGACACCAACGCGTCAGACCGCGCGGCCCAGATCGACCGGCTGCGCGCGCTTGAGCCTGCCGCGCTTGGGGCTGCATTTTCCGACTTCTGGCCGCACATGCAGGGCAATCTCACCTTGCGGGCGGGGGACGCGGTGGTTGTCCCGACGTTGCAGGGGCTGGATATTCCCGAAGTGGGCGATGTCGCATTGCCGCGCCTGTCGCGCCTGCGACTGAGCGCGGTTCTGCCCTCGGACGACAGCCCTGTCGTTCTGGGCTGGAACAGCGGTTATGGCGCGCTGGTTGTGCGGCAGATGGGCGCGGGGACCGACGCCTATACCGGTTATCTGACATCGGGCGCCGAGAGCGAGCCCGTGCCGCGCGTGGGCGGGGTGGCGCAATCGGGACTGACGGTGTTCACCAATTATATCGCCATCGGCTATGCCCACATCATTCCAAAGGGACTGGACCATATCCTGTTCGTGCTGGGGCTGTTCTTTCTGTCCACGCACCTTCCGCCGCTGTTGTGGCAGGTGACTGCGTTTACCGCTGCGCATACCGCCACGCTGGCCCTTGGCATTCTGGGCTATGTTACCGTGCCTGCCAGCGTGGTCGAGCCGCTGATCGCGGCGTCGATTGTTTATGTCGGGGTTGAAAATGTGTTGTCGAGGGGGCTGTCGCCCTGGCGTCCGGCGGTGGTGTTTCTGTTCGGGCTGTTGCACGGGCTGGGCTTTGCCAGCGTGCTGGGCGAAATCGGGCTGAACCCGGCCCAGTTTGTCACCGGCCTGATCGGGTTCAACGTCGGGGTCGAGCTGGGCCAGCTCAGCGTCATCACGCTGGCCTTTCTGGCGGTGGGCCTGTGGTTCCGCAACCGGCCGTGGTATCGCAGCCGCATTTCCAATCCGGCTTCGATTGCCATTGCCCTTGTGGGTGCCTTCTGGGTGGTCGAGCGGACGGTGTTGTAGGGGCACCGGCGCCCTTGGCTCAGCGCATCCACAGGTTTGCGCGGCGCAGCCGGTTGCGGATCATCCGTTCCTTGCGGGGCAGATCCGCCCGATCAAACAGCGCGCGTGCGCGGGCGCCCTTGTTCTGATAGACCATGCGCAGCAGCGGAACATGTCCCTTGAGGATCTTCTTGATCCGGTTCGGCGCGGTGATCGTTTCCAGAACATCAACCACATGGTCGGCCTCGCGGGCATAGAGCAGGGGCAACACGCGGTAATGGCAGGAATGGCTGCCATCCAGCATCCCGTGCGGCAAGGTGTCGCGCCCGCCGCCAAAGCTGTGGATCACGAGCGGCAGAACCACCTGATCCAGCCAGGGATCCAGCGATTGGCACGCAAGGGAATCGGGTGGATCGTCGCGCACCGACAGGGCATATTCCAGGAACTGCGATCCGAACCGGCGCGGGCAGGCGTGAAAGAAGAACCCAGCGTTGAAATACAGATAGCGCCGCCAGTATTCATCGGGCTGTGACAGATCGAGGGTGCTGGCAAAGTCCAGCCCGAACCGATCATACAGTGATTTCCAGATGCCGTCATAGCCGGGGCCGTACAATTCCGGCACGGGCCATGTGCCCTCGCAGCGCAAGGATGCGGTGGGGCGGTTGAAATCGAACGGCACCTCTGACAGGGGCGCGGTGATCAGGGTGTCGGTGTCGAAAAATACGAAGGGTTCGCCTTCGGGCAGGCAGGCCAGCCCTTCGATCTTGTTGCCATATGGGTAGGTTTCGCCGAAATGGCGCGACTCGAACGGCAGGATCTCTGCGCCCAGATCGCCGGTCAGCAGATCGCGCAGATCACCCGCGGGCAGGCGCGGATCATCTGGCCACAGCGGGCCGGGCCGGGGTTCGCCGAGGATCAGCCGCCCGGTGAAATCGGGGTTGGTGTGGCGCAGCGATGCGGCAAACAGCGCCGCCTCATAGGCCAGACGCCCGTTTTGCACCACCGCGAAAATATTGAACCGCGCCCCATCTTGCGTGGTGCCGGGTCGTGGCGGGATCGGATCTGCCATGGGGGCCTTTGGGGTTTGGCTGCGCTTCGGGTCAGTATATCCGATGTACCGAGCGCGGGAAGGCCGGATCGTGCGCCGCCGCTTTGCCCCGGGTGGACACCGCGCGACAGATCATTAGCCTGTAGCAAACCACAGGAGACGCCATGACCCTTGCCACCCGCATCACCCCCGACCTGGACAGCGCCCGCGCCATGGCCGACGCGGCGTGCGATCTGTATACCCGTTCGCCCACGATTCTGGCCGCCGAACAGGCCATTGCGCGCGAAATGGGCGCCAGCCTGTCCGGTGACGTCGCGCGGTTCAGTTTCTGGACGCCCGACCTGCTTGAGGCGCGGGTGCCCGAAGGCGACGTGTTTCTTGAACTGATGGCACCGCTTGATCCGCTGGATCTGACCGTGGCACTCCAGACGGTGCAGTTTGACCGCCTGCTGGTGCCCACAGTGCGCCATGAGGCGCGCACCTTTGCCGCTGTCACCGGTGCGCGATTCGGGCGGCGCGATGTTGTGGGCGATTTCTATGCTCTGGTGTGGCGCGACGGGTCTGGTGACTGGCACCGCATTCTTGATCCGCTGGCGATGTCGCTGCCCTTCGGGGCCTTTGCGCCGGCGGAACTGTATGATGTGGCAGCAATGCAGGCCGGGCGGGGCGACGCCGGCTATTTCGCCGCCCTGAAGGGCGATGCGCCGCACAAGTTTGGCCCGCCGGTGAACATTCTGCAAATCCATGTGCCCACGGCCACCGCCGGTGGCACCCTGGCCAGCCTGACCCGCCATTACCAGCGGTTGTCCGACCGGCTGGCCGAAGGGCTGCCGCTGGAACCGTCGGACGAATTGTTCGTCGGTTATGATGCGGTGCAGCTTTTGCCGGTGGAACCGACAACGGTGTATGAAACCGGCCCCGCCTTCTGGCAGGACACCTTGGGCGAGGCGCCCTGCACGGTGGAACTGATGCGCCCGGATACCACCAACTGGGGCTATGACATCGTGATCGCGGGGATGGCGACAGTGAACCCCGTATTGCTGGAAACCGGCCGCCCGGATGAGCTGGTCGATCTGGCCAGTGTGCTGCACAATTTCGCAACGGGGCCAAAAAAGCTGATTCTTGATGTGGTGTTCGGCCATTCCGACAATCAGGGCTTGCTGGCGTTGAACCCGCGGTTCTTTGCGGGGCCCAACATGTATGGCCAGAACATGGATTACCAGAACCCTGCCGTGCGCGCGATCCTGCTGGAATTGCAGCGGCGCAAGGTGGATTTCGGCGCCGATGGCGTGCGGGTGGACGGGGCGCAGGATTTCAAGAACTGGAACCCCGCCACCGGCGGGATGGAACATGACGACGAATACCTGCAATCCATGGCCGATCTGGAACAAAATGTCGCCGGCACGCCCTATCGCCCCTGGTTCATTTTCGAGGATGGCCGCCCCTGGCCCGATGAGGACTGGGAATTGTCCAGCACCTATCGCAGCGTGATAGATGGCCAGCGCGACGATGACGCGTTTCAGTGGGGGCCGCTGACCTTCGCCCACAACACGCCGTTTCTCTACACCTTCTGGCTCAGCAAATACTGGCGCATCCAGGAAATGCTGAGCGTTGGCGCAAACTGGATTTCCGGCACGTCAAACCACGATACGTTGCGCCGCGGCACCCAGGTTTCGCCGAAGATGAACGTAAACACCCGGCTGGGCAAAACCCGGATGGAAATTCTGGACAAGGCCTATGACAACCCCGTGGTCCATGCGCTGACCTATGCCGTTCTGCCCGGTGTGCCGATGGATTTCCTGAACGCCACCGCGCGGGCCAGTTGGGGGTTCATCCGCAATCAGGATGACAAATATGGCGTCAAGGTGGTGGCCGAAGAAGCGATCAGCCTGAAATGGCAGGTCGATGAATACGCCTATTCCATCGCCAGCAATTTCCGCCGCCTCAAGACGCTGGGATTTGAAACGCGGGGGGATCTGGCGCGGTTTTTCGAATTTCTGCCGGCGCTGGTCGAGGTGACGGACTATGACCTCGATGAAATCGCCCGCCTGCTGACCGCCGCCGAGCCGCCGCTGGCCGGGGCGCATCCGTTCACCGTGGCGGATCTGAAAAAGATCGCCCGGGCCTGGATGGACGACATGCATGATTATTGCAACGTCGCCCATCATTTCTCGGCGCTGGACCCGGGCCAGACGGAATTCACCCTGGCCCTGCGGCAATTCCGCCGCGCGCGGCCCTGGCTGGCGGCGGCCTTCGGGGCGGGCGATCATTTCGACTATCTGCAACCGATCGACGGGCGCACCCTGTTTCGTGCCTTGCGCCATGGGCCGGGGGGCGAACAGGTGTTTGCCCTGCTGCACATGGAAGGCAAACCGACCCCCGAAATCGACCCGCTTGCACAGGACATTCCCGGTCTGGCCACAGAGGGGTGGCACCTGGCGTTGCGCACTCCGGGAATCGGGGCCGATTATACCGGTGGACCGATCGCGCTGCATGATTCCATGGCGCTGGTGTTCACCCGAACCGCCGAGGGCTGAGCCCGCCCTGAAACCACCCGATCAGGTTCACCATCGAAAAGGTGGGCAGCCCGGTGGCGGCGGTGATGTCGGCACCATAGGGTGCCATGTTGGTGCATTCCAGCACCAGCGCCCCCAGATCGGGATAGGCGGCGCACAATCCCCGCGCGGCGGCAACAATGTCGGCGCAGGCGGCGGGTACATCCATCTCGGGCAGGTCATTCAGCAGGACGCGGGTGAATTCACTGCCGTTTTCGGTGCCGCCAATGGGGGTGTCCGGGGGCACGCCGGCGGCGGCCAGAACGTCTGGCCGCAGGGCGCTGGCCGACACGGTCAGCACGCCGGCCCGCCGCCCTGCGGGCAACAGGGCATTCACCATGCCCACCTGCATCAGTGACGATGACAGAACCGGCACCCCGATGCCAGCCGCCAGCTCGCGTTGGTACAGGGCCAGAAATCCGCAGTTCGCCACGACACCGTCCACGCCGTCGGCCACAAGGCAGCGCCCCGCGTCGATGAACGCCGCCAACAGCCCTTCTGCCCGTTGCTGCACCACCCGTGAAGGCGTTGCACCGCGCACCACCCGGGCAAGGATCGGAAAGTTGAAACTGGCCATGTTGCCGACATCGCCGGGAATGCGCGGAAACCGCGTGTCCAGCATCAACAGACCCACCGCCGCCCCTGCAATCGCCTTGCCGCCTGTCGCCATCTTCGCCCCCCCGGTGCGCCCAGGCTAGGGCCACGCGGGGGCAAGGCCAAGGGCGCAGATTCCGGTTGGAAATGCCGCCGTCCTTCGCCAGTGTGCCCGCAACGCGTGGGGGTCGGATGGATCAGTCAAAACATGTCGCCGTCATTGGCGCGGGCATCGTGGGCGTGTCGGCGGCGATCTGGCTGTTGCGCGCCGGGCACAGCGTGACGCTGATCGACCGGGCAGGCCCCGCCGCGGGCACAAGTCATGGCAATGGCGGTGTTCTGGCCTCTTGTGCGATCGTGCCGGTGACCGGGCCGGGGCTGTTGAAAAAGGCACCGGGCATGGTGTTCAACCCGGAACAGCCGCTGTTCCTCAAATGGGGCTATGTTCCGCACCTTGTGCCCTGGCTGGTGAAATATCTCAAACACGCCAACGCCGCCGACACCCGGCGCATTGCCGCCGCCATGGCGCCCATCGTGGGCGACAGTCTGGCCGATCATCAGGCGCTGGCGGCGGGGACGGGGGCGGAGAAATGGATCGTGCCGTCGGATTATGTGTTCCTGTACCAAAATCGCGCGGCGTTTCAGGGCGATGCCTTCACCTGGGACACCCGCCGCGCCCACGGTTTCAAGTGGGACGAGATGGAGCGCCCGGCGCTGGCCGAATATGACCCGATATTCACCGAGGACATGCGCTTTGCCGTCCGTCTGGGCAACCATGGCCGGATCACCGATCCGGGGCAATATGTGAAGGATCTCGCGGCCCATGCCGTGGCAATTGGCGCGCGGCTGCTCAAGGCGGATGTGACGGATGTGGTGCGCGCGGGCGATCAGGTGACCGGCCTGCGGGCCGGCGGTGACACCATCGCCTGTGACGCCGTGCTGGTTGCCACCGGCGTCTGGAGCAAAGGCTTGGCCGCCAAGCTGGGCATCGACGTGCCGCTGGAATCCGAGCGGGGGTATCACATTGATCTGTGGGAGCCGAACATGATGCCCCGTTCGCCAATGATGATCACCAGTGGTAAATTTGTCGCCACCCCGATGGAGGGTCGGCTGCGCCTCGCCGGTGTGGTCGAGTTTGGCGGGCTGGACGCGGCGCCGTCGCGCGCGCCGTTCGAGTTGTTGTTGCGCCACGCCCGCCGCGCCATGCCGGGGCTGACCTGGAAACGCGAGGTGGAATGGATGGGCCATCGCCCGGCACCCAGCGATTCGATACCGCTGATTGGTGCGGTGCCGGGGGTGCGCGGCGCATACCTTGGGTTTGGCCATCACCATGTGGGGCTGACCGGCGGGCCAAAGACCGGGCGCCTTCTGGCGCAACTGATCGGCGGACGGGTGCCCAACACCGACATGGCGCCCTACAGCCCGGCTCGATTTGCCCGTTGATCCGCTGATCTGGCTGGCGCGCCACGGGCGCTGGGTTCTGGTGGCCGGGCTGGTGGCGGGGGTGCTGCTGCCCGGCTGGGCCGTTGCGCTGCGCCCCTGGGTGCCGCAAATGGTGGCGCTGTTGTTGTTTCTCGGCGCGCTCAGGGTCGGGCCTTCGGTGTTTGACGGGGCGTTGAAGGCGCTGGCGCAAACTCTGTCTCTTGTGCTGGCGCTGCAACTGGTGCTGCCTCTCGCGCTGATAGGCGGGGCGCATCTGTTGGGGCTGGCCCATGGCCCGGCCTTGCTGGCGGTGGCGATCATGTGTGCCGCACCTGCGATCGTCAGCGCGCCGAACATGTGCCTGATGCTTGGCGTGGCCCCCGGCGTTGCCATGCGTCTGCTGGTGCTGGGCACGGCGGTCTTGCCGCTGACGGTGATCCCGGTGTTCTGGCTTCTGCCGGAACTGGGGTCGGTCGGTGATGTTCTGGCCGCCGCGCTACGCCTGACTGCGGTGATCGTTCTGGCCACCGGGGCGGGATTTGCCCTGCGTGCGCGGCTGTGGCGGGCGCCGGGGGCGGCGGCGCTGGCGCGGTTGGACGGGGTGTCGGCGCTGTTGTTGGCGGTGTTCGTTGTCGGGCTGATGCCGGCGGTGGCCGCGGCGTTTGGCCAGGGGCCGGGGCAGGCGGCGGGGTGGCTGGGCCTTGTCCTGGCGGTGAATTTCGGGTTGCAGATTGCCGCACATGTTGCGCTGCGCGCGCAGGGGGCGGGGCTGCGGGTGCCGGTGGCGCTGATTGCGGGGAACCGCAATATGGCGCTGTTTCTTGTGGCCCTGCCGCCCGAGGTGACCGCACCGGTGATGGTGTTCATCGGCTGTTACCAGATCCCGATGTTCCTGACGCCACTGGTCATGGCGCGGCTGTATCGGCCGCGATGCGCCGGTGCCGGAAATTCCGGCGATGCAGGCGATTAGGGTTCGCCCGGTGCGCCTGATCGTGTAACCTTCGGGCGGATCAACCCCGAGGATGCAATGGCCCCGACCGCACCGCTGATCTTCGATGGTCACAACGATGCCCTTTTGCACTTGTATCGGCACGGTGGGCTGGTCAATGCGGCACAGTTCGTGAACGGCTGTGCCGGGGCGATTGATTTGCCGAAGGCGCGGGCGGGGGGATTTGGGGGCGGGTTCTTTGCGGTTTATGTGCCGTCGCCCGTCGGGCTTTTGTCGACGTTCAGCGAAATGACGAAGTCGGCCTATGATCTGCCCTTGCCGCCGCCGATCCCGTCTTGTGACGCTCTGCCGGTGGTGATGCACCAGGTGGCAATTCTGCTGGCGTTGCAGGCTCAGGGCGCCTTGATCATCTGCCACAGCGTTGCCGAAATCCGCGCGGCACTGGCCGCTGGCCGGATCGCGGCGATCTTTCACATCGAAGGCGCCGAGGCGATTGACGCCGACCTGCACGGTCTCGATGTGCTGTATGCTGCCGGTTTGCGCAGCCTCGGCCCGGTCTGGAGCCGTACGACGCTGTTTGGCCATGGCGTGCCGTTCCGGTTCCCGGCGACGCCCGATGTCGGCCCCGGCCTGAGCGACGCGGGCAAGCGGCTGATCCGGCGGTGCAATGCGCTGCGCATCATGGTCGACCTGTCGCATCTGAACGAAGCGGGGTTCTGGGACGTGGCCGCGATCAGCACGGCGCCGCTTGTCGCCAGCCATTCCAACGCCCATGCGATCTGTCCCCATGCGCGCAACCTGACTGACCGGCAACTGGACGCGATCCGCGACAGTGACGGGATGGTCGGGCTGAATTTCGCCGTTGCCTTCCTGCGGGCGGATGGGCGGATGCTGGATGATGTGCCGCTGGCGCAGCTGCTGCACCATCTTGATCACCTGATCGAGCGGTTGGGCGAAGACCGCGTCGGCCTCGGGTCCGACTTTGACGGGGCGGTGATGCCCCGGGGGCTTGAGACTGTGGCGGATTTGCCTGCCCTGCGGGCGGCCATGGCGGCACATGGATATGATGCGCCGCTCATCGCCAAGATCTG
>Ga0210015_1001967_pt1 | contig 19791 bp, 16 predicted proteins | sample CryGeymeta201522_FD_185471 | JGI IMG/M metagenome (GOLD analysis project Ga0210015, IMG submission 185471) | Groundwater microbial communities from Crystal Geyser aquifers in Utah, USA - Crystal Geyser metaG 2015-22 (SPAdes) (version 2) | ecosystem: Environmental > Aquatic > Deep subsurface >... | reverse complement strand
CCTCCCAAAAAAATTATTTATTTATTGCTATAGTTTAGAATATTATTTAAATTTATTTGGTTCTTATCTATTATATTCAATTAAATATAGAATAAAACACTTCCAATTCCTTTATTTTTAAAAGTTGATAATCATGTGATTAAGGTGATTTAAACCCATAACTTTGCGCCCTACCCTTTCGGGATAGTTTACCTTTGTCAGCTTCTAAGTATTGATCTAGAATATTTTTTATCTAAAATAAAAAAGACAGAATAAGAAAATAATTATATTACTCTCTTACTCTGTCTTTTTACCTGAAAGATTCTTCCTAGGTGATTAGGAAATAGTTCTTTTAGTAAATTCTGTAAGGATTTTCCTAAAGATTAGGAATTGCCCCGTCGGTGCTTTTTTTATAAAGCTCTCCAGAGTTCTGTCCGGTAACAGTCCTTTGGCCTGAAAGTTTCGATACACTTAATATCTTGCCTCTTCGGCTCCTTTTCTTCTTAAAATAAAAGAAAAGGTCTCTCCTATTACCTTTATACAGATTACCATATTAAATTTAATGAAGTTTTATATAAAATCCTTTTTATTGTTTTTCAATTTTAAACCTGAATATTAATTTAGACTATCTTTATTTATTATATACTATACTTGTTTTAAAAACCCTTCTTTTTTACAAAATTTTTTAAAAATTTTTATAATTTGGTTACTAATCTGAGACAATAATTTATCAAAAGCATCTAAATTTAAAAATGAACCCTGCTCCTATCTTATATATTAAAATATCAAGAGGCTGGCAGGAGCTCAAAATTTATGATTTTAGCTAATTTTAAGTAAGCGGAAAGGCTTATAATATAAGGGTTTAAATGGCAGAATGCGAAAAAACGTTCTTTTTTGCATTATTTTAAGCCGAGCTATGGTTTTGTGTCCCTATTTTTTAATTAATATAGAAGACATTTAATAAACCTCCTTCTTACTATTTATTCGCTACACTTTCAATGGCCTCGATAATCTGTTCATACCCGGTACAGCGGCAGAGATTGCCCTCTAAGGCAGTTTTTATTTCCTCCCGGCCAGGATGTGGGTTTTTCAGGAGGAGGGCTTTAGCAGACATCAACATCCCCGGAGTACAGAAACCACACTGAATTGCCTGATAATCTAGAAAGGCTTTTTGTAAAGGATCAAGCTTACCAGCCACTTCTAATCCTTCAATAGTTAATACTTCACTGCCACCTATTTGCCCGGTAAGAATCAGACAGGAACAAACTGCTTCCCCGTCAAGAATAACCGTACACGCTCCGCACTCACCTATACTACACCCTTCTTTAGTCCCGGTTAAATTTAACTGTTCTCTCAAAGTATCTATTAATCGTTCTTTAGGTCCTACTTTTAGGGTTACTTCTTTCCCATTTACCTTAATAGTTAGGTTAATTCTATGCATTTGTCTTTGACTCCTTTATAACTTTTTCCAAAGACCTTTTTAATAAAATCGCTATAGTCGGTTTTTTATATGGAGTAGACCACCTTACTCCAGTAATAGAAATCATTTCCTCACTAATTATTCTACCTATCTCTTCTAAGTCGATTTTATTTATAGATTTACCCTCTATAGCTTTTTCAACTTTGGAAAGTGACTGAGGATAAGGAGTGGCTGAACCGGGAACCACTCTAACATCTTGAAAAATACTTTTTTCATCTATTTTCACTACTAAAGCAATACTCAACCTGGCAATAGACATAGCCTTTCTCCGGCCTATTTTCTGAAAATCAGTATAATAATGGTCACCCAGTAAAGGAATCTTTATTTTAGTTAATAATTCATTAGCTTCTATTTTAGTTTTATAGGGACCGGCTAAAAATTCTTCTAAAGGTAATACTCTTTCACTTTTTTTAGAAGTTAATACTACCTCAGCCTTTAGAGCAATTAATGGTGGTAAAAGATCTGCTGCCGGAGAAGCATTTACCAGGTTACCACCGATAGTCCCCCGGTTACGGATTTGGGTGGAGCCAATAGTTCGAGCTGCTTCCACCAAAAGTGGAAAATTATGATTAAGCAGGGGCTCCTTAATTAATTTAGAATGAGTGATCAGAGAACCAATCTCTACATAATGGTCAGCTGGTCGGATAAATTTTAAGACTTCCAGGTTACTTATATCTAACAAATAGGAAATTGGTGGAAGTCGGGGACTTTTTTTATGCATATCTACTAAAAGGTCTGTTCCACCAGCCAGGACTTTAACTTTTTCTAATCGATCTAAATAATCTAAAGCTTCTTCTAATTTCTGGGTAGTAAAAAAATCATAAGCTATCACTTTTTATTACCCCCTTACTCAAAGAATATCCCAGCAAAACACGTTCTAAATTAAGGGGTAAGTCTCTGATTCTTCTTCTAGTCGCCTGAGCCACTGCATTAGCGATAGCAGCAGCACCCAATTCCAAAGTTGGCTCCCCAATAGATTTAGCTCCGTAAGGGCCATAAGGGTCAGGATTTTCTACCATAATGGGGGTAATTTCTGGCATATCTTTTATGGTAGGAATTAGATATTCATCAAAATTAGTATTTTTAATATAACCTTTTTCGGTTTCTAATTCCTCCATAATGCCATAACCCAAGCCCATCATTACTCCGCCATAGATCTGCCCTCTTAGACAGGCAGGGTTAATAGCTCTACCTACATCATGGGCGGCAGTAATTTTTATTACCTCAATCTGACCAGTGCCTAGATCAACTTCCACTTCAGCCACCTGGCAACCATAGACATAAGTAAAATATGGTCTGCCTTGACCGGTTACTTCGTCCCAGGAAATATCGGGAGCTTTATACCAGCCATAAGCAGATAAAAATATTCCCTGTTTATGTGCTAAATCTACCGCCTGATCAAAAGAAATAATTTTTTGATCTTTATTTTTATCAGATATATTCTCCTTCTTAAAAACTAGATTATTTGCTCTAATCTTAAATTCAGCTGCTATTATCTCGGCAAGAGTTTCTTTTAATTGATGAGCAGCATTTTTTACGGCATTACCTCCTAATAATGTACTTCGGGAAGCAACGGTAGGACCACTTTCGGGAGAGACTGAAGTATCAATCTCCATATAATTGATCCTTTTAATCTCTACTCCTAATTCCTCAGCAGCTATTTGAGTCAGAACCGTCTTTAAACCTGCACCATTCTCGGCTAATCCACAAGAGATTAAGATACTCCCATCATGCTGAATAGCAACTATAGCCCCAGCGGCATCGGTTGTCTCAGCACCCAGACTACAGCCACGAAAACTGATGGCCATACCGATTCCCCTTTTTTTATCTCCCAGTTGAGACCTATTATATTCAGCATACTTTTCTTTATAATTACTGACTCCCATAGCTTTACTAATTACCTCTTCCAGGCTCACCTGGTGATTATCCAGTTTCTGCCCACTGGCGGTTATAGAGTTATTATGATAGATATTTTTTAAACGTAGCTCCAGAGGACTCATCTTTAACTCTTCAGCCAGTTCATCTATTAAGGATTCTTGAGCAAAAATAATCTGCGGTGAACCATAACCTCTCATCGCCCCAGTATATACATTATTGGTGTAATATCCATAAGTATCTGTCTTCACATTGGTTATTTCATAAGGACCAGTTGCTTGAACCACTGAACGCCAGGTAACAAAGGGAGTCTGGCAGGCATAAGCCCCGCTATCGGCGATAGCCTTAATTTCCATAGCTATTAATTTACCTTCCTTAGTAGCACCAACTTTGTATTTCATCTGATAAGGATGGCGTTTATAACTTTCCAGGATTGATTCAGCTCGAGTATTTACCATTTTAACTGGTCGTCCAGTCTTTAAGGCTAAAACCGCTGCTCGAGCAGCCATAGAAGAAATTACTTCATCTTTACCGCCAAATGATCCACCCATATGGTTCTGAATTATTCTCACCTGGTTCAAAGCTACTTTAAGTACGCTGGCCACAGCATTTCGACAAGAAAAGGGATTTTGTACCGAACCATAGATGGTAACTAAACTATTATGTTCATAGGGCACTGCCACAACTACCTCAGGCTCAATGTAACTATGTTCTACAAACTGAGTAGTATATTCTCTTTCCAGGATCACTTCGGCCTGAGCAAAACCTTTTACCGTATCCCCTTTTCTTAATCGATGATGAACTACCTGATTATTTTTTAATTCTGGGTGGACTAATAGTGCATCTGCTTTCGCTGCCTCTTGGGGATCAAAAATCCCTGCTAATTCTTCATATTCTACCTCGATTAGCTCTAGAGCTTCTGCAGCCGCCTCTTCAGTCTCAGCAGCAACCACAGCAATTCCATCACCGATATATAAGGCTTGTTTTTGGGCTAAAACTTGTTGATTTTGGATAATCACTCCAAATTTATTATTAGGGATATCTTCTGCGGTTATAACTGCTTGCAGGCCCGGAAGGGCTAAAGCTTTTTTAATATTTACTTTTACAATTCGAGCATAAGGATATTTACTACGTAAAACTTTACCATAAAGCATATTAGGGAAGAAAAGATCAGCACCAAATTTAGCTTTGCCAGTGACTTTTTCATAGGCATCGACCCGTCTTATCTCATGGTTCACTTTATCATATTCCATTCTCTTCACCTCCCTTATTAATACATCTGGTCAAGCAAAGTTTTATCCTGATTTTAAATATCTTTACATTTTGTTCTGTCATTGCGAGGAGCAAAGCGACGAAGCAATCCCTTGATTTGTAAGGATTTGAGATTGCTTCGCTATCGCTCGCAATGACAAATCATTGTAACATTATTAAGGAAACGCTCTACCATTTATCCATACTCAGTAATTAAGTAACTTATTTGGTATAATTATACCACTAAAGGAGGTACTTAATTCTAAAAATTAGCAAGCAGATCTTCATAAAAAGTGAGCTAGTACAATTCTTAAAGCATCACAAAATTGCATCTGTTTTTTCTCCTCACTTATTTCTTTCATCTGTCCCTTTTTCACCTAACTTCTCTAACTTTTCCATTAACCAGACTCTTATTTCCTTAATTATTGATCTATGATTTAGAGGTAAAAACTTAGTCAAATCTTTTTTAATTTCCTGATCTGGTATTTCTTTAACCATATTTATAATCTCTTTAATGTCAGTCTTTCTATTATAAAGAGACATTTTTAAATTGACCAAATTCCAGTCAATTTCTATTTTTTTACTTAATAAAAACCAGATATCAAATTGTTTAAAATAGTCATACATCCTATTTTTTCTATAGTTTAATTTTCCCTTTTAAGAGGTCTTCCTTTAGGGCGTCTATCTATAGTAATACCTAAGGCCTCAACCATCCGGTTAAGAAACTCCTCACATCCTATAAGTTTTCCGCTAAAAGTTACCGAATTATTGACTTGGCACACCTGTCCCTATTTTCTTCTATTTCCTCTCAAAATCTATTTTCTTTTTTAATATTATTATATATAGGTAACAGAGATTTTTTTATAGCATCCATTACATATTCAAATTCAATATTCTGATGACCTATCTTTTTTAGAAATAATTTCCATTGATTTATTCTATTATCATCTTCAATAAATTCTTTCTTAAAAACCTGATCAAATTTCAGAATATCTGTTCCTCTTCTTATAAAAGTTTCTACTATGGCCTTCTGCAAAATATCTCTATTAAAGTTTTTTTCAGATAACAAAATAAAAACATCGTAAAAATCTTTCATCCTGCTGTTCAACTCTCCCAAAGAAACAATAGCTTCAAATTTTTCTGCTACAACAGATTCAAAAGAATACATCTTTATTTTAGGATAATCCATGTCCAGAAGTACAGGATAATCAGCTGTAATAACTTCCGGTACAACAATATCGTTGAAACCTATATCTACCCAAAGCATCTCTTTAGCTTTTCCTAAATATCCGGTTAATTTTACCCTTATTCCTCCATGCTCCGCTTCCTTCTTTATTTCTTCAACAAAAACAGAATTAGAATTAAATACAATACCATCATTGTATTCAACCCTACATATCTTTTTAAATACCTCTTTTATATTCTCCATATTATTTGATATTTGATAAGCCAGGAAATCTATATCTCTGGTCGGCCTACCCGTAAATCCAGACATTGAAAATAATAACAATCCACCTTTTAATATAAAATTATCTTTATACTCAGAGACACTTAAACGATATAATAATCTCTCTTGCATGTATAACTGCAGGATCAGATTAAAAGTTTTTCTGTGCTCTTTAGCAATATTTTTCAGCCTTGCTTTAATTGAAGCATCTATATTTCTTACTTCATCTCTCACATAAGTACCTCCATATATTGCTGAACAACGTCTTTAACCTTTGCTTTAGCAGCATAATTCATTAGTTTAGAAATGTTTTTATCTCTTCTTTTAACATATTCCTTGATGCTTTCTACAATAATATCTTTGCTGATTTTATTTCTGTACCTAAGGCAATCGCATATAGTTTTTTCAATATTATATATCTTAATAATATTTCCATTTATATCTATTTTTTCTACTCCATCCGTATAACCTTTATCAGAAAAATAATAAAGTTTTATGGGTGGATAATCAGGTAGTTTTATATTATAATTTCTCCTGACTGCTATGGTATATTCCCCCGGTGTATAAGTGGTAAGCTCATAGTAAGCCAGGGCTGATACAAGGCAAATAACTCCATGGGGAATAATTTTGGATACATTAATCAGTTCTTCTTCAACATCAAATTTTGCATCCTTCCATTTATAAAGACCTTGTTTTATTCTTTCAATAACACCCTCATTAATTAAATCTCTCAAGTATCTTCTGTTTATACCTTTAGAACTTATATCTTTTGTTCTAATATAACCATTGTTAATATAAAAAACTTCTTTAATTTTTTCTTTAATTTTATTCTTCAATTTCATTACCTTACTTTCACAAACCTACGGCATTATACTTTATTGCCGTAGGTTTTGTATATTTCTTTCCTTATTATACTTCTCTTCTCTCTTTTTGCAAGTACATATCTAATATTTTAATTAAAATAGGGATACATCCTATTTTTTCTATGGTTTAGCTTTTCCTTTTACAAGGTCTTCCTTTAGGACGTCTATCTATAATAATATCTAAAGCCTCGACTATATGATTAAGAAACTCCTCAGACCCTATAGATATTCAACTAAAAGTTACCGAATTATTGACTTGGCACACCTTCCCTATCTATCTATCTAATTTAAAAGTAAAATATTAATTGTCTAAGAAAATGGGCGTCTATCCCTATTTATAAAGTAAAATATTAATTGTTTGAGAAAAAGGGATGTATCTCTATTTTGATTATTTTAATTAATTTTAATTAATTAGTCCTTCTATATGATATTTAATACTCCCATAAAACTTGAATTTCGTATTTAGCTACGTCAGGGTTATTATAGGCTATAATACTATAAGTTCCTTCTTGATTAGGGCTTAAATGTATAGGGTCAGAATAAGACGTTTCCAGAGAAACTAAGTTATCATATTTGTTTTTCAAGAAAATTTTAACTTTTACCCACTTCGTAGTAACCTTGCCATTATTTTTTAAAACTCCCTCGAAATAATGATAGTTTCCAGACTCGCTTATATAGTCAGTAGAATCTATAATCTTAACTTCCGTCGCCTTTCGTAACTTTTCAATTCGTTCTAGTTCTTTAATTTGTTCCTCTGTCTTTTTAATTTGCTCTTCAATTTTTTTTAAAGCCTTTCCCTCTTCCTGCTTTTTGGCCAATTCCTCTTCCCTTTTCTCCTTTTCAATCCTTTCTTTTTCAATGTTTTCCTCGTATTCCGGACTCCTTGCTCTCTCAAATAATAATTCAATAGTATAGCCTAGCTCTGCATATTCGGTCCCCAATGTGCCGCTATTGTTGATACAGACAATATTACCCTCTGTATCTTTAATGACATAAATTTTGGCATAAACAGGATTAATATATATTAAAGAAAGAAATAATATTAAGATGATAATGATTATATAAAATTTTAGACTCTCCTTATAATTTTTTATAGAACACTTCATTATCTTAAATCCTCCATTTTGATATTTAAACCTCTCAGGGACACCCCTCTTCTAAAACTTTGCTACCCACTTTTGTATTTTCAGGAATATCCACTAATTCAAATTTAACTTTCTTGACAACGCCCTCGCCATCATAGTCATTAAGAGTATATTGCTTATAATTCTTTAATTCTTAGGGTTAAATCTTTATTCTTGACAGTTAATTAAATTATTCGTCAAGAGTAAAGACCCCATTTTCTCATTTTTCTTATAATCTTTTTTTATTTGCTTTTTCTAATCTTTTCTTAAATTTATCAAGCATCTGTGACCTATCGCCTCGTTCTTTATAAATAACATTATCGAATACCCAAACAGCTTTTTTCAATACTCGGATTTCATCATCTAATAATCCTTTTTTACTATAAATTATAGCTAGTCTTGTATATGGATGACTACCATCAAATTCTTCTTCAATATTCTTTTCATATAATTTCATAGCCTTATCTATTTTGCCTTCCTTTTCTAATTCAATTCCTTTTAAATTACGATTAACCCAATTATTTTCTATTTTACCTAATTCTTTTCTATATTTTTCAATTAACTTAAAATTGCTATCTGGATTTTCTAATAATTTGCCATATTCCAGATTGAGCCTTTTATATTTTTCCCCTTCTGTTTCAGCCTTTACTTCTTCATCTGAGATAAGTTTAAAAGGTTGGTCTTTATTCCCTCTTTTTTTAATGTAAGGATTATCCTCAGAATATCCTTGTTTAAAAAGAGGCGCATTGCAATTTTTACAAAACTTACTACCCTCTTCATTTTCAAAATCACATTGTGGACATTTTATGTTCATAGTTTAATTCCCTTTTATTTCCCTTTCTAAAATGGAAACTTCCAAATTTTACTAATTTTTCTACCTATAAATTTATTTTTTATTCTCCGGGCAATCTTCTTAGGATCACCACTCGATAATTTTTCAATATCGTTGGCCTTTCTGGCCAGATTGTAGAGAAATGAAACTAATTTGCTCATCTATCTAATCTCCTTTTAAATTTATTGGCATTCTAATTTTCTATTCGAATATAGAGAACTGTTTTATGCCTTTCGGTTATTCATTTTTTATGCTTGTTTCTGGATTTACTGCTTTAATAAAGGGAGGGGAAGAGCCACTGGAAGATCCGTGATGGGCTATTTTTAAAATATCTACCTTTAGATTATTTCTGGATTCATTTAAAAGTTGACCTTCTCTTTCTTTTTCAATATCTCCAGTAAATAAACAAGAGAAGTCTTTAAAATCCAATCTAATTACTAGGGAATTGTTATTAAGCTCAGATTCCCTAAGGAGAGGATTAGCTGGAGGTAGAATAGTAAAAGTTAAGGGTCCTAAATTGATCTTCCTGGAAGTTCCTTGATAGTAGTTGAGGTTATACTTTGCAATAGCGGTAATCATTTTCTGGTAGGCAATAGTAGTATGGGGTATACCTGAATCTAGAAAAGTTTTTGGTCTATATTTGGCAATAATCTTATCCATACCGGAAATATGGTCAGCGTGAGCATGGGAAGCTATCAGTAGATCTAGATGGGAAATATTGAGGTTCTCTAAATAGTTTAAAATTAAACTCTCCTCGGGTCCTGAGTCAATTAAGACCACTTCACCTGATGAGGAAATAATGACTGAGGAATCTCCCTGACCTACATCCAAAAAATAGATTTTTAGGTTTTCTTGGGCAGATAATGTTCCGGTAAAACCTAAGCTGAAAACTAAAGTCAAGATAATAATTAGTTTTTTCAAAGTTGAATATCGCCGCCTTGGTCTTTTTTCTTTAAATTATCCAACTGTTCTTGAATATTTTTTCTTCTGGTTTCAGTTTCTTTTTCATCAAGGTCAATATTGAATCTAATGACTGTACCTTCTTTCGCACCTTGGGGTAATAAAGAACGAGGAAATTTAAAAATGAGGGAATTTTTATTTTGGAATTCTAAGATAGCATATTTACCTTCAAAACGATCTATGATTAACTGAATTAGCATTATGTCAATCTCTTTCTTTCTTTAAACGGATTGATTTCATAATTACCAATCACCACCTAAATTATAATAAGCGTTAGATAGTAATACCTAAAGTTTTAATCAGCTGGTTAAGAAACTACTCAGACCCCATAGATTGTCCGCTAAAAGTTACCGAATTATTGAGATGGTACACCCCTATTTATTTAATTTTATCTCTTTAATGCTGATATTAATTCTTTAACACTTTTAAATCTATATCTTTCAAAATCTTCCTGGTTAACTCTCATATAGGTCCAATTTTCTCCTATTAAATTAGAAGTGTCTTTACACCATTGTGTTGCTCTTTTATCCTTGTGCGGTACCTCCAAATCAACCAACCCTTTTGTTTCTATTAACCAATAATCTCCGTTCTTAAGTTTTATTACGAAATCTGGATAATAAAATCTCAAATGATTTTCTTCGGAAATATATTCTATATAAAATCCATTCTTTACCACAATTTTAGTAAAAGCTTCCACATCTCCAGCAATATCTAAAAATTTAGCAAAATCAACCTCATAATTACTATCACAGGGAACATAATTAAAAATACACTTATCTGCTGGATAAACCAATTTTGACCATACAAAAGCGTTTGTTTTTGAAAGTTTTATAGTACTCTTCTTCTTAGGCTCTCTCTTAATAAAAGTCTTCTCTCTCAAAGCATTAACAAATAAACTTATCAACTTTTCTTGAACCTCGATAGAACTCAATTTATAAAGAACCCTGGGATCTTCAAGATCAATTTTTTCACTAAATAATTTTTCTATGACATATCTTTTCACTATAGGATGAAAATTGGCAAAAGCACCACCAATTGACAATTGTTTAAGTATTTGATGTGAATAATAAGCAATTACACTTTTTGAATCTTGGGGAACAGGTAAATTCCATTTTCTCTTTATGGCTTCCAATCCTGTAAGCATATTTGAAGCAATATATTCCATCTCTAAAACTTTATTCTCTAAAGGAATCTTCAAGGAAGGTAAATTATCAACCTCAGATTTATCTATATAAAATTCTCCTATAGAAATTCTCGGGCTCAAAATAGGTATTTCAATGTCCTTATCCAATTTATTTTTATCTACAAATATAGTAGTTAACTCAAGTGGTTTTCCGGTATCAAATTCGGCAATTTTTATACCTTCTTGTGTTTCTAATTCCTCAAGAATATCTATTAGCCCTGGTGGGCCAATAACTTCAAGTACATTTATTGATTTTTTTATATTGGCATCTTCTTCAGGGAACATCTTTCTTAAACCTCTTCCAATTACCTGTTCTGGGAGCACTTTCCTTTGTGAAGTATAAGACCTTAACCCCACAATTACATTTACATTTCTTACATCCCACCCCTCATTTAACATTAAAGTACTTATTATAGCTTCGTAAGGATTTTTATCTGGATTGGGGTCATCAATAGTTTTAGCAAATTCTCTTGCCTGGGGCAAGTCAGCTTTTTTTACTTCTCCAGTACTATCGGTGTGGATTAGTAAAACTTTATCTTTAAGATCAGGCACAGCAGAGTTAACATATCTAAATATTTCATCCGCTTCCTTATTCTCAGGACATTGAAAGAATAACACAGGTTTCTTTAATAATGGCTTTAATGCCTCTTTATATTCTCGCCATCGTCTTATTCCTGCATCAATCCAGACTCGATATCTTTCCACAGCCTTAGTAGAAGCAATCTCCTCTGCTCCTGTAACCATTCCCTTTAGTGGTATTTTTACAATATTCATTTCAATGGCTTCTTTTAGTGAGAAGTCAACAATAATCCACGGAAATAAAGCACCTACTGGTTCGGTTTTTGGAGTGGCTGAAAAATCCAGTTCCATATTTATGCCTTTACCATATTGAGAAGCAAGATTTTTATTAAGTCTTAATAGTATCTTCTTCCATGCCTTTTCAAAATTGTATATATGATGAGCTTCATCCTTTAGAATCATTACATTAGGGCAGGTTAATAGGACTTCTTTTATTCTATTTTCATGATAAATATCAGAGACATTATAAACAGAAGGCAACTCATAAACCCTATCTACATATTCTTCAACCTCTTTCTTTTTATTCTTTCTCTCCTGTAACTGCTGAATATTAGTTAAAAACAATACATCTTCAGGGATAACATGAATTGGATCTTCTTTAGGGATTACTTTTAAAGCAAAATCATCCTCCCATTCTGGTGGGATAAGCGGCAATTCTCTGAATATCTTTCCATCTTTAAAATCCCTGTAGAGTCTGTCGTAGATGACATTTTTCTCTCCTGCAATAAGTAAAAACTTGGAAGTATAATCTTTTTTATTTTCCTTCTTATAATTAAAATAAGACCAGACTACCGCTAATGCCATAACAAAAGTTTTGCCAGAGCCAGTTGCCATCTTAAAAGCATAAAGAGGATACTGGTCATAGGATGGGTCATATCCCTGGATGGGTCCTGCTCCAAAATCTCTGGCCATATCGATGAAATTACGTTTCTTTATAACTTCGTAAATATAGATCAAAGTTTCAATTGCTTCTCTCTGGCAGAACCAGAATTCAAAAGGTTCATCATTTACGATATGGTCTTCACTAAACCAGAATTGCAATAATCTTTTTGTAGTAGAAGTAATTTCAGGATAATCTTGCTCTCGCCAGGCGAAGACTGCTTTACGAAGTTCATTTACTAAATATGCCTTGCTTGAACGTCTTTGATTTGGGTGTAAAAGTTCATTTGGTTTCATTTTATTTCCACCTAATATTTAATTCCTATTTTTTTAAAGAAATCTATTAAATTCAGGCATTGGATATTAAAATGACTAGCAATATAAGGAATGTGATTTGGTGCGTTTTTTTCATCAGTTACAATAATTGCATCTTCACAAATGCTTAACGCTATCAACCACGGATCTGCCCAAGGACCGCCTTTATTTGTTTCATTATTCCAGTATTCAGGCTCGTATTCTGTTTCAATTTCTTTAAGTTTCTTTATTTGGCATTCATTAATATCTTTGAACATTTTTTTATTTTGTCTGCACCACTCGTATATTGTGTCTTTTCTTTTTTCAATTTCTTTATACACTTCTATATGTGAAATAAGTTCATCTCCTTTAGCCATATCCTCTAATTTGATCCATATTGTTGGGAATACTTCTTGCGGGTATCCAGGGTATCTTGTAATATTTATCAAAGCACTCGCATCGATGAAATAAACAGGAACTTGAAATAATCTTTGCTGTCCCATTTTTATCACGAAGTAAGAATTTTCTCAGCATATTTTGTTTTTAAATCTAAAATGCTGGAAGCCTCGTAGAAAGTAATTTTCTCTTCCTTATAGGCTCTTTTTATTTCTTGTAGAGGCAAATTTCCTACTCTATTTATGAAAACTTTATTCCAATTTCTCCGACCAAATACCTTTTGTTTTAAATTCTCGTCTATTTCCTTCTTGAATTGTTCATATTTTCCTTTCTCAATATATCCAAACGAAGAGAGACGAAACATCATAACCTGTTTGCTTACACCATAAATTTCAGAAAGTTGATTAATTGCTTCCTCATCAATTGGCCTAAATTTTTCGACTTCAATCTTTAAATCATTTGATGGAACTAAAAACTCAGCAGCAAAACGATTGCAATAAGTTTCTATATCTTGATTTTGTTGTTCAATCTCTAATGAGCATATTCCAGCAGTTTTTTTAAGTAAATGGCAGACCTCGTGAAGTAAGGAAAACAATTTTATTGAAGATTTATCATTTTCATTTAGAACAATGACTGAAATATCCGAAAAGACACTGAATGCTCTTACATCATCTGCTTTTAATGGATATTCTATAATGATGATCGTTAGTTTATCCTCCAAAACTTTTTTGTAATGTGCTAAAATCTCTTCAGGTTTTTTAGACTTTATAAGTTCAATATTTAAGTTTTTTTTAAATTCTGTTGCCAGTTCATCAGCATTTAATTTTTCAGAAAAAGAAGAAATTTGAGTTCTCTTCTCGCTCAACTTTTTAATTTTATTAATTAAATAAAAAACTCTTCTTTTTGCTAAATACACTTGAGGAGTTAATTTTTTTTCTCTGTTAATTCTGTAATCAGGAACCTGAGGAATATCGGAAATTGTATCTGAGAAAAATGCTGCGAGTGGACGCTTGTATATATCTGCAAGCTTTTTAATCTGAATTAAACTAAAAACAGATTTTCCTTCTTCTACTGCCTTGACTTTTTCCTCGCTTGTTTTAAGCTTTTTTACAATTTCTTCAACACTATATCCTGATGTTTCACGAAGTATTTTCAACACTTCTGGTGATAGTTCAATTTCTTTTTGTTTTTTTTTCATTTTATCCTTACCTTTAAAATTTTATTTGTATCATTTCCGAATACATCCACCACTTTTATCATAATCTTATAATTCCCAACATCTTCGTATTTGTGTCTAGCCTGATAATCTACTCTAGGATTCTTTTTTACTCTAAAACTTTGCCATTGATTGTGGAAAGTATCTTCTTTGTAATCCCAATCTATTGCCCAATAATCTATTAGTTCTCTGGAATCTTTTACCTTGCTGGCTATTTCGGCAAGCTCTGCAGTTGGAGAGAGTTGGAAATCACTAATTTTTAGGGTTACCTCATTCCCATTTATCTTGTCTTCAATCTCTAAATAGGCAACTTCCGGAAATTTTATATACTTGATCAACTCTTTCTCTATTATCTGTTCGGGTACTTTTAATAGCTGCACATCAAAACCAACCAGGGACGATTTTATCTCATTGACAGAAGGAATCTGAATAAGTTTTAAATCAATTCCATTCTTTTTGGCTGATGTTTTAGCTAATTCATTGACCTCATAACTCCACTCCCAACCAAGAATATCTGCTTTGTTGAAGTTATTGTTTCGGCATTCGATTACTACTTTTTCAACATCTTCCATTGTAACAGGTGCATTCAAAGGACCGATATGAACTGTTCTATCTCCTTTTCTTCCGTGCAAATATCTAAAGCCATTTAACGGCTGTGACTGATAGAGTTTAAGCATAAAGGTAAGGTATTCATCCTGTCTTTCCTGCCAGTAAACAGTTTCATAGTTTCCAATATTCCATAGTTCAAAAGGTCTTGCAGGTTTATCGTATTTTCTGTCTTTGTTTTGCAAATCCTTTGAATGGTGAATATCCAGAAGCCTCTTCCTTGTTACCTGAATAGCAAACTTGGATAAATCAGAGCCTATCCAGCGCCTGCCGAGTTTTTCTGCAACTGCTAAGGTTGTGCCTGAGCCACAAAAGAAATCGGCAACGATGTCGCCTGGGTTGGAGGAGGCAAGGATAATGCGTTTTAATAGGGCTTCGGGTTTTTGGGTGTCGAATGTTAAAGCTTCCTGAGACTGACCTTGTAATGGATTTACTTCTTTGTCGACCCACAGATCTGAAACAATTTGCCCTGATATATCCTTCAAATGTACCTTTAGTCTATATCCCGATTTCGTTTTATAAATTCTTCCTTCCTGCCAAAATCTTTCGAGGTTTTCTAAAGAGTATAACCAAGGTGCTTTTATACCTCTAAATTCAAAAACTTTTCGACCTGCTGTTCTCTGGACACCCCCAGCAATTAAAGCCGTTGTTTGATATGGTCCTTTTCCATCGTGGTCGTCATGGATAAAACTCTTAAGATATTCTTCGTCTGGTTCCCTATAAACCGAATTCAAATTACACATGCCAACATTCTTTTCATAAATAAAGATTATATCGTGCTGAGTTCCTAAACCTTTAGTTTGCGCTTTAGGACTGTTTGTTTTTCTCCAAACTACTTCGTTAACAAAATTTTCATATCCAAAAATTTCATCCATCATTACCTTTACATAATGTCCCACATGCCAGTCAAGATGCACATAGATAGTGCCGTTTTCAGCAAGGAGCTCCCTCATTAAAACCAATCGCTCATACATATACTTGAGATAAGAGGCAATACCATCGCTCCAGGTATCTTTGTAAGCCCGTTCCTCAATAATGGAAGGCTCTTTTTCTATTTGTTCATCTCCAATCTTTGTCCTAACTGTAAAATCTGCACCAGTAAAAAACGGTGGGTCAATGTAAATTAGATTTATCTTTCCCGCCCAACCCTGCTTTACAAATGAAGACATAATCAGTTTATTATCGCCCCAGATAAGCAGGTTTTTCCAGTCCTTAGGATAATCTTTTGGCCATTCATCTTCTGGGAAAAGCGAGGCAATTATTCCACCTTTGATTCTCGGTTTATTGATAGTCTCAACTACCTGAAAAGGGAGATTTGGTTTTTCTGTTAGAACCCTCTCCCCTTTTTTAAATTTATCATATTTATCTGCCCAAAGCAGTTCCACATATTTTTTATTATTTTCCATCTTCATCTCCTTCTTGTATCAATTTTTCAACTTTATACAATCTATTATTACATTTTTTAATTTTAATAATCTTACATATATTTATATTCGACATAACTTTCAAAAATCCTTCTTTTTTTGTGCAGCTTTCGGCTTAAGGTTATTATATTAAAACATTAGAAAGTAAAAGTATTAGAAAAAGAAATTAGTTAGTATTTTTGTTGGATATTTTAGATTCGAAAAAGGTGAGCATTATTTATTGCATTTTTTTTATTTTAATACTTTTAATTTTTAATAGCAAGCTATAAAAGATTTAGGGATATTCGATTCGCCAATCTGCTGACTGGTTTTAAGTTGTCAATAACCAGAATTTAATGGATTCCCATTACTCGCTTTCGCGGGTACAAGTTTCATGAGAATGACATAGGAAGGATGGATTCCTACCCCTGCTTTCGCAGGGGGAGCCCTTCGCGGGAATGACAGATAGGAAGAGGGAGGACCTATTTGGAAAAATATTTTTAAATAGGGGTTGAAAGTGGAAAGGAGAAAGAGTATAATATTGTAACAAACAAATGTTTTATGGATTCGCAATGACAAGTAATAATAAGGAAAGGAGAAAGATAAGAATGATAAAAAAACCGATGAAGATGAGAAGTCTGGAGGAATATGGTATCCTTTATCGGAGAGATGGCCGCCATCACCCAAGCCATCCACTACCAAAAAGCCATTTATTTAGTCCCCTTGCGTTCTTTAGCCGAGGAAAAACACCAGCATTTTAAAAAACTCTATAGCGGTAAAGATTATCCGATAAAAATCCTGATCTCCTCTCGAGACCACCGGGAAGATGACCATAAAATAATTGCCGGAGAGTATGAGATAGCGGTAATGATCTATGAGAAGTTTAATTATTTTCTTTTAAAATATCCTACCCTTTTAGAAAACCTTTCTTTAATCATTATCGATGAACTACAAATGATTCATGACCCGGAAAGAGGACCACTAAAGGGGAATATGGAGAAGAGGAATTCTTTAAAGTCCAAGAAAATCAAGACTACTCTTATGAAGATTGCCTCAAAAATACCATCTCCTATTTTGTGCAAAAAAATGAACCTACCTTGCTCTTTTTCCCCACCAGGAAAGAGACCCGAAAATGGGCCGCCTGGCTGGCAAAAGAGATAGATGCCCCCAGAGCAGAAGAGGCTATTACCGAACTCTCCCGCCTGGAAGAGACCCGATCCCGCGATGAACTCCTCTATCTATTAGAAAAAGGGATCGCCTACCATAATGCCGACCTCTCCTGGGAAGAGCGAAACCTGATTGAATCCTACTTAAAAAAAGGTGAAATAAAAATAATCTGTGCCACTACTACTCTATCTATGGGCATCAACCTGCCCTTTAAGAATGTAATCTTATCTAAGGATAGATATGTATCTGATCATGGGGATGATAAGAGCAGTTACCGTACCAGCCTCTCTCTGGCTGATGTGGAGAATATGGGAGGAAGAGCCGGTAGGTTAGACTGGGGAAAAGAAGAATTTGGCAGGGCTATCTTTCTGGCTGATTCTCTCTTTGCGGAGACCGTCCTACAAAACATATTTTTTAAATTTATGAAAGAAGATAGCCAAAGACACCGGGAGATGATCAGTGAAGAGGGCGGATTATATCTTCCGGCTTTAAAATCAGACCGGCAGCCGCTCTATCGGCCGGTAAAGAAAGAAAAGGATCTTACCACCTTTTTACTAAAAGCGATAGTAGAAGGGGAAAATAGCCAAGCTAAGCTTAAGGATTACTTAACCGGAGTAACTACTAATATTAAAGGAAACAGCAGTTACTGGATATTTGATTTTGCCCCAAAAGATGAAGATCTGGAGAAAGAAATTAATGCGGCACTCGAAAAGCTGCTGGAATATCAGCTTATCACTGCAGGGCTGTCCCCTACTGCAGAGGGAATTCTCATCTGTGCCAAGGGGATAGATATCAAGACCTATCTCTTCTTTAGAAATTATTTAGAAAATAAAGCCGGAAAGATGAGCCATCTGGAATTAATTACCCTGATGGCTTTAAGTAGTGAAGGCAAAAGGACTTACCTCCCCTTCCCCCAGTTTAACCATAAAACCAACCGCTACAATTTTAATGACTGGAAATATCAATATTATAATAAGATAAGAGAATTAATTGCCGACCAGGAAGAAGAGTATAAAGAGATATATCAGGATATCCTGGGAAGGGATAAAGAAAAAATTTCTTTAGCTGACCAAGATTATCTATCCCTTAAAAAAGCAGTCCTTCTCTATGACTGGATAGGAGATAAAGGGATTCGGGAATTAGAAGAGGGGCATAAAATCTATGGCGGTTCGATCCAGAAATTGGGAGAAGAATTCTCCTGGTTGGCTGATTCCCTGAAGGTTGCAGCAGAAAGTCTGGGCTGGAAAATGGATCAGCCCAGCCAAAAAAATGACCCCTTAAGCCAAGAAGAAAAAACCAAAAAAGATAATTGGGAAAAGATTAAGACCTTAGCCGAAAGACTCAACTGGGGAGTGGAGGAAGAAGGGCTAAAACTTGCCCGCCTGCATATCCCCGGATTAAGCAGAACCTATATTAAAGTCCTGCTAAGAGAGGGCTATGAGGATAAGAAATGTTTGCAGCAATTATCGGTAGAAGAACTGGCCAAAGTTCTACCTCAAAGATTAGCCGGAAGGATCAAAAAGAGATTCCCTGCCGAAATCTGTAAACTGAAAACTGATAACCGTGATCTTGAAACTTCCATTTCTTGCCAACACACACCAAATGCTAACGACCAACGAGTAACGACTATTTTAGATATCGACCCCCACCGCCCGGATAGAATTATCTTTGAGGGGAAAGAGATAGAGGTTACAGCCATAGAATTTTCCTTAATTCACCTCTTAGCCCAACATCCTGAACAAGTAATGAGCTATGACGAACTTTTAGATAAGCTCTGGAAAGATGAAGAAGATGCTATCTATAATCGAGTAAGCTTTCACATCTCTAAAGTCAGAAGAACTATTCTAAAAATAATTGGAAAAAGCAAAATAAATAAAGAAAAAGTTAAAAATATCTTTACCGTAGTTTCTAAGAGAGGGGTAATGCTAAAATTAAAAGCTGACCAGATAAAAATCAATTAATTTTTAAAATTACTAATTTAGAACTAATATTTTCCCTACCTGCCTATTGTTTACTTTCCCATTAGCCAAAAAGATAAACTAATCATCGAAATTAAATCCGAATAATCAAAAGGGTTGTTCGGATTTTTTATTTTCAGTTTATTCCACGCACAGAGAAAACTCATCAAAAACTCATCAAAAACTCATCGAAAACACAGAGAAAACTCGATACAAGAAAAATTATTTATGTTGTAATTAGGATAATTAGTTAACCAGTTTTTCAGTTAGCCGGTTTACCAGTTAATTAATCTGGATGT
>Ga0210015_1001960_pt1 | contig 19843 bp, 17 predicted proteins | sample CryGeymeta201522_FD_185471 | JGI IMG/M metagenome (GOLD analysis project Ga0210015, IMG submission 185471) | Groundwater microbial communities from Crystal Geyser aquifers in Utah, USA - Crystal Geyser metaG 2015-22 (SPAdes) (version 2) | ecosystem: Environmental > Aquatic > Deep subsurface >... | reverse complement strand
CTGCCCGATCCATCGGGTTTTACATCCGATCCGTTCACCGACGTCCTGCGCGATGGCGCGCGCAAGCTGATCGAACAGGCGATCCACGCGGAACTGGCCGCGCTTATGAACGCCTTTTCCGGGGAAAAGCTCGAAGATGGACGGGCACGCCTGGTGCGCCATGGTCACTTACCCGAACGCGAGGTGATGACCGGGATCGGTCCGGTGTCGGTGAAAGTGCCGCGCGTGCGGGATCGCAAACCGGGCGAAGACAAGATCACCTTCACGCCCAGTATTCTGCCGCGGTATCTGCGCAAGGCGAAATCGGTCGAAGAGCTGCTGCCGTGGCTTTACCTCAAGGGCGTCTCCACGGGCGATTTCACCGAGGCGTTGGCGGCGCTGCTGGGTCCGAACGCCAAGGGGTTGTCCGCCAAGACCGTCACGCGGCTGAAGGCCGATTGGTGGGCAGACTATGAGGCCTGGCAGAAACGCGACCTCAGCAACCGGCGGTTTCTCTACATTTGGGCCGACGGGGTCTACTTCAAACCGCGCATGGCCGAGGAAAAGCAATGCGTTCTGGTGGTTGTCGGGGCCGATGAGTATGGCCGCAAGGAACTGCTGGCCATGACCGACGGCTTCCGTGAAAGCACCCAAAGCTGGCGCGAGGTGCTGCTCGAACTCAAGCGGCGTGGCCTGAAACAGGACCCGAAGCTGGCCATTGGCGACGGCGCCTTGGGGTTCTGGACCGCGCTGCGCGAGGTGTTCGCTTCGGCGCGGGAACAACGCTGTTGGGTCCACAAAACCATGAACGTGCTCAATGCGCTGCCGAAATCCGTGCAAGCCAAGGCCAAGGGCCACCTCCACGACATCTGGCAGGCCGCGACCAAAGCCGAGGCCAACATTGCCTTTGACTTCTTCGTCGAAACCTACGGCGTCAAATGGGATAAGGCGGTCGCCAAGCTGGTCAAGGACAGGGATGCGCTGCTGACCTTCTATGACTATCCGGCGGAACACTGGAAACACATCCGAACGTCGAACCCGATCGAGAGCACCTTCGCGACGGTCCGGCATCGCACAAAACGCACCAAAGGATGCCTTAGCCGCAAGACCGGACTGGCCATGGCCTTCAAGCTGATGATGTCGGCGCAGAAGAAATGGCGCAAACTCGACGGCCAAGGCCGCCTGCCCGAGATCATCCAGGGGGTTGAGTTCAGCGATGGGATCCGCCAACTTCACGATGCCGCCTGATCAAGCGTCACCAACTTTTGCGCATATCTCACCCGGGGCGGGTGGTCATAGCCCATGTCGTTCAGGTCCTCTGTCGAGCACTCGCCGTGCTCCAACAGGTAATCAATGAGCGCTCGGGCTCGCTTTGCGGTCACCTTCTCGCACAGGGCGAGGATGCGGGGATCAATGTTTTGTACAGCCATGAGGCTAGTTCTGTCACACAAACCCTTGAGATGGAAGGCGTATCCGACCGGTATCGGGGAGAGCGGGCTCAGGCGACTCACAGACCGGGTAACGCGGGGTAACAGGCTCGACCGTTCCGCCGATACCGCTTAACCGACTGATTTTCTGGTGGTTTATGGTGCTGCCGGAGAGATTTGAACTCTCGACCTCTCCCTTACCAAGGGAGTGCTCTACCCCTGAGCTACGGCAGCGAGCCGTTTCCAGATGGCTACCCCGGGCGTTACCCCGGGTCAAGCGGGCTCTGGAAAAGCCCTTTAGTTTCAGCCGCCTTGGCCCATAGAGCCGCCCCTTACCAAGGGAGTGCTCTACCACTGAGCTACAGCAGCCCGCTTTGGCGCCGACGTCCCGCCTGGGCGAAAGTCGGAAGCGCGCCACGCCTCAAAGTCCGTATCGCCAACCCCGCCGATGCGTAAGGCGAAGCCGCCCGCCGATCTGCGGCCCCGGAGCGGCGGCCTTTCGCTGCGCGGCATACGGTGGCGGGCGGCGCATTGCAAGAGCCTTTGACGCGCCTTGACGATTGCGGGGCTTCCGCGCTGCGACCACCGTCTGCTTCGCGCCGGCGCGCCCCGGGATCGGGGCTGGCGGCGCGATCGGGCTGCAGGGCGGGACATCCCTGGCCGAGCCTGTGGGCGTGCGCGCAAGACGCCGCGACGCCGCGCAAGGGGGGCGCGGATCGCCTTGTTCCTCCGCCGCAAGGCGCCAGCCGCGCCCGCCTGTGACGCGGGTCAGCCGAACATGTCGGCGGTGATGCCCGCATACCAGCCGAGGCTCTCCTCGAAGGTCGCCTTGCGCAACGCGGCGTCCTCGCCGGTGGCGCTGATGAAGCTGTGCACCGAGGCGATCTTTTCCGGCGTCGGCTCATAGGACGCGCCCACCTTCACGCCGTCGTCGGGCGCGATCAGCGACCAGCAGGTGTTGGCGTAGCGCGCCGGGAACACGCGCGACCCGGTCAGCGCGCCCCGGATCGCCATCGCCGCCACCTTGGCCTGGCTGTTGGCCGAGAAGCCCGATTTCGGCATGTCGCCCTGCGCCGCCGAGTCGCCCAGCACGAAGATGTTCTCGTCGGCGCGGCTGCGCATGTCGCCCGGATGCACCGGCGCCCAGCCGCTGTCGTCGGTCACGCCCGCAAGGGCGGCGATTCGGCCTGCGGTCTGGGCGGGGATGACGTTGCACACGTCCACCTTCTGCGCCGCGCCCTCGACCACCACCTCCATCGTGTCGGGCCGCACCGCCACATCGCCGCCGCCGAACTCGGGGCCGATCCAGTCGATCATGCCGTCGTAGTGCAGCCCCCAGCCCTCCTCGAACAGCGCCTGCTTGGAGTATTTCTCCTTGGGGTCGAAGATCAGGATCTTGGCGGTGGGGTTGGACTGCCTGAGCAGGTTGGCGATCATCGAGACCCGCTCATAGGGGCCGGGCGGGCAGCGATAGGGGTTTGGCGGCGCCACCATGGCGAACACGCCGCCCTGCGGCATCGCTTCGACCATCGCCTTCAGCAACTGCGTCTGCGGCCCGGCCTTGTAGGCGTGCGGCATGATCCCGGCCGCCGCAAGGCTCCAGCCGGGCACGGAACCCTCGCGAAAGTCGATGCCCGGCGACAGCACCAGCCGCTCGTAGGGCAGGCTGGCGCCGCCCGCCAGCGTCACCACGCGCGCCACCGGGTCCACGCCGGTCGCCATGTCGTGGACCACCCGCACCCCGTCGCCGATCCGCCCGTAGCCGTGCTGGAGGCTCTCGAAACTGCGCACGCCGCCGAGGTAGAGATTGGAGAAGAAGCACGAGGTATAGACCGGGCTGGCCTCGACCAGCGTCACCTCCAGCGCGCCCTCGCTGTCGCGGGCGAGATAGCGCGCGGCGGTGGCGCCGCCCGCGCCGCCGCCGATCACCACCACGCGCGGCCGGGTCTGGCCGAGGACGGCGGGCGCCGACAGCAGCGCGCCGCTGACGGCGGCGGCGCCGACGAAAGTGCGACGGTTGATTTTCATGGCTTTTTTTCCTCCCGGTTATGGCGCGTTGCGCGCTTCGTGGCGGTTTCGTGTTTCGGCCTGGGATTTATCGCACGGTGGCGAAATAGGCGGCCAGCGCCGCGATCTCCTCACTCGACAGCCGCGCCGCCATCATCTGCATCACCGGATGCGGGCGCAATTTCTGCTTGTAGGCGTGCATCGCCGCCACGAAATCGGACGGCGCCCATTGCGTGATCGACGGCACGCCCTGATCCGATCCGTCGCGCTGGTGGCAGGTGGCGCATTCCGCCGCGAGATAAGCGCCAAACTCGCGGTCGCCCTCGATGGCGAGCACGTCGGGCGGCAGATGCGGCGCGGTCGCGCGCGCGGTCGGCTCCGCCTCGGGGATGTCACGCGGCCTGTCCGACCAGTCGCGCAGGTAGGCCAGCAGCGCCGCGCGCGCCGTCGGCTCGGCCATGCCGCGATAGCTCATGCGCGTGCCGGAGACGAGCGCCTTGGGGTTGGCGATATAGGCGTCCAGCGTCTCGTAAGTCCAGGTCAGCCCGTCGGCCCCCATGCGGCGCATGGATTTGGAGTAGTCATAATCGCCAACCGACGCTGCCCGCCGCCCGAACAGCCCGTTCAGAACCGGCCCGGTGCGATTGGCGGCGCCGGGGCCGACCGAGTGGCAGGGCGCGCATTGCAGGCCGAACAGCCGCGCGCCGCGCGCCGCGTCGCCGATCTGCTCCGCCGTCGCGGGCGCGACCGAGAACAGCGCAAGGACGCCCGCAACGGCGCCCCAGCGCATGGCTCACAGCCTCACGGCGGCGCGCGCCTCACTCATCGGGGGTGACGTCCACCACCGAGGCGTGCGCGGTGATCTCGACCGTCGCCTTGCAGTTCTCCATGCAGGGCTCGCGCACGAACAGCGGCAGTTCGGCGGCGTCGCGGTCGTCCACGAAAAACCCCTCCGCATTGGGCAGCGTCACCTCAAGGAAGTTTTCTTTCGACAGCACGAAATCATCTTCCACCAGGTCGTTGTTGTAAAGAATGTAGGCGACGATGGCGTACACCTCGTCGTCGGTCAGCACCTGCGCGCCGCCGAACGGCATCGAGCGGCGCACATAGTCGAAGGCGGTGGACAGGTGCGGCCAGTAGGAGCCGACGGTCTTGAGCGGGTCGTCGTTGTCAAGCGTGTCCATACCGCCCGCCAGTTTGGGCCAGTTGCCGGAGCCCTCACCGAATTCGCCGTGGCATGAGGCGCAGTTGTCGGAGAACAGCTCCTCGCCGGTCGCGACGTCGCCGGAGCCTTCGGGCAGGCCGTCGCCGTTGGGGCTGACGTCGAGATCCCAGGCGGCGATCTCCTCGGGCAGCGCGGGGCGGCCGAGGCCCAGCGGCCCGGCCTGCGCAGGGTCGGCGAACGCGGGCGCGGCGAGCGCCGCAGCGAGCGCGGCGCCGGTCAGAATCTCATGAAATTTCGACATTCTCGGCCTCTCCGGTCGGCTTGACCCACCATGTCTGGATGCAGTTGTTGTGATAGACGGAGTTCAGCCCGCGCACGGCGCGCAGTTCGTTCTTGGTCGGCTGCACATAGCCGGTGCTGTCGACGGCGCGCGATTGCAGCAGCATCTCGGCCCCGTCCCAGTCGTGCTCAAGATAGAAGCGGTGCAGCGCCTTGTCGCCGTCGTGCGGCGCGAGGCGGGCGGTGCGCCAGTTGCGGCCGCCGTCCACCGTGACATCGACGCGCGCGATGCGCCCGCGCCCCGACCACGCCAGCCCGGTGATCACCAGCGGCCCGGGGCCGTGGCTGATCGGCGCCTGCGGCGAGGGCGAGGTGATCACCGATTTGGCGTCCATCACCCAGGTCCACTTGCGCGCCGAGCCGTCGGCCATGGTGTCGGTGTATTTCGAAGTCTCCTCGCGGCTTTCCACCGCCGTGTTCCGCACTTCGATGCGGCGCAGCCACTTGACCCACATGTTGCCTTCCCAGCCCGGAACCACCAGCCGGACCGGATAGCCATGCTCCATGCGCAGCGCCTCGCCGTTGGCCTTGAACGCCACCAGCACGTCGTCCAGCGCCTTCTCCATCGGGATCGAGCGGCCATTGGAGGAGGCGTCGGCGCCCTCGACGAACACCCAGCCGGCCGAGAGGTCCGCGCCCGCCTCGATCAGCAGGGTTTTCAGCGGCACGCCGACATACTCCATGTTGTGGATCATGCCGTGGGTGAACTGCGCGCCGTTGAGCTGGGCGCCCGCCCACTCCATGCCGGTGTTGGCGGCGCATTCGCAGAAGTGCACCCGGCTCTCGCGCGGGAACCGCTCAAGCTCGGCGTAGCTGAACACCAGCGGCCGGGCGACCATGCCGTTGATCATCAGGCGGTAGTCGTCCTTCGACAGCTCGATGGCGCCGGAGTGGTGGCGCTCGAAGGCGCAGCCCTGCGGCGTGATCGTGCCGTCGAGGGCGTGGATCGGCGTGAAGTTGATCGAGCTGATCGGGTCGGCGGTCAGCCAGGGCACGTTGCGGCGCACCACCTCGCCCTCGAAATGGATCGGCATGCCATAGGGCGTGGCGTCCACGCCCTCGCCAAAGCCCTGCGCCCAGGGCTGGATCTCGGTGATCAGCGGATCGGGCGCCGCCGCCCGCGCGCCGACCGCGCCTGCGGCCAGCGCGCCCCCTGCTGCGACGCCCGCGCGCAGAAAGCCGCGCCGTGTCTGGCCTTTTTGCGTAGTGTCACCCATGGCGACGCTCCTTCGTTCTCGTGTGTCCGTCATCAGGCCCCGGCGACGACGACCGAGTCGTTCGGCGCCAGCGTCACCACGCCGATCTTGCGGATATGGCTCTCCAGCACGTCCCAGATCTGCGGCCCCTCGGTCCCCTCGTTGACCGAAGCCCAGCCGCCGACGGTGTAGGTCTTGCCCGCGTCGATCGCTTCGCCGGTCTCCAGCAACGTCATGCCGGTGATGCGTTCGCCGATCGGCTTGGCGACGTCGATGCGATAGCCGAGGCCGCCGATGCGCACCATGTCGCCGCCCTGCTGGTAATAGGGGTCGGGGTTGAACAGGTTGTCGGCCACGTCCTCAAGGATCTCGTGGACGCGCGCCCCGGTCATCTCGGTGCGATAGCACTGGCCATAGGTCATCGAGGTGACGTTGTGGATGTCCTCGCGGGTGATCGGGTCGCCCGGCATCAGGCTGGGGCCCCAGCGCACGCCGGGGCTCATGGCGATCTGCACGTCGCGCTCGCTGCGGATCGCGTCGCAGATCAGGTCGTCCCATGAGCCGTTGAAGTTGCCGCGCCGGTAGAGCAGGCTTTCTGTCTGGCCGACCACCGTCTCAAGCTCGGCCTTGAACGGCGCGCGCTCACCATCAATCAGCGCCGCCATCTCCGGGTCGGGCGCGATCACGTCGGAGAAGATCGGGATCAGCTTGTGGCGAAAGCCCATCATCCGCCCGTCGCGCACGTCCAGATCGACGCGGCTGACGAACTTGCCGTTGGAGCCGGACGCGATCAGGATCGTGTCGCCCACCAGCACCGGCTCGGGGATCGCGTCATGGGTGTGGCCGGTCAGGATCACGTCGATGCCGCGCACGGCTCCCGCCATCTTGCGGTCCACGTCGAAGCCGTTGTGCGACAGGCACACCACCAGATCGGCGCCCGCGTCGCGGACCTCATCGACCACCGCCTGCATCCGCTCCTGCCGCACGCCGAAACTGTATTCGGGGAACATCCAGCCGGGGTTGGCGATCGGCATGTAGGGGAAGGCCTGGCCGATCACCGCGACGCGCACGCCGCCCTTCTCGAACATCTTGTAAGGCTCGAACGCCGGTTCGTTCCATTCGGAGTCAAAGATGTTGGCGCCGAGGAACGGGAACGGCAGGCTCTCGACGATCTCCTGCACCCGTTCCGTGCCGAGGGTCCATTCCCAGTGGCTGGTCATCGCCTCCACACCCAGCGCGTTCATCACGTTGACCATGTCCTGCCCCTTGGTCAGGAACGAGGTCATCGAGCCGTGCCAGGTGTCGCCGCCGTCCAGAAGAATGCTGTCGGGCCGCGCGGCGCGGATCGCCTTGACCACGGTCGCCACCCGGTCCATGCCGCCCATCCGCCCGTAAGCCTTTCCCAGCGCGACGAAATCGGGATAGGTCAGGGCATAGGCGTCGCGGCTGGCGGGCGCGAGGTTGAACATCTTGATGAAGTCGGCGCCGGTCACATGCGGCGGCTTGCCCTGCGCGGCGCCGACGCCGATGTTGATCTCCGGCTCGCGGAACCAGATCGGCTTGAGCTGGGCGTGGAGGTCGGTGATGTGGATCAGCGTGACGTTGCCGAAATCGTCGAATTGCAGGAGCTGGTCCTGGCTGAGCGCCTGCTGCGCCGCCAGCCGCGACCAGTTCCCCAGACCCGAGGCGCCGACGATGGCCGAGGCCGCCACGGATGCCTGAAGAAATTCGCGCCGCGTGATCATCGTTGGTCTCCTCGGTCGCCGGACAAGCCTTCCGCGGTCGCGCGCATCGCGCGCGCGGCGGCCTGTCCGCGATGGTGTCTCGTGTATCGGGGCGCGGCGTCCGCGCCCCTTGTCAGTGGCGGACCGCCACGCCCTCAACCGACAGGCCGTTGCCGCGCGAGGCGACGTAGAGCTCCAGCGCCTTGAACTCGTCCGATCCCGGCGCGAACGTCTCGCCCCTTGTGTCGCGGACGCAGCCCTTGAAGCGCTGCTGCGCCGTCACCAGGCCTGCGTCCTTCAGCCGATAGAGCGGAAAGCCGTTGACCTGGCCCTGGCTGAGATGGTCGGCGCGGATCATGTGGCCAAAGTTCTGTTCGTGACAGTTGGCGCAGGACATCTCCAGCTGGCCATAGCGGGTGTAGTAGATCTCCTTGCCCTTCTCCCAGAACGGGGCGGCGGGGCCGTCGATCGCCACGTTCACCGGCAGGCCGCGCGACTGCATCGCGATCAGCGCCATCACGTCCTTCATCGGGTCGGAGGTGACCTTCCACGCCTCCGCGCCCATGCGCTCGGTGCGGCACTCGTTGATGTAGTCCTCGATCAGCATCAGCTTGCCGGTCTCGGCGTCCACCTTCGGCGTCACGGCGCGCAGGCCCGCCATGCTCTCCGGTCCCTCGTGGCAGGAGGCGCAGGATTTCTCCGCCGTCCCCTCGACCTTGTTCCAGCGGTCGAGACCCCGGTCCACGAACACCATGCCCGGATTGTCGAAGTCGTCCTTCTGCAACGCGCGGGTCTCATCCTCGCGGAACAGCCAGCCCGAATAGATCGTGGTCAGCGCCCCGTTCAGATGCGCGGGCGCCGGAGCCGAGGTGATCAATTCGAGTTCGCCGTCGATGACAAGCGTATCGTCAGCCGGTCCCGCCAGCGCCGCGCCGGAAAAAGCCGCGCCGAATGCCGCCGCAGCGGCCAAAGTGATCGTGAGCACGCGATTCCGCATGACGTTTCCTCCCCGACTGTTGACGCCCGTTCAGATCAGGCGATTGCGATGGGCTTCACATCTTCATAGACGGCGCCGTCGTCGTCGTACCAGGTGAACTTGAACTCGCCAGCCGCATCGACCTTCGCATCGAACTCGAAATACGGATTGGTCGAAACCGCCGGCTCGATCGCCACGTCGATCACGTTCACGCCGTTGAAGTCGCAGGTGAACCGGTTGATGATCGAGCGCGGGATCAGATTGCCGTCCTTGTCCTTGCGCTGACCGGACTCCATCTTGTGGCTGATCAGCGTCTTGAGGGTCACGACCTCGCCGATGGCGGCGGTCTTGGGCACCTTCACGCGGGGTTTTGCGTCCTTGGCCATGTTTTCTCTCCTGATCCTGTCTGCTTCAGCCGCCGCAACCGCCGATGGTGACCTTCACGGTCGCCTGCGCCTGCACCACCGAGCCGTCGGCCATCCGCGCCATCGCCACCACGTCCTGCGTCTTGGCGAGACGGATCCGCGTCGAGGCGCGCTGCGCGCCAGCGGCGGGGCCGAAGGCGAAGGTCGCGACCGCAGGCTCGGGGTTGCCGGTGGCCAGCAGCATGATCGCCACCGCGCCCGGCGCGCTCACCTCGACCGGCACCGTGTTGCCGTTCTCGGCGATCTCCGGCGCGGTGAGGGTGATCCCGCCGGCGCCGGGCGTCGCGCCGCCGGTGAAGGCCGCGATCCGCTCATCCTCGGTCGCCGCAAGGCTGAGGCCCGGCAGCGCGCAGGCCGCAGCCCCGCCAAGGCCGAGCAGGATGGTTTCGCGTCTGGATAGCATCATCGTCATGCTCCTTTCGAAAATGGGCGCCCTGTCAGTCCTTCAGCGTCATCAGGTAGGCGACGACATCCTCGATCTGCTGCGCCGACAGGATCGGCGGCAGATCGGCGGGCGCCGCCTCGCCGGTGTAGCCGTCGCCGGGGCGGGTGAAACCCGTGGTCTTGTAGAACGCAGGCATGAAGCTGGCCTCGAACGTCATCTTGGCGTTGGTGACGATGCCGCGCAGCTGCGCTTCGGTCCAGCGGCTGCCCGCGCCGTCGAGCATCGGGCCGATGTCGCCGGGAAACTGCACGTCGGGCAGCGCGCCGACCGTGTGGCACGCGACACAGTTGCCCAGCGCGCGCGACGTGACCACCGTGACGCCCGCCTGCGGGTCGCCCGGCTGTCCGGTGAGCGACTCCGCCACCGCGCCGTCGGCGAACGTCACCATGCCGGGCGCGATCTCCGCCACGGCGGCGCCGGCGAAAAGCGCTGTGGCGAGGCTCAATGGAACGATGGCAGATTTCATGGCGTCACTCCCGGTTCGTTTCTTTCGTAAAGGCTAGCGTCAACGCACGAACCAGCGCAATAGGAATATTCGCATTTATGAATTACCATAACGCCGCACCCCGGCGCCGCACTCCCTGCCGCATCCCGGCGGAGCGCCTCAGTTCGCCGCGTTGATCCGCGCGGCGAGATATTTCTGGAAGTGCTCGCCCGATTCGTAGCCATGGTCGCGCACCCAGGTCAGCAGCGCCTCGGTGGTGGCGACCCCGAACGCGCCCGGCATCGCGACGACGGCGGCCTGCGCGGCGGTCTTTCCCTCGGGAACCTCCTCGGGCAGGAAGATCAGCGTGGGCGTGAACACCACGCCCCAGCGCACCGCCATGTCCTTTTCCGGCAGCGCGACGCCGTCGAAGTCGGTCACCTCCACGTCGCCGAACAGGTTCATCTGCACGACGAAGTAATTTTCGCGAATCAGCGCCTCGATCCTGGGGTCGGGAAACACCTTCTCGTGCATTTCGGTGCAGTAGATGCAGCCGCGCTGCTCGAAGGTGATCAGCAGGCGCTTGCCCTCGGCGCCCGCGTCGGCGAGGTCTTCGCGCAGGTCCTTGAACGTGTCGCGCAGCCAGTCGGGCTTGTGCAGGCCGTCGTCGCCCAGCTCGCTCGCCAGCGCGGGCGCGCCGAGGCCGAGGGCCAGCACGATGGCGAAAAGGCGGTTTATCATGGCGTCTCTCCTCCCAGAGATCATTTCAGCGTCGCGGTCCAGTCGAAATTGCGCAGCAGGAACGCGCCGATCATGTTGACGGAATTGGTGGCGATCAACAGCGCGAAGACGATCAGCATCACGCCCATCGCCTTCTCGACATACCCCAGATAGCGGCGATTGCGCCCCACCCAGGCGAGGAAGGGCCGCGCGAACAGCGCCGCGAGCACGAACGGCGCCGTCATGGCGAGGCCATAGACCATCAGCAGCGCGCCGCCGCGCCACAGATCGCCCATGCCGCTGGCCACCATCAGGATCGCGGCGAGCGCCGGCCCCACGCAGGGCGTCCAGCCAAAGCCGAACGCCAGCCCCATCACATAGGCGCCGATGATCGAGGTGGGCGCGGCCTTCGCCTCCAGCCGCGCCTCGCGATACAGGAACGGGATGCGCACGACCCCCAGGAAATGCAGCCCGAACGCCATCAGCACGGCCGCCGCGACCCAGGACAGCGACTCCTTCCACTGCACGAACGCCCGGCCGAGCGCGGTTGCGCCAAGGCCCAGCAGCACGAAGATCGTGGTCACGCCCAGCGCGAACACCGCCGCCTGCGCCACCAGCCGCTTTTGCGCGCCCGGCGCCACGCCGCCCTCGGCGCGCAGCTCGCCCATCGAGACGCCCGCCATGTAGCACAGGTAGAACGGCACCATGGGCAGGATGCAGGGCGACAGGAACGACAGCAGCCCCGCCAGCGCCGCGCCGCCAAAGGAAATATCCAGCATCGCGCCCCCACACCGCTTCGTCAGCGCCGCTTATTGCGCTGACACAGGAAATCATTTATATATTTCTATATACCAATCCGGCGGTCAATGATGCAGTCATCCGCGCCCCTGCGACGCTTGCGCCGCACCCTGATCGCCAGCGCGCTGACGCTGGCGGGGTTGGTCGCGTCGGCGCGCGCGGAGATGGCGCTGCTGATGGTCGAACAGGCGGGGTGCGTCTATTGCCAGCAATGGAACGCCGAGATCAGCGCGATCTATCCGCTGACCGACGAGGGCCGCGCCGCGCCGCTCAGGCGGGTTGACCTTGCCGCGCCCACGCCGCCGGGCGTTACGCTCGACCGTCCGGCGCTGTTCACGCCGACCTTCGTGCTGCTGGACGACGGGCGCGAAGTGGGGCGGATCGAGGGCTATCCCGGCGAGGATTTCTTCTGGGGTCTGCTGGGCGGTCTGCTGAAGCAGGCGGCGGCGCGCTGAGCGGGGCGGGATTTCTCGCGCAACCCCGCGCGGCGGCCATGGCGCCCGGGCGCGAGGATTGCGATAAACAGCCCATGTCGCCCGATGACGCCAACCCGACGCCCTTCGACGCCGACCCGGCGCCGCTGTCTCTGGTGGCGCGCGCGCCGGAGGCCGCGACCTTTCTCAAGGCGATGGGGCACGACGGGCGGCTGCTGATCCTGTGTCACCTCTGCCACGGTCCGAAAAGCGTGACCGAACTGGAGAACCTGCTCGACCAGCGGCAGGCGGCGGTAAGCCAGCAACTCGCGCGGCTGCGGCTGGAGGGCATGGTGCGCGCGCGCCGCGACGGTCAGGCGATCTATTATTCGATTCTCGACCCAAGGGTGGGCGCGGCGATCACGCTGCTCGCCCGGCTATTCCACGACCCCGCCGCAGAAGTTGACCAGACAGAAGCTGACCAGACAGAACGCGACCGGACAGAGCGCGACCGATAAAAGCGGGGCGAACGACAACCGCCGCAGCCGCGCTGCGGCGCGCGACAGGGAGGAACGCCATGGATACGCTGCCGTTCGGCGCGCTTGCCGCGCTTGTCGGTCTCGCAGGCGGCGCAGTGATGGGCCTTGCCGCGCGGCTGGGCGATTTCTGCACGCTCGGCGCGATCGAAAGCGCCGTCTATGGCAAGGATCAGCGTCGGCTGCGGCTGTGGGGCGTCGTGCTGGGCGTGGCGATCCTCGCCGTGCAGGCCGCCGCCGCCGCCGGGCTGATCGACCTTTCCGCCACGTTCTACCACAGCATCGCGTGGAACCCGGTCGCCTCGGTCGCGGGGGGACTGGTGTTCGGCTATGGCATGGCGATGGCGGGCAATTGCGGTTTTGGCGCGCTGGCGCGGTTTGGCGGCGGCGACCTGCGCTCGCTGGTGGTGGTGGTGGTGATGGGCATATCGGGCTTTGTCGCGCTGTCCGGCCCGCTGGCGCCGGTGCGTCTGTGGCTGTTTCCACAGATCGACGCAACCGGCGCGCAGGGCGTCGCCCACGCCGCGCAGGCGCTGACCGGCGCGCCCGCGCTGCTGACGGCGGCGGTGATCGGCGGCGGCTGCCTTGTCTGGGCGCTGTCGCATGCGCCGCTGCGCGCGCGGCCCGGCATGGTCGGCTGGGGCGTCGCCGCGGGGCTGGCGGCGGCCTGGGGGCTGGCGGGCACGTCCTGGCTGGCCGATGCGAGCCTTGGCGCCGTGCCGGTGGAGGGGCCGTCCTTCACCGCGCCGGTGGGCCGGACGCTGATCTTTCTGATGACCGCGACCGCAGGCGGCGTGTCGTTCTCGGTCGGCTCGGTCGTGGGGGTGATGCTGGGCGCGTTCGCAGGCTCGATGCTGCGCGGCCTGTTCCGCTGGGAGGCCTGCGACGACCCGCGCGAACTGGGCCGGCAGGTCGGCGGCGCCGTGATGATGGGGGTGGGCGGCGTGGTCGCGATGGGCTGTTCGGTAGGGCAGGGGATCACCGGCTTCGCGACGCTGGCGTGGTCGGGCCCGGTCACGCTGGCCGCGATCGGCGCCGGGGCCTTGCTGGGCCTCAACCGCCTGATCGCGGGCTTTCAGCCCGAGGGCTGAGCGCCGGGCGGCGCGTCAGCCGCGCAGCGCCGCCAGCCGCGCCAGCAGCCCTTGCGTCGAGCCGTCGAGCGCGCTGGCGTCGCCGCCCTGCACGGCGGTCAGCACCTCGCCCGCCATGACCTTGCCCAGCTCCACCCCCCACTGGTCGAACGGGTTGATCCCCCACAGCGCCGCCTGCGCGAACACCTTGTGCTCATACAAAGCGATCAGGCGGCCCAGCGCGAAGGCGTCGAGGCGGCGGTGCAGGATGGTGGTCGAGGGGCGGTCGCCGGGAAAGGTCCGGTGCGCGGCCAGCCGGTCGATCTCGGCCGCCGCGACGCCCTTGGCGGCCATCCCGGCGCGGACCTCCGCCTTGGTGCGTCCGAAGGCCAGCGCGGCGGACTGCGCCAGGCAGTTGGCCAGCAGCTTGGCGTGGTGGTCGCCCAACGGCGCGACCGGTTCGGCGGCGGCGATGAAGTCCACCGGGATCACATCGGTTCCCTGATGGATCAGCTGGAAGAACGAGTGCTGGGCGTTGGTGCCCGGCTCGCCCCAGATCACCGGGCCGGTCTTGTGGGCCACGGGCAGGCCGTCCAGCGTCACGCGCTTGCCGTTGCTCTCCATGTCGAGCTGCTGGACGTAGGCCGGAAAGCGCTCAAGCCGCTGGTCGTAGGGGATCAGCGCCACGGTGGGCCAGCCCATCGCATTGCGCCGCCAGACGCCGACAAGCGCCAGGATCACCGGCAGGTTCGCCTCCAGCGGCGCGCTCAGGAAATGGCGGTCCATGGCGGCGGCGCCGTCGAGCAGGGCGCGAAAGCGCTCCGCCCCGGCGGCGATGGCGATGGGCAGGCCGATGGCGCCCCACAGCGAATAGCGCCCGCCCACCCAGTCCCAGAAGCCGAACACGCGGCTCTCGTCGATGCCGAAGGCGGCGCAGGCGGGGATGTTGGTGGAGACCGCCGCCATGTGGCCGTCGGCGCCCGCGCCCAGCGCCGCGCGCAGCCAGTCGCGCGCCGAGACGGCGTTGGTCATCGTCTCCTGCGTGGTGAAGGTCTTGGAGGCGGCGATGACGAGGGTGCGGCGCGGATCAAGGCTGCGCGTCACGTCCGCCAGATGGGCGCCGTCCACGTTCGAGACGAAATGCGCGCGCGGCCCGCCCGCGTCCGCCGCGATGGCGCGCGCCGCCATCACCGGGCCGAGGTCGGAGCCGCCGATGCCGATGTTGATCACGTCGGTGAACGGCGCGCCGTCATCGGCGGCGTAGGCGCCGCCGCGCACGGCTTCGGCGAAGGCGAGAAAGCGGTCGCGCGCAGCCGCCACCTCCGCCACGCCCGCGACATCGGGCGCGCAGCCGCCGCGCAGCGCCATGTGCAGCGCGGGGCGGCCTTCGGTGACGTTGACCGCCGCGCCCGCCGCCATCGCGTCGCGCCGCGCCTCGACCCCCGCCGCGCGCGCCAGCGCCATCAGCGCCGCCCAGGCGCCGGCGTCGATCTTCTCCTTGGAGAAGTCCACCGTCAGGTCGTCGAGCGACGCCGAGAACCGCGCGAATCGCCCCGCGTCCGCGGCGAACAGCGCGCGCAGGCTCAGCGGGCGCAGGCGGTCGGCGTGCGGCGCAAGCGCGCGCCAGGCGGCGTCGGCGGTCATCGGCGTTTCCTTTCGGTCTGGGCGGACTAGGTGCGCGCCTTGTGACGCGGATCGCGCGCGCGGGACAGTTTTTTATGGTTCTCGATCAAAACTTTCCCCATGATCCGCGCCGGGGAGAGCATCCGCCATGCGCGAAGACGGACAGACGATAAGCGTGCCGCAGCCGGATATCGAAGCGGTGGATCACGTGGTGGCGATCGGCGCCTCGGCCGGCGGGCTGGAGGCGCTTGAATCGCTGTTCGACCACCTCCCGGCCGCCACGGGCGCGGCCTTCGTGGTGATCACGCACCTCTCGCCCGACTTCAAGAGCATCATGGACGAACTGCTCGGCCGCCGCACCGCGATGCCGGTGCATGTGGTCGAGGACGGCGAGACGCTGGAGGCCAATCACGTCTATGTGATCCCGCCGGGCAAGGACATGATCGTGCAGGCCGGGCGGCTGTATCTGACCGACCGTGAGGGGCATGGCGCGCCCTCGGCGCCGATCGACCTGTTCTTCGGCGCGCTGGCGCAGGCGTTCGGGCGGCGGGCGACCGGGGTGATTCTGTCGGGCACCGGCGCCGACGGCGCGCGCGGCGCGCGGGCGCTGCGCGCGGCGGGCGGCTATGTGATCGCGCAGACGCTGGAGACTGCGCGATTCGACGGGATGCCGCGCGCGGTGGCCGAGATCGGCGCCGTGGACGCGGCGCTGGCGCCGCAGGACATCGGCCCGGCGCTGGCGACGCGGCTGGCGCGGCTCGACGCGGCGGCGCCAGAGATCGCGGCGCCGGGCGACGCGGGCGCGGTGTCGCGCATCCTTGAGCGGGTGCTGGGCGGCGCCAACGTCGATTTCAGCGAATACAAGAAAACCACCGTGCTGCGCCGGATCGCGCGCCGGATGCAGAACGCCGGGCTGCACACGCTGGAGGCATACCACGACGAACTGGCGCGCAGCCCCTCGGAGGTGCGCGCGCTGGCCGACGACCTGCTGATCGTGGTCACCGAATTCTTCCGCGACCCCGCCGCCTTCGACCTGCTGGCGCAGACCGTGATCCCCGCGCTCTTGTCTGGCGACGCCGAGCGCGCGGTGCGGATCTGGATCCCGGCGGTCGGCACCGGGCAGGAGGCCTATTCGGTGGCGATGCTGCTGCGCGAGGCGGCGGACGCGCTGGGGCGCGAGCCGCGCGTGCAGATCTTCGCCACCGACATCAGCCCCGCCGCGCTCGACCGGGCGGCGGCGGGCGTCTATTCTGAGACCGAGATGGCGGGCGTCTCGCCTGCGCGCCGCGCCGCGTTCTTCGAGCGCAACGACGAGGGCGACTGGCGGGTCGGGCCCGAGATCCGCAACTGGATCGTGTTCGCCCAGCACAACATGCTGCGCGACCCGCCGTTCATCAACACCAACCTTATTTCCTGCCGCAACGCGCTGATCTATTTCGAGCCTTCGGCGCAGAACAAGGCGCTGTCGCTGTTTCATTTCAGCCTGTCGAGCGGCGGCTTCCTGCTGCTGGGGCCAAGCGAGTCGGTCGGCGAGGACGGCGGGCGCTTCGCCGCCATCGACGCGCGCTGGCGGCTGTTTCGCAAGCGTGGCGCCGACCGGCGCGACGCGGGCGCGATGGGAGAACTGATCGCGAGCGGGCGCTGGGCGGCGGACGGGCTGGCGCGCCGCCGCGCGGCGGCCTCCGCCGGGCCGACGCGCGGCGCCAACGCCGCCGCGCTGCAGGCGGTGCTGGAGCTGTTCGCGCCGGCCGGCCTGCTGATCGGGCGCGACCGCGAGTTGCTGCATGTGGTCGGCGAAGGCCAGCGCCATCTGGCGCCGCCGCAGCCGGGGCCGTTCACGCGCGACGTGCTCAAGCTGATCCGCCCGGGTCTGCGCGCGGCGCTGTCCACCGCCATCGAGCGCACGCTGCGCACCGGCGCGGCGGCGGCCTATGCGGCGGGGGAGGGCGCGGAGACCCTGACGCTGTCGGCGCATCCCGTCCACGGCCTCGACGGCGCGACCGACCGGGTGTTCATCGCCTTCGGCGCGGCCCCGGCGGCGGCGACGCCCGGCGCGGCGCAGCCGCTCGACAAGGCCGCCGAGCAGCGCATCGCCTGGCTGGAGGAGGCGCTGCGCGCCGAGCGCGAGAACCTGCAGGCGATGCTTGAGCAACTTGAGACCGCGAACGAGGAGCTTCAGTCCACCAACGAAGAACTGATGACCGCCAACGAGGAGTTGCAGAGCACCAACGAAGAGTTGCACTCGGTCAACGAGGAGCTCTACACGGTCAATGCGGAATACGAGCGCAAGAACGATGAGCTGACCCAGCTCACCAAGGATGTCTCGGGGCTGTTGCAGGCGACCGGGGTCGGCGTGGTGTTCGTGGACCGGGCGCTGAACGTGCGCCGCTTCACCGCCACCGCGACGCGGGTGGTCAACCTGATTCAGGGTGACGAGGGCCGCCACCTCAGCCACATCACCCATCAGCTTGTCGGCTTTGACCTGTGCGGCTGGCTGGAGAGCGCCATGGAGCGCGGCGCGATGCAGGAGGAGGAGCGCTGCGCGGCCGATGGCGCGGTGTGGATGGTGCGCGCCGCGCCGGTGCGCGACGGACGCGCGGTCAGCGGCGCCGTGGTCAGCCTGATCGAAGTGTCGCGGCTGGTGGCGGCGGAGGCCGACGCGCGCGCCCGCAGCGCCGAGTTGCGCCATCTTCTCGACTGGGTGGGCGCGGTGTCGCTGCAATTCTCCAGCGACGGGCGGCTGGTGGGCGGCTCCGGCGACTGGCGCGCCTTCACCGGGCAGGACGTGGCGGATTTGCGCGGGTCGGGCTTGCGCGGGGCGGAGGACCGCGGCTGGCTGGAGATCGTCCACCCCGACGATGCGGGCGCGGTGGCGGCGGAATGGGCCGCCGCCCATGCCGGGGGTCGCGCGTTCCAGCTGTCGGCGCGGCTGCGCAGGCCGGAGGGCGGCTGGCGCCCGGTCACGCTGGCGGGCGGGCCGGAGCATGACGGCGCGCGCCCGCTGGGCTGGTTCGTCTATGCCCGCGACGCGGCGGATGCGGCGCAGGCGCGCCACGACGCTGACCTCTCCGATCAGCGCGCGGCGGCGCTGGCGGAAATGGCGTTCGCGGGGTGTTACACGCTTGATCCGGCCGCGGGGGAGATCGACATCGACGCCCGGCTGGCGGCGCTGACCGGGCTGGCGGCGGGCGCGCAGCCTGCGGCGGCCTATGAGGCGCGGCTCAGCCCCGCCAGCCGCCGGGCGCGCGCGGCGGCGCTGGCGGCCTGCGCGCAGGCCGGGCGCTGGAGCGCGGATGTGTCGCTGACGCTGGCCAGCGGCGCGGCGGCGCAGTTTCGCGATGAGGGCGTGGTCAAGGGCGCGGCGCTGATCGGCGCGCTGACGCCGCTCGACGGGCGCGCGGCGGATGCGGCGCTGGCCGAGGAGATCCTGCGCTCAAGCCCGGTGGAGGTGGCGGTGCTCGACCCCGCCACCTTGCGCATCCTGCGCGCCAACCCCGCCGCGCTGAACAACCTCGGCTACGCCGAGCGCGACCTGACCCGGCTGGCCTATCCCGACCTGCTGCCGGAATACGACGCGGCGGCGTTCGCCGCGCTGATCGCGCCGCTGCTGTCGGGGGAGCGCGCCGAGGTGCGGATCGAGACCTTCGCGCTGCGCCGCGACGGCGCGACCTATGATCTGTCGCTGACGCTGCGCCCGATGGCGGGCGGCGCGCGGATCGCCGCCGTCGGCCGCGACCTGACCGAGCGGCGCGGCGTGGAGGAGGCGCTGCGGCGGCGCACCGAGGCGCTGGCGCGCTCGAACCGCGACCTTGAGCAATTCGCCTTTCTGGCCGGGCACGACCTGATCGCGCCGCTGGGCCGCATCGCCGCGCGGGCGCGCGACGGGCTGGCGGGCGACGCGGCCGCTGCGCTGGAGGCGGTGGCGACGCGGGCGACGCGGCTGCAGGCGCAGGTGCGCGACCTGCTGGCGTTCGCCCGCAGCGCGCCGCCCGAGGAGGCCTTCGCCCCGGTCGATCTGACGGCGGTGGCGCAGGCGGCGGCGGCGCAATGCGCCGGGGAGGCCGCGCGGCTGGGCGGGCGCATCGAGGTGGGCGCGCTGCCGGTGGTGGCAGGCTCGGCGCGCACCTTGCAGCTTGTGTTCCAGAACCTGATCGAGAACGCGCTGCGCTATCATGCCGAGGGCCGGGCGCCGGTGGTGCGGGTGTTCGCCGAACAGCCGCAGGGGCGCGCGCCCGGCGTGGCGGTCGCCGACAACGGGCGCGGCTTCGACCCCGCCCGCGCGCGCGATCTGTTCGCGCCCGGCCTGCGGCTGGAGTCGGGCGGCGAGGGCTTTGGCCTGGGGCTGGCGATCTGCCGCCGCGTGATGGAGGCGCACGGCGGCGACGTTCGCGCCGAGAGCGCGCCAGGCGAGGGCGCCACGTTCCATCTGAGCTTCGGCGTCGGCGCCGCGGGCTGACGGCCTTTACGCCGACCCGCCGCCGCGCGCGCCGTTCGGCGGGCGCGCGGCGCGGCGCCCATCCCGCGACCGGTTGCGCGGCCCGTCGCCGCGACAGCGCCAAAAAAAAACCCCTGCGGA
>Ga0210015_1001938_pt1 | contig 19984 bp, 19 predicted proteins | sample CryGeymeta201522_FD_185471 | JGI IMG/M metagenome (GOLD analysis project Ga0210015, IMG submission 185471) | Groundwater microbial communities from Crystal Geyser aquifers in Utah, USA - Crystal Geyser metaG 2015-22 (SPAdes) (version 2) | ecosystem: Environmental > Aquatic > Deep subsurface >... | reverse complement strand
GCCCCGAAACGCCCGACCGCGAGGTCTCAAGCTCTGGAGACCTATCGGTCAGGGGAGCGGCGGGGTCAGGAGACCCTCGCCGAGCACGTCCCTCGGACCAGCCACCTAGGTCACCGCGCCGCCTCGACTGCTCCCTTGGGCGCCTCCACGAGCTGGTCCACTGCCCGATGCCGCACGTCGGTGCCGGCGGCCATGAAGATGACATCCTCGGCGATGTTGGTCGCGTGGTCGGCGATGCGCTCCAGGCTGCGGGAGATGAGGATGAGGTGGAGCGCCCGGGTGATCGAGGTGGGGTCCCCCAGCATGTAGGTGAGCAATTCGCGGAAGACCTGGTCGCGCAGGGCGTCGACTTCGTCGTCGGTGACGAGCACCGACCGGGCAAGCTCGACATCCTTGTCGACGAACGACCGGAGGCTGTCATGCACCATGCGTTGAGTGAGGTCGGCCATTCGGGGGATGTCGATGAGCGGCTTGAGCGGGGCTTCCCGGAGGAGGACCTCACCGCTCTTGACGACGTTGATCGACTGATCTCCCACCCGCTCCAGCTCGCTGATGCTCTTGAGGGCAGCCAGGAGGAACCGGAGGTCGCTGGCGGCAGGTTGTTGGAGGGCGATCAGCGTGAAGCACCGCTCGTCCAAGGACATGTGCAGTGAGTTCATCTGCTCTTCGTCCCGGCGCACTTCGGCGAAGAGGGCGCCGTCGCGGTCGGTCAGGCCTTTGACCGCCGTCTGCACCATTCGCTGGCCCAGGGCGCCCATGCGCAGGAGGTCGTTCTTGAGTGCTGCGAGGTCTCGGTGGAAATGGCGTTCCATAGTCAAGCCTTCCGGTGGCGGGCGTCGCCTACCCGAATCGCCCGGTAACGTAGTCCTTCGTCCGTTGGTCGGCCGGATCGGTGAACATGCGCTCTGTGGAGCTGAACTCGATCAGCTCGCCCAGCAGCATGAAGCCACAGTCCTGTGAGACACGGGCCGCTTGCTGCATGTTGTGGGTGACGATGAGAATGGTGAACTGCTCCTTGAGCCCGGTCATCAACTCCTCCAGCGCCATGGTGGCGTTGGGGTCGAGCGTCGAACAGGGCTCGTCCATGAGCAGTACGTCGGGCATCACGGTGAGTAGTCTGGCAATGCACAGGCGCTGTTGTTGTTCCAGCGAGAGGGCGAGCGCCGACTGACGCAAGTTGTCCTTGAGTTCGTCCCACAGCAGCACGTCGCGCAGGCAGCGCTCAATGGTCTCGTCCAGTGCGGTGCCGCAGGCGGTCCTATGGACCTTCGCGGCAAACGCCATGTTCTCGTACACGGACAACGGAAAGGGGTTCGGCCGCTGGAACACCAGCCCTACGCGCTTGCGGAGGTCGACGAGGTTGGTTCCGGCGGTGTAAAGCTCCTGCCCGCTCACCTGGACGCTCCCCGCCACCCGGACGCCGGGAATGAGGTCGTTCATGCGGTTGAACGTGCGCAGGAGGGTCGACTTGCCGCAGCCGGAAGGGCCGATGAGCGCGGTGATCTTCTCCGGGGCAATGCTGACGCTGACCTTGGTCAACGCCTGGAAGTCGCCGTAGTAGAGGTCGAGGTCCTTCGTTTGCACCACGGGAGGCGCCATCTCAACCGAACCTCCCCGTGAGATAGTCCTCGGTCCGCTGGTCGCGCGGCTCTGTGAACACCTTGTCAGTCTCGCCCACCTCGACCAACTCACCCATCAGGAAAAAGGCCGTCCGGTCGCTGCAGCGACCCGCCTGCGCCACCAGGTTGGTGACCAGGATGATGGTGTAGTCCTTCTTCAGCTCTTGGAGCGCACTCTCGACCTGCCCGGTGGAGATGGGGTCGAGCCCCGAGCAGGGCTCGTCCAGCATGAGGACTTCCGGGCGGACGGCCAGCGTCCGGGCGAGGCAGAGGCGTTGTTGCTGACCGCCCGACAAGTTCAGGGCCGGCTCGTCCAGGCGGTCCTTGACTTCCTCCCACAGGAACGCTTCCGTCAAGCTGCGCTCCACAACCTCCGGCAGTTCGCTCTTTGGCACGGTGTGCAGGCGTCGGGGACCGTAGGCGACGTTCTCGAAGATGCTGAGCGGCAACGGCAACGGCAGCGCGAACACGATCCCGATTCGCCGGCGGAGCTTCTCGACGTCTCTCATGCACAGGAGGTCCTCGCCGTCCAACAGCACCCGGCCGGTGGCTTTGGCCTGCGGCGTCAGGTCGAGCATGCGGTTGAGCGTGCGCAGGAACGTGCTCTTGCCGCTGTTGGCCGGCCCGATGATCGCGAAGATCTCGTGGCGCAGAATGGTGAGGTCGAAGGGCTTGAGCGCCGGCTTGCCGCTGTAGGAGACAGCGAGTTGCTGGATCTCGAACTTGGGAGGCTGCTGGTTGTGGGTGTCGGGGTTGGGGTTGGGGGGCATGGTGGTGCTCGCTGGGGGCGGCGTTGTGGGAGCTATGGGAGGAATGCAGATCATAGCTCCCATTCCTCCCATACCTCCCATTGCGCTGCCGCTACCATTTCCGCGCCCGCCTCAGCTTGGCGCGGAGAATGATGGCGAAGGAGTTCACGCCCAGCACCAGCACCAGCAACACCAGCGCAGTGCCATACCTGGTCTGGAGGCTGATGTTGGGGATCTGGGTCGAGATCGCGAACAGGTGCGAGGGCAGCGCCATTACCTGGCTGAACACCGACTTGGGCAGGCCCGGCAGGTAGAACGCGGCTACGGTGAACAGGATAGGCGCGGTCTCGCCGGCGGCCCGGCTGACTTCCAGGATGATGCCGGTCAGGATGCCGGGGATGGCGTTTGGAAGCACTATGTGCCGAATCGTCTGCCAGCGGCTGACGCCCAACGACAGGCTTACTTCGCGGAACGGCTGGGGCACCGCCTTCAGTGCCTCCCGCGAGGCAGTGATGATGACCGGCAGGTTCATGATCGCCAACGTCAGGGAGCCCGCCAGGATCGACGAGCCGAAGTTCAGGAAGATGACGAACAGCCCCATCCCGAACAGCCCATACACCACTGAGGGCACGCCGGCGAGGTTGATGATCGCCAGCCGGACCAGCCGCGTCAACAGCGTTTCGCGGGCGTACTCGTTGAGCCAGATGGCCGCGAAGACACCAACGGGCACGGCGAACACGACCGCCCCGACCACCAGACACAGCGTACCGACGATGGCCGGGAAGAGACCGCCCTCGCGCATCCCGTTGGTGGGAGCGGTGGTCAGGAACTGCCAGGAGAGGGCGCCTGCGCCGTGTCGCACAATCGTGCCGAGGATCAGGAAGACCGGCACCAGGACCACGATGGTGGTGAGCGCCATGGCGCCGAAGGCGATTCTCTGTTTGAGCGTGGAGTTCATCGCTCAGCCGCCTCCGCCCGGTGAAGGAACGCGTCTGCCAGGAAGTTCACCGCGAACGTGGCAGCAAAGAGCACCATCCCGATGGCGAACAGCGCGGCGTAGTGCTCGCTGCCCTGGACAGTCTCGCCCATCTCGGCCGCGATGGTCGCCGTCATCGTCCGCACCGGCTGGAGGAGCGTGTGCGGGATCTGCGCGGAGTTGCCCGTTACCATCATGACCGTCATGGTCTCACCGATGACCCTGCCGATGCCCAGCATGACGGCGGCAAGCAGCCCGGGGGCGGCAGCGCGCAGGCACACCCGATATAGGTACTCCCAGTGGGTGGCGCCTAGGGCCAGCGCCGCCTCCTTGTACCGTTTGGGTACCGCGGTGAGGGCGTCTTCGGCAATGCTGACGATGGTCGGCATTGCCATGAGTGACAGCATCAGGCAGCCGGTCAGCGCTGTCTGCCCGGTGTTCAGGTGGAAGACGTCCCGCACAAGGGGCGCTACGACGACCATCCCTACAAAGCCAATCACGACGCTGGGAATGGCGGCCAGCAGCTCGATGCCGGTCTTCAGGACCTCCTTGGCGCGCGGCGACGCGACTTCGGCGACATAGAACGCGCTGATGAGACCGAACGGCACCGAGAGCACCGTGGCGCCGAGGGTCACCGCCAGGGAGCCGCCGATCATCGGCAGGATGCCAAAGGCGGGGGGGCTGGAGATCGGGTGCCACTGACGGCCCAACAGGAAGTCCTTCAGGCCCACGACAACGAAGGTACGCCAGCCTTCCTTTACCAGGAAGGTGAAGATCAAGATCACGAAGACGATGGAGGCCAGCCCAGCGAGAACCACCAGCTTCTCGACGCTGAACTCCCAGGCTTTCTCGAGTTTGTCGCGGGTGATCATGACTGATCGGTCGGATAGGGCCGACTGGTCCTATCGGTCGTCATCCCTTGGAGGCTGCCTGATCGCCCTGCGGAGCCGGCACAAACTCCTGCTCTTCCACGACCTTCTGCCCTTCCGGACCGAGAACGAAGTCCAGGTACTCCTTGACTGCACCCGTCGGCTCGCCCTTGGTGTAGAACATCAGCGGCCGGGAGATGGAGTACGAGCCATCGACCACGTTTGCGGACCTCGGCTCGACGTAGGGATCTGTGGAGGTGCTGGCTACGGCGAGGGCCTTCTGCTTCGAGCTGAGGTAGCCCATGCCGTAGTAGCCGATGGCCTTGGGGTTCTGCGTCACTTCATCGGCGATGGCCTGGGACGAGGGCTGGAGCAGGGCGGCCGGAGCGAACTCCGCTTTGCTGTTCTTGTCGCCACCGCGGAGCACGTGCTCCTTGAAGTACACGTGGGTGCCCGAGTTGACCTCGCGCGACAGCAGGACGATCTCCGAGTCTTTGCCGCCGACTTCCTTCCAGTTCTTCGTCTTCCCGGTGAAGATATCCGCAAGCTGTGCGCGGGTGAGCTTGCTCACCGGATTCGCAGGATTGACGACCACAGCCAGCCCGTCCAGGGCGACCCGGAACTCCTTCGGCTCGAAGCCCGTTGCTTTCGCCTGCTCCACCTCGGCCGGCTCCATCTTGCGGGAGGCTTCGGCGATGTCGCACGTGCCGTTGATCAGCGCCGCAATCCCGGTACCAGAGCCCCCTCCGGTCACCGCGACTTGGGTGCCCGTCTTCTTCCCAAACGTCTCCGCCCACGCTTGCCCCAAGTTGACCATCGTGTCCGACCCCTTGATCTGGATCGACTGCGTCTCGCCCGTTCCTGCCTTGGCGCCGGGCCCCGGTTCTGTCGGCCGGCTGCAACCGCCGACCAAGAGCAGCCCTCCCAACCCGATTGCTACCGCAGCGATTGTCCCGCCTATTCGTGTGAGCATCTTGCGTCTCCCTCGTGGTACCGCCCTGACAGCTTGGCGCCAGAGCGGTTTCTCGTCTGAATACACAAGCCAGTGTACAGGGGTGAAGACAAGGTGCCGTTAAGGCAATACTAAGGTTGTGTTAAGGTCGCCAGGGCAGTGCCAGTGGGGCTGACTCACTTGCCCAGGTAGACCAGATGGCTGGAGCAGCGGCAGTCGCTGGACCCGAACCCAATCACCGGCACCCGCGCTCCGCGACGGCCGAGGACATGGGCGTTCAGCGCGCACTCCAGCCGATCCGGCGAGGGGAACCTTCGGACGCGGGTGATCCGGGCGTGCGCAAGCAAGTAGTCGATATGCCACCGCAGCTTCTTGTCGGCGCGGAGGTGGCGGTTGACGCGCGCCTCCAACCCGCCCAGCGCGCTTCCCGTGTAGACGTACCGGCCGGCGGCAAAGTCGAACGTGCCCAGTCGTCCCACCTCAATGGTCGCCGGTTGGTCGAGGCAAAGATGGAGTTGGTAGGTGCCCGGGGTCATCTGCTTACCAACCGGCAGCATAGGCCGGGTCGAGGCGAGGGGAGGCGGCGGCGTGCAGAACGTCCGTGTTCTGGTCGATCCCCGCGGCAAGGGTGTTCCCCCCGGAGAATGACGCTTCCACGGTGAGTAGATGGCCGCGGGCCCGTAGCGCCTCGCACACAGAGTCGTCTATTCGACCCTCGACGGCCAGCCCGCCGGGCGTGCACCCGCGGGGATAGAACGAGGACGGGCAGTGCAGCGAGGTAAATGTGGGCGCCTCGACGGCCTCCTGCAAGCACATGCCGAACTCGACGACGTTGAGCAGGAACTGCAGCGCCCACTGATCTTGCGAGTCTCCGCCGGGGCTGCCGAAGGCGAGGTAGGGCTTCCCTCCCTTCAGTGCCAGCGAGGGCGTCAGCGTTGTCCGGGGCCGCTTCCCTGGGGCGAGGCAGTTGGGGTGACCGGGGACCAGCGAGAACATCTGCCCGCGGGTCCCCAAGGGGAAGCCCAGACCGGGCACAACCGGCGACGACTGCAGCCAGCCACCACTGGGCGTGGCTGAGACCATGTTGCCGTCGCGGTCGATGATCTCCAGCTTGGTCGTGTCGCCGTGGTGGCCGCCGCCGGCCGCGGCAGCAAAGGCGGCGTTGACGGCCGCCACGGTCTGTGCTCGCAGCGGAGGAAACCCGCCGGGCCGCAGGGCCAGCGAGGCGTGCTCCGGGTCGATCAACCGGCGGCGCTCGGCGGCGTATGCCTCCGAGAGCAGTCGGCCGAACGGCACGTCCACGAAGGCGGGGTCGCCGTAGTAGAACTCCCGGTCGGCAAACGCGAGCTTCATGCACTCGACCACAATGTGGATGTAGTCGGCCGAGTTGTGCCGCAGCGCTTGGAGGTCGAACCCGCGCAGCAGGCTCAACGCTTGGAGCAACACCGGGCCTTGCGTCCAGGCGCTGCACTTGAGCACCTGCAGGTCGCGGTAGCTGGTGGCGATAGGCGCCTCGATCGAGGCCCGGAAGTCGGCGAAGTCCTCGCTGGTGAGCAGACTCGTGTGTGCTTCTCCGGATGCGTCGCGAACGGCCGTTCTCCGAGCGAAGTCCACCAGCGCGGCCGCGATGCCACCTGCGTAGAACAGCTCCCGCGCCCGGCGCAGGCCCGCCCCCCGGTCCTTCTCCCGGCGGTCCGCCGCCGCCAGCTTCTCGAACGTCTCGGCCCACTCGGATTGCTTCCACACGGTGCCCAGGGCCGGCGGCTGCCCGTCAACGAGATACGTCTCCGCCGAGGCCGGCCACTCGCCACGGAACCGTTCGGCACTGCCGGCGATTGTGTTTCGCAGGCTTTCGTACATCGGGAACCCGGTGCGCGCGAGCGCGAGGGCAGGCTCCAGCACTTCGCACAGTCGCTTGGTGCCGAAGCGTTCCAGCAACAGAATCCACGTTGCCGGAGCCGGTGGCACCAACGCGGGGAGGAATCCGTCGCCCGGAATCAGCGCCAACCCAAGCTCTGCGAAGTGCTCAAGGGTTGCCGCCCGGGGTGCCACCCCGTGGCCGCTCACGGCGAACGACCGCTCCGCTGCGCTCGACCAGAGCAGAACCGGCACCTCACCGCCAATACCGTTCTGGTGCGGCTTGAGCACCGTCAGTGCGAACCCGACCGCCGCCGCCGCGTCGGCTGCGTTGCCGCCCTGCTTCAGGAGGTCCAAGCCGATGTCCGTAGCGAGATAGTGCCCCGAGGAGACGACGCCCCGCGTCGCCATGATCTGCGGTCTGCCACCAGCTCGGCCAGTGGTCGTCGTGCATAGTTGCATGGGATCAGTCTTCGCTCTCTGTGCGCGCAGTAGGCACGGATACGGTCAACGACTTCTCTTCTTCAGGCGCTGCCCACCCAGAACCTTCTGGGCTCCGCGATTGACGCCCACCGGGCGGGATGCTATCCTGCTACACGCGTTGTCAGGAGGAGGCTCGCCTTTCATGCTTCTGCATACCCACAGGACCTCTCGCCTTCGGGAAGTTGCCGCGGTCCTTGGCTGGAGACCGCAAGTCGGTCTGGCACTCGGTTGCCTGGTCTGCGTGTTGGGGGCTTCCCCTGGCAGGACCCAGACTGAGACCTCGGACGAGGTGCTGAAGCAGCTCGACGCGTACCGGTACGAGCCCCAGCGGCTGAAGCTCACCGACGCCAGCGCTCGCGTCGAAGTCCCTTCGGTCGCGGCGCGACTGGCTGAGGCGAAGTGCAAGGCCCAGATCCAGTACGTGTGGCAGGCGCCGGGACGCTATCGGTTGCAGCTCACCGGCTTGCCCAAGACCAAGAAGGGGCTGGCGCTCGAGGCCGAACTGCTGGGTCTGCTGGAGCGCCAAGGGCACTACCTGATCCAGCCTTCCGTGGCTGCTTTCGCCCGTGACTTCAACCTGTCAACCGGGCGCGAGGGCGCCCTGTTCCGAATCACCGGGACCGCCTTCGACCCCAGCACGGAATTGCGAACGTGCGTCCTCTGGATGGCGGCCAACGGCCGCGTGATCAGGCGCCTGTACGAGACTGAAACCATGCGTGAGTTGGACAGCGCGTTGACCTATCGCGCAGTCGAAGGCGGGGCGCTCCTCACCGGCTACTACGCAACCACGGTGGTAGTGCCAAAGCAGCCGGAACCGGACCCGAAAGCGGCGAAGCCTCAGCTCCTTCCACTGCCGGCGCTGCCCAAGTCGTTCTGGGACGAGTCCGCCGTGGTCCGCCGCGTCTCAATCGAGTACGGGAGGGTTGGCGAGTTCTCCCTGCCAGTGGCGCTTACCTCCTCACCGGTGCGAGGTGACAGCAGCCCGTTCTCGCTGCGGCTCACGGACTACAAGACGAACACCGGAGTCGAGGATGCATTCTTCAAAGGCACTGGAGTGGGGAAGGCCTGGCGGTAGTTCGGAGACCGGGCGCGGGGCTGCGGGTGACTTGGGGAACGGGGGAAGGGGTGACGAGGCGCGCTCCCCGCGCGCTGACGAATGGCGGCTCTGCGCTCAGAGCCGCTTCCGCACAACCGCGAAGCGCCGCGTCTCACGGAAGCCGAAGCGCGCGTAGACGTGCTCAGCCGTCTCATCGCTGGTCCACAGAACCCAGGCGTTGTGCAGCCCCTTCTGTCGCATGGTCTGAAGGCAGCGGGCGAGGAGGACCGTGCCGATGCCTTGGCCCTGCAGCTCATCGCGCACGCCGAAAGGACCGAAGTGGTCGCCTTCGAACTGGCAGTAGCCGACGATCTCCTCAGCATGCAGGGCTACAGTGAACTGGTCGTAGCCGGCCAGCCCCTTGGTTGCGTCGGTCAGTACCTCGCGTGCGTGACGGACCCAGTCTCCGGGCATATGGGTCTGCAGTAAGCCGAATAGAGCAGGGATCTCGCAGGGCAGGAGGAGCCGCACGGCGACGCCGTCCCGTCCCAGGCGCGCCTCGCGCTCCGGCAGCCAGGACAGGTCCAGCTTCACGAGGTTGGCATCCATGCTCAACGGACGCGAGACCACCTCGAAGCCGCGCTGCCGGAGGAACGCGAGCCCGTCTGCGTAGTGGACTTCGTCTACCCCAGGCACGAAGTAGTTGGGTGTGTACGGGGCGAGGAGGACCTCCTGCCGGCTCGCCTCCCTGAACAGAGCTAGGGAGCGGTCAAGCAGAAGCGCTCCGATTCCTCGGCTGCGCCAAGCCGGATCCACACCCAGCGCGGCAATCCACCCCCGGGCCGGCTCGAGGTCGCCTCGCTCCAGAGGCACCCGCCGGATCAGGCAGAGGGAGAACCCGACGACATCTCCAGCCACGTCGGCGACCAGCAGCCAGCCGGGGTCGAAGTTGGGGTCGAGAAGCACCTTGCGGCGAAAGGTCGCTTGGTCCACGGGGTCGAGGGGCAACGCGCGGTTCCAGACCGCGAGGAGTGCTCCTTCGTCTTCGCCGCGATACCCGCGCACTGTGACGTTCGCCATCTGGTCGTCTCCTGTTCGCCTGCCGCTGCTCGATTCGGCCCGACAGCAGCTCGCGCCGCTGGATCATGCGGTCCTCATCGACAGCGAACGCTTGCGCGTGCGCCACGCGGATTCGGATGCCGTTCAGGCGCGTGCGCGCGTCGTACCAGTCCCAGTAGGGGAAGTCACCTTCGCCCCGGCCGATGCCGAAGCACTCGAACGCCTTCCGCCAGTCCGGCAACTCCTCGGAGACATCCACGTACACGAACGGGCGGAAGTTGTCGGAGTCTTCCCAGTTCTCCGCGTAGTAGATCGGAGCCCACACCAGCGGCAAGCCGCCAAGCTCGAAGTGGCGATTCGCCGCCATGAACAGTGCGCGATGGGTCAGGTGATGGGCGGCCGTGTGGTCGCCATGGATGCTGTCGCGCCAGTGAGTGACGAGGCAAGTGGGCCGCAACTGGCGGAACAACCGCGCGAGCTCGGCGGCTGTGCTGTCATCCACACGAAGCTCACCATCGCACCATGGCAAGAAGTGCGGCGTTGCTTGGAGGAGTCGGGCCGCGTCCTCCGCCTCCTGACGCTTCTGCGCGCCGTATTCGCTGGGCGACAGTCGCGCGTGCCCCTTCTCGCCGAGGGTCAGATGGACGAGATGCGCCGCCCACCCGTGTCGCGCGTGCTTGAGGAGGGTGGCGCCAGCGGTGAACTCCATGTCGGCTGCGTGGGCGCCGATGGCGATGATGCAGGGGTGGTTGGGCATGGGTTGCTCCGGTGTCAGGTGTCAGGTGTCCGGTGTCAGGTGTCCGGTGTCAGGTGTCCGGTGTTGGGTGTCACGTGGCGGGGGTGGCGAGTTCGTGCAGTCGGGCGGTCAGCCGCCTGAAGCGGCTGGGATCGCCTTGTTCGGGGTACTCAATCACGTATGGACCGCGGAAACCGCTGGCGAGCATGGCGGCGAGCGTTTCGTTCCAGTTGAGTGTTCCCTCTGCGAAGCCGAGGTGGTCGTCGTGCTCGCCGTGGTTGTCGGTAAGGTGGGCGTAGGCGAGCTTGTGGGCCAGCTCGTCAATGAACTCGCTGGTGGCGCCTGCCATGTTGGAGTGGCCGCTGTCCAGGCAGAAACGCACCGCCGGCGAGTGGACTTGCTCGAACAACAAATGGAAGTCTACCGGTTCGCCGCCCAACTCGTTCAGTCCGTGATAGGTGAAGGGGTAGTGGTTTTCCAGGCAGTACGTCACGCCGGCGGCTTCGTACAGCGGTGCCAACTCTCGGCACACGTCCACTACGCGTTGAATGCCTTCGTCGCGCTCGGCATGACTGCCGAAGTGGAGAATCAAGTGCGTGGCGTGCATCCGCTGACACAGGTCGAGCAAGCGCCTGCCTTCGTCGACTGCGGCGGCGAACCCGAGGTCGGCCGGGTTCTTCCAGGCGTGGAGCGCGGTGCCGACCCCGGTGTCGCTGGCTAACTGGCCGCAGCGGTCGAAGTCGTCCCCCTTCAGGCGCGTGGTGGAGAACTCGATCTGGTGCAGACCGAACTCGTTCTGAGCCCGCGCGAATGCCTGCCCCAACGACGCCCAGTCGAAGTGGAGACAACTGATGCCGAGGACCAGCGGCGCGCTGTGGGCGGGCTGCGTCATTCGGGCGCTCCCACCAACCGAAAAGAGGACCCGTGCGGCAGGTGCTCGGCGGTCACGCCGGGCAGGTTGTTGTTGACGTACTGCGTCAGCGTGACCATGCCCGGCTCTTCGGAGGTGCCGTGGTTCACGCGGATGACGGGGTGATCGCTATCGGCGGCGCACTGCAGGTTGGCCCAGTACGTCGAGCCGTCATCGCACACCACCGAAACGTCGCAGCCCAGCTCCAGGTACGCCGGAATGCTGCAGCAGCACCCGGTGCCGATGCCGACCTTCGAGACTTCACGGGCGCCGTCGCCGACGACCTGTACGAAGGGCTCGCCAAGGGTGGCGGTCTTGGCGGCGATTCGCCGCGCCAGTTCGTCCACGGTGACAGGCGCGAGGTCGTACCGGTGCTGGTAACCGGCCATGCCGATGGCGACCGGATCCGCCCCCAGCTCCAGGAACCGTGCCCAGGCCCACGGGATGCCGATCTTCGGCACCCGGTCCCACACATCGTGGCACCGGAGAACGACCAAGCCGGTGGCCTCCAGGAAGGCTCTCTTCTGCCGCGCCGTGTCGCTGTCCGGCAGGTTTGCCAGCTCCGCGGCGTGGACATAGAACGTCGGTTCGTGGGTGATCAGCGCCTCGCACCCGCGTTCGACGGCCGCGCGGACCGCGGCGAAGCTGCTGATCCAGGTGACCAGCACGCGGTGGACGTCCCCGTCGCCATCGCCGATGATGATCCGGTCGACTGTGTTGCGCGGGTCCACCCAGTCGGCGAGCGAGAGGAAGTGGTTGAGGATGTCGTTGGCTTTCATGGCGTTCCTCCTGTGCGGCGAGTGTAGCACCGTCGGGGGACAGGCGCAACGCGCGCGCCTCCTGCGCTGCAGGCGGTGCGCTTGGGCTACGGGGTACAATCCCACCGGCAAGTTCAGCGCGTGCCGCGAGTGCCCCCCAACGAGTTGGGGCGTCGTGAGCGCCCCCAAGTTGGACGCCCGCACTTGTTCGGGACCTACGCGCAACCGCTGCCCCGCGACCAGTCGGGGCGTCCTAAGTGCCCGCGCCGAGGAGGAGACAAATGAGTGACAGCACTAACCCCAACGCCACAGAGCAGGGAGTCACACGTCGTTGGTTCCTGGGAGCCGCCGGATCGGTGGCAGCGCTTGCTTCGGCGCCGAAGCTGGGTTCGACAGCACCAGCCCGCAAGTCGGCCAACGACAAGCTGAACCTCGCCGGCATCGGCTTTGGCGGCATGGGAGCGTCGAACCTCCGCAACCTCGAGTCGGAGAACATCGTCGCGCTCTGCGACGTGGACCACGACTACGCCGCCAACACCTTCAAGCGTTACCCCGACGCCAAGGTCTACACCGACTACCGGGAGCTGCTGGACAAGCAGAAGGACCTCGACGCCGTCGTCATCGCCACGCCCGACCACACCCATGCCGTGATCTCCATGGCGGCGATGAAGGCCGGCAAGCACGTCTACTGCCAAAAGCCGCTGACCCACGATGTCTACGAGGCACGGTCGCTCGCGCAAGCCGCCAAGGAGACCGGAGTCGCCACGCAGATGGGCATCCAGGGACACTCGATGGAGGGTCTTCGGCTGGTCTGCGAGTGGATCTGGGACGGCGCCATCGGCAACGTGTACGAAGTGGACGCCTGGTGTGATCTGTCGTACTACCCGTGGGGGCACGCCGGCTGGAGCTCCAAGTGGGGCACCCGACCCACGGACACCCCGGCCGTCCCAGCGTCGCTGAACTGGGACCTCTGGCTCGGCCCCGCGCCTGAGCGGCCGTACCATCCGGCGTATCACCCCGCCGTGTGGCGGTGCTGGTGGGAATTCGGCTGCGGCATGATGGGCGACCGCGGCGCGCACACGCTGGACCCGGTTTGCTCGGCGCTGAAGCTGACCCAACCCACCAGCATCGAGGCCACGTCGTGCGGACTCAACCCGGACACGCACCCGCTCACTGCCATCGTCACCTACCGCTTTCCCAAGCGGGAAGGCTTCCCGCCGCTGAAGCTAACCTGGTATGAGGGCCTCCGCGCGCCTCGCCCGGAGGAGCTGGACGCAGACATCGACATGCCCGGCGAGGGCGGCGCAATCTTCAGAGGAACCAAAGGCGCCATCATGTGCGGCGTCTACGGCGGCAGCCCGTGGCTGCTGCCCAAGTCGCTCCGGGAAGCATACAAGCAACCCGCGAAGACGCTGCCCCGAGTCGCCGGCTCGCACGAGCTGGACTGGGTCCGCGCCTGCAAGACCGGTGACCCCGCCGGCGCCCACTTCGGCTACTCCGGGCCGCTCACCGAGGTGTGCCTGCTGGGCAACATCGCCAAGCGCATGGACGCCCGCCTCGAGTGGGACGCCGCCAACCTGAACGTCACCAACCTGCCCGAAGCCAACAAGTACGTGCGGACGGAGTACCGGAAGGGGTGGAGTCTATAGGGCGCTCAGAGGTCCTGCCTGCGTGCGGGCCGGAACAGACCGACGCGATCCTCCCCCTGCCAGCTCGCCAGGCAGGTCAGCGAGTTTGGCGAGGGACCTACAGCCCAGAGCCGGCTTGGCGTCGCAGCCCAAACAGGCGTCCCTGCCAGCCGAGCTGGCAGGGGACGGAACGTCCACCACAAAGGAACCCCGCATGAACACAACCCTACTCCTGGGCGCTGCCCTCCTGACACTCGTCACTTCCTCTGCTACCTTCGCGGAGGAAGCCCGCCTCGTCCGCGAGAACATCGAATGGTGCGACCTCTGGATCCCGGACGTGAACGCGGCTGACATGCCGCACGTGTTGCTTATCGGGGACTCGATCACCAAGGGGTACTACGGTGGCGTGGCGGAGGCGCTCAAGGGGAAGGCGTCCGTGGCGCGGCTTGCCACGTCGAAGTCCCTGGGTGATCCCGCGTATCTTGCCGAGGTGGCGCTGGTGGCGGGCCAGTGCAAGTTCGACGTGGTGCATTTCAACAACGGCATGCACGGCTGGGGGTACACGGAGGAGGAGTACCGGAAGGCATTTCCCGAACTCCTGGCAACCCTCCGCAAGCACGCCCCCACCGCCAAGCTGATCTGGGCGACGACCACGCCCGTGCGCTCCCGCGACAAGCTGGCGGACCTCGACGCCCGCACGGAACGGGTGCGCGCCCGGAACCGGATCGCCGCCGAGTTTGTGACCGAGGCGGGCATCGCGACAGATGACCTGTTCGCGCTGGGCGAGCCCCACCCCGAGTACTCCTCGCCCGACGGAGTGCACTTCAATGGGACGGGGATCGCGGCACAGGCCGCGCAGGTGGCGAGGATGGTAGGGGAGGCGCTAACAGGCCGGTGAGGTGACCCAGCCATGTCTCTCCTCTACAAGCCCGACTGGGAGGAAACCAAGCAACGTTTCAACGCCTGGTGGGCGGGTGAGGCCCTCGGCCGCTGCGCCCTCGCGGTGACGGCTCCCAAAGACGGCGTTGCTGCCGAACCGCCGCCAACCATGCCGACTGAGCCGGTGCAGCGCTGGACGGACCTGGACTACCTCGCCGCACTCAACGACTACCAGCACCGGCACACCTTCTACGGCGGCGAGGCGTTCCCGGTCTGGAGTAGCGGCTACCCCGGCCATGCGAGCATGGCCACCTGGCTCGGCTGTCCGCTGACGTTGGACATGCACACCGGCTGGCACGACCCGTTCCTGAACGGCGATACCTGGTCGCTCGATGACATCCGGTTGAACAAGGACGACCCCTACTACCGCTTCCAGCTCGAGTTGCTGAAGACGGCAGCCGAGGCGTCAAAGGGCAAGTCCGTCCCCGGCGTCGGCGCCTTCGGGGGCTGCGGCGACACGTTGGCGGCCGCCCGCGGCACGTGGCGGCTATTGACGGATGTGATGGATCGCCCCGAGTTGGTGCGCCAGACCGACCTGCACCTCATGGACCTTTGGATCGAGTGCTACCAGACGTTTTACGAGATCATCAGCCCCACAGCCGGCGGCTCGACCTGCTGGTTCCCGCTCTGGTCGCCGGGCAAGTTCTACGCGTCGCAGTGCGACTTCTCCTACACGATCTCGCCGCGGATGTTCGTCGATCTCTTCATCCCGGTGATCGAGCGCCAGCTCGACTATCTGGACCACGCCGTCTACCACGTCGACGGCATCGCGGCGTTCGCCCACGTGCCGGCGCTCTGCCAACTCCCCCGCCTCCAGTGCCTCCAGATCCTCCCTGGAGCCGGCAAACCCAGCCCGCTGCACTACTTGGACGTGCTCAGGCAAGTACAAGCGGCAGGGAAGAACCTGCACATTTCGATCCCCTGCAGTGAGGTCGAGACGGCCCTTCAGGAGCTATCTGCTCGCGGTCTCTTCATTGCGACGGGGTGCGCCACGGAAGCGGAGGCGCGGGAGCTGCTGCGGAACGCGGAGAAGTGGTCGCATGATTGACGCCCCTTCCCTTGCGGCGCGGGCCTGCTGGGGCCTCGACGACACGTCCACTCAAGTCGTTTGGGCAAATTCGTCTGACCCGTGGAGACATAAGACAAATGGAAGAACCACGCAACGCCCCCCCGGAACGCGGCGAACACCGTCCGTCAGGCGACGAGCCCAAGCCCAAGATCCGTGTTCTGCTGTTCGACCATCCGCTGTGCCGAGCGGGAGTCCGGGCATTCCTGGAACGCGAGGCCGACATCGAGGTGGTGGGCGAAGCGGGGAGCGTTGATGAGGCTTTGGGGCAAGTCCGGCTGCAGCGCCCGCACGTGGTGGTCATGGAGGGGCTGCTGGATGGCCGCCACATCCTCGACGCCATCGGGTCTCTCAAGCAGGACTGCCCGGTGACGCGCGTGCTGGTACTCACGGGCTACTCCACGGACGACCTGGCCCTCGCTGCCCTGACGGCTGGCGCCGACGGCTTCGTCGCGAAGCAGTCAGCGCGGGACGAGTTGCCAGAGGCGATCCGCCGGGTTCACCGTGGGGAGGGCTGTTTCAGCGCGCCGCTCGTCGCCCGGCTGGCGAGTACCGTGGAACGTGCCGAGCGGCGACTGGCAGAGGATGTCGGCCGACGACTTTCCGGGCGCGAACTCGAAGTCCTCCAGTTGCTGTCACGCGGCGACGCCAACCAGAAGATCGCCGAGACCCTCTGCGTGGCTCCTTCGACCGTCGCGAAGCACGTGACCCAAATCCTGGCGAAGCTCGGTCTCAGTAACCGGACTGAGGCCGCTCTGTACGCCCTCCGGCGCGGCATGGCGAAGCCGGCCGATCAATGAGGCGTTGCGACGGGGAGAGCAACCGGGATCCCGCCGATCCCGGCCGCGGTGCTCGCGTCGCCGAGCGCTGCGGTTCCGGTTGCCGCCCACGCAGAATGGGCATTTATTGCTACCAAAAACGGTCAATTCTGCCTATAGCCTTCGGCCGGGGACGGCGCTACACTTGCTCGTCACGAACTGGGAGGTTTTCCCCAGGAACCGGTAAGGGTGAGGTGTACAGGTGAGTAAGATCATCTGATCGAGGTGGGTCCGTGCGCTTAGCTACGGGACGATCGTGTGCTTGGTCACGACGGGCATCGTCGGGTGCGGAGGCGGCGGAGGAGGCGGCGCGCCCAACAACCCGGCCGTTCCCGACACTCGTACGGTCGTGAACGGCCGCGTGGTGCTGCCTGCCGGTGAGGCGTCGGACCTGACTGTGCTGGCGGGTGCCAACGAACCGGCGGCGGTCAAGGACGGGGCGTTCTCCGTCCGCCTGCGGGATGACGCGCCTGCGCTCATGACGGCAGTGAACGCCAACGACGAGCCGGTGCTGATGGCTGTCTCTCCCACGCCGGCGACGAAGGCCGCCACCCGAGCGGCCACGCCGCCAGTGCTCAACGCCCAAACCACGGCCGTGGCGATGGTCTACCTGATGCCCTACATCGCCCAGGCCGAGCCCGATGACGAGCAGGCGATGCTGTCGCTCATCACCGGACTCCCGGAGACCGCGGCCCTGGCCTCGGCCCTCCAAGACGCCCTGACGGCCAGCCCGGGGAGCCCGCCGCTGGACAACGCCAGCGTGCGAGCCGCCTTGACTAACGCGACCAACGCCACCCTCCGTGCGGCCGCTGCTGCCAGCACCAAAGGGCGAGCGATACTCTACGTGGACCCCCCGACCGAGCAGAGCTACGTCAGCGTCGCCGAGAAACCCGTTCAACACAACGTAAGTCGCCGGACCTTCGAGATCAAGAACCGCGGACGGCGCTGGGTGGTCGCCGTGATGCGCCCGAGCAAGGAGTGGGTGATGATGCCTTCCGCGGATTCGCTGTTGTCGTTTCACCCCTTTGGCTCCCGCTACCAGACAGCGACACTCAGCACCGACGTGTGGGGTCTCGAGGACTACAGCGTCGACGTCTACGGCCTGGGGCTGAAGGCCGGGGGCCCGAATATTGACCCTTCCTCCGAGGAATGGACCTACTACCAGCGCGCGGGGATCGCGACGCTCCTGGGCGACATCGTTAGCCCGGTCCTAAAGACCGTCTGCAACATCCCGAGCGTACCCTCCAGCGTGCTGCAAGCCCTGGCCGAGATGGGCGATGCCGGAACCGTCCTCAGCCAGTACGCCAATTACCTCCGGAACGGTCAGGTACAGGAAGCCTTCCTGAGTGTGGCCAAGTGGGCGTTGGACAAGCTCCTGGCGGACGACGGCAGGCTGCTCGCCTTGGCGTTGGGGTCCGTGGCGAACGCTGGGGAGGTTGCGAAGGCAGTGGCCAAACTCGTCGCCCTCCCATACAAGATCCTCTCGGTGGCCAGCGAGTTGGTCGGCTTCATCGAAGCCGCCAAAGACCTCTCCAACTGCAAGAGCAAGGAAGTCTTCCTGGTCACCGGCACCGGTGACGCGATCGTGGGTGTCAAGTAAGCTTTGGCTGTGCGCGGAAAGGACACTGAGATGCGACGAATCCTCAAGCCCCTGCTGGTAGTGTGCCCACTGGCCTTCGTTCTCTGCGGCTGCGGAGGCGGCGGTGACGGGGTGACCTCGTCTGCGCCGTCGCAGAAGGGCAGCGTGACTTTCCACGTCGACTGGCCGACCGCTGACGGCGGCCGGATGGTGCCCAAGGCGTGCAACGTCGTCGAGGTCAAGCTTTACAAGAACGGCGAGTTCGAGACCTCCAGCTACATCGTCCGCCCGGCCACGGAGACAACCATCGGGGTGCTGGAGCCCGGCGACTACACCGCCACAGTGACTGCCTACCCGGAAGCGACGGCCACCGGGGTGGCACAGGCGCGTGGCTCAGCCACCGGCCCGATCAGGGTCCGCATCGACAAGGTCTACGACCAGAACAACCCCGCCACGTACGACTCCCGTGTGGACATCACGATGGCGCACACGGTGGCGAAAGTGGAGGTCACGGCGACGCCGTCCAGCACGGTGTCGGTCGGCGGGTTGGTCACCCTTACGGCCACGGCGAAAGACGCGGATAACCATTGGGTCATCGTCGCGGACGACACCTGGCGGTGGGAGTCGCCTTTGAGCAACCAGTACGCGACAGCTACACCGAATGGGAATACGGCCACCGTGACCGGGATCAAGGCAGACGGGGCGCTCACCGTATCGGCGACGTATGCCGAACCGAAGACCGCGGCGGATGGTCCCGAGGTGACCGGACGGACGACAGTAACGGTCACGCCGCCCTCTTCTTTCACTGGGTACTACATCGGTACGTCCACGCAGAGCATTCCCTTCCCCGACGGCTGGACCACTGCGAAGGCGGTCATGGTGATCACGATAGACCGTTCGCAATACACGGTACGTTTCAGCACCTATCACGCTACTCCTAACTGCGGGGCTACTGTCAACGGTGAGGTCATTCACTGCGGCCTTAGTGGATTTAGCTACACACGCGACTTCGTCCCTCCCCTTACCCAACTGCAACTACCGGTAAGGCTGCAGGAATCAGATACGGGGCTGCCAGGCGGGGGAGGCGGTCCTGCCAACCTCTTGGTGGACGAGCAATCAGTAACGGGAACCATCAAGCAATACAGCTACCAGCCGGGCTTCGAGACCTTCGATAACATGCACAGTGTCACCTACGGACAGTACCAGGCCGCCATAGACGTCATCTCGACCGAGGATTTGGCGAGTTGGCAGCAACGCTGGCAGTGAGGGTCGGGGGTCGGGTGTGCCGGATCCGGACCGCAGCGGGATATACACGATCGCCGCTAACGGTACCGACATGACTCGTCTGTTCGCCTTCAGCGGCTGTCTATCCTGGTCTCCAGCGGGAATGGTAGTGGTCTACACGGATTCCTTTTTGCAGCAAACGGTGGCGATCGTGAACGCTGATGGCACTGTCAGGAATTCCTTTGCCGTCCCATTCCCATCCGTCGAGAGCGTGTCTTGGTCTCCGGACGGTTCTCGCCTGGTGTACGGCAGCGTGTTCGGTGGCATCTACGTGACCACGGCCAATGGGTCTGACCCTGTGGAGATCAGCACAGGAAGCTACCCCGTCTGGGGCCCCGGCGGGTCAGGCACGTGAGCTGCCATCCTGACCTGAGCGCGGCTTCGGGGTCGCCGTTGGGGATGCACCCCGCACGCCTCCCAGCTCTGGCTATGGAAGGCGATCAAGCGGAAGCCGTGAGCTTGCACACAGACCGCGAGTCCCTGGTCCAGGCCCCCCTCGGGAACAGCTACTGGCAGTGTATGAGGGGCCGACTGAACTACTTGCGAGTCGATCGTCTGACCGGGATCCTGCCTTCTGTCGCCAGTCGTGCGAGGTTAGTCCCGCTCCCATCTCCCACCTCAGCAGTTCGAGACATCGCTTTGCTCCGCCCGTTCGACGACCAGCCC
>Ga0210015_1001936_pt1 | contig 19989 bp, 16 predicted proteins | sample CryGeymeta201522_FD_185471 | JGI IMG/M metagenome (GOLD analysis project Ga0210015, IMG submission 185471) | Groundwater microbial communities from Crystal Geyser aquifers in Utah, USA - Crystal Geyser metaG 2015-22 (SPAdes) (version 2) | ecosystem: Environmental > Aquatic > Deep subsurface >... | reverse complement strand
ACCTAAACTTTAAATAAAAGAAGTCAGAATTCAGAAGTAAGAATTGTCTTGTCCGGCAAGGTTCAACAACTTTCCCTCATTTTTTGCGTTTTCTGCATAAAAAAGTAGTTTTCAAACTTTTTATTTCGTTTTGCAGCTGTGTAACTTTAAATTTCTTCATTGCAACGTGACTTTGCTTGATTGTAAATGTACTTTGCATCAATGTAACTTAGCATTTCTTCCGTGCATGTTGACATTGTGTCAGTGTAAACTAGTTTTGTGTCAGTGCGACTTGATTTTGCGCAATTGTAATTTTGTTTTTGCGTAGGGATTAATCGGCTTTGTCGTTTCTTCTTCAGAGATCGGAATGTGCAATGGATTTCCATACAAAGTACAAGTTGATGAGAATACAAAAATTTTCACACCTTTTTCTTTTAAAGCGTTTATCAGATTAAAACTACCGGAAACATTATTGCGGTAATACATTTCAGGGTTTTCAGCCGATTCACCCACATAAGCAAAAGCTGCAAAGTGAATTACCGCTTCAATGTTATGCTTTTGAATTGCGGAAAACAATTTTTTTTGTCTAGCAAATCAACTTCTTCATAAATAATATTTTGCGGAAGCGATGCTTCGTGTCCGCGCGAAAGATTATCGAGAACGATGACGTCCAATTCTTTTTTAAGCAACAACCGCACAACGTGAGAGCCGATATAACCTGCACCACCGGTAGCTAAAACTGCCATGAATATCCAAGAGTTTATTGTATGTGAATTTTACTGAAGAAATTTAACCTAAAAAATGGTTTTTAAAAAAGAGAAATTCTTCGCTTTCCTTTTTTGCTTCGGGCTCATGTTTGCTTTTGCGTAGATGCTTTTCTGTTTGCCGTTTATTCCATCGTTATAAGCGATACGATGGTTAAGAATGAAATACCATCGTTCATTAATATTGAAATTTTACATCGCCAAAGGTTTGATAAACTTTTTGATTGTGAAATACTTTGAAAAATATTCTGGCAATTCCTTCGTTTCGTTTTGTAGTGGAGAACTCGCTATTATAAAGGAAATCAATTGTAAAAGAATAAGTTCCTTTATCAAGAAATCTATCTTCTACAATTTCTATGCGGTTGACCGGGCGGTCATCAAGAATTATTTGCACGGAATCCGGTTGAGATAAAGTGAACTGAATTGAGCATGCAAAGCGTGCAGGATTTGGGTAGGCTGGCAAAACTTTGAAATTTAAATTTACAATAGGAAGCCAATCATTTGTATCTATTATTCCGATTGGGTCTGGACCGTCTGATCCGGTTACAGTTATACCGGTATATCCTTTAACATCAACGATGTTGGAATTTGATGAATTATCGGAGCAACCGACAAAGCAAAAAATGAGTGTAGTTAAAATGAAAAGTCTGTGCAAAAATTACTCCGCTATTTTTTCTGATATACTTGGTCTTGTGTGCCGATATCAATTAATAATATTTCAGTTTCCCTGCGTGCATCAAATAATTCTAATCCCGGTTTCTAAAATTTCTTTCACAAACAGGTTGCTTTCGTCAAAATCCTCGGGACGGAACGGGAGCGGAGAGAGTGAAAAATCAATTGCAGCAATTGCTTTAATCATCTTTTCTTTGTCAAATAATCTAATTCCACAAAAATCGTTTGATACAACGGCAATATCTATATCACTCCATTCGTTAAACGTTCCTTTAGCGTACGAACCGAAAAGAAAAACTTGTTCGACGTGCAGATTTTGTTTTTCTAATTCGCTAACAAAGTCTTTTATCTTTCCGGTTATGTCAACAGCGATTTCAACCAAAAGTATATTTCCTTAATTTTATTAAAATTTTCTTCTGAATAGTTTTTTGTTAAAGTCTTATACAGGTTCTGCTTGTAATCAGGGTACCTGTTTTCCAAATTAAAATTATTTACTCTCAGCAAAAACTCTAATTGTTCTTGGGTTAACTGTAATTTTGTTCTATTTACAAGTTTAACTAAATCGTGAATTTTGGGAGGAGTTTGCTCTGTATCTTTAACAAAGTGCGCTTTAATTATTTTTTCCAAGATTAAATGACCGATAAACAAACACCAAACATAATGCCCTTTTTCAAAAAGACTTTCGGCAACGGGCAGATCATGTTCGGCGGTTGATACCCAATATTCTATTTGCTCATTTATCGTCATAAAAATTTACTGTTTGAGTTAACAAGTTACATGGATTGTATTCGCTCTATAAAATTAAATGGTTATTCTTTCAAAACAAAATGATTGAAAATAACGAAACTTACGCCGCTGCCGGTGATGGTAGAGCAGGTTGACGAGTGCCGAGTTCTCTATCAAGCATGAAGATGCCGTAACTGTTCTCGCCGATCATTTTCAAATCGTCAATAATTTTGGTTACGTTTGCTTCTTCTTCAACTTGCTCGGTTACAAACCACTGCAAAAAATTATTTGTTGCGTGGTCTTTTACTTCAAGGCTCAAATTGACTAACCCATCAATGCTTGCAGTAATAAATTTTTCGTGCGTGTACGTTTCTTCAAATGCATCAAGTGCCGATTTCCAATTGTTTGCCGGAGCTTCAATTGCGCCAAGAATTGCTCTTCCGCCCTTTTGAATGATGTACGCATAAAACTTCATCGCATGGAGATGTTCTTCGTTAGCTTGAATCTTCATCCAGGCTGACATTCCCGTTAAGTTTTTACTTTCGAAATAGGAAGACATCGAAAGATATAAATAGGAAGAAAAAAATTCCTTGTTGAGTTGTGCATTTAACGCTTTTTCAATTTTTTCATTAATCATAAAAGACCTTTCAGTTAAAGTGAAAATTACTGATAGCAAACTAAGAAAATTTGGTTTGAGCAACAAGATGAAGTTCTATTATAACGCAGAACTTAATACTTGGTTATTTTTGAAAGCAGTATTGATTAAAACTAAAGAATGATGGAATGGTTGTATGATTGAATGAAAAGCATTAGAAAGTTAAACAAGTTTATATTTGAGTCATTCAACCAAACTTTCATCCCTCCATGCTTTCGAAATCAAATTATGCCTCTAATCCATTGATAATTTTTATTTTCGTAAGATGACATAATAACCGTGATCGTGTTTGTTCTTTTTGCGTATTGCGGTAAATTTAGAAAAGTAAATTTCATCAATTGAAAGAGGAAGTTATGAGTCTTGCCGAATTGCAAAATGTGACAAAGCAAAAAGCAAATAAGCAACGAGCTGAAATTCTTCAACGGTTTTTTAAAACCGGACCCGGTGAATACGGCGAGGGTGATGTGTTTTATGGGATTAAAGTTCCGGTGCAGAGAACTGTTGCACATCAATTTCAGCATCTTCCGCTTAACGATTTACAAATTTTATTGAAATCAAAAGTCCACGAAGAGCGATTGATCGCTCTCTTAATTTTAGTTTTGAAATTTAAATATGCCGATGAAGTTGTGAGAGAAAAGCTCTTCAAGTTTTATTTAAAGAACTCGGAGCGTATAAACAATTGGGATTTAGTTGATCTTTCGGCGGATAAAATTGTAGGCGCTTTTTTAATTGATAAAGACAAATCGCTTTTATTCAAGCTGGCGAAGTCTTCCAACTTGTGGGAACGCCGGATTGCGATGCTCTCGACTTATTGTTTTATAAAAAATGGAGTTTTTGAGGTTACGCTTCAAATAGCTGAATTACTTTTGCGTGATCAACAGGACTTAATACACAAAGCTGTCGGCTGGATGCTTCGCGAAATTGGCAAACGCGATCTAGAGCCTGAAGAAGAATTCCTAAAACTTCATTACAAACAAATGCCCCGCACGATGCTTCGCTATGCAATTGAAAAATTTCCCGAAGCTAAACGGCAAGCATATTTAAAAGGAACTATTTAATGAAAAACCAATTTGTAAAAACCTTTGTCCTCTTTTTTATAATTTCTATTTTGGCGATCTCGCAGAAAAAAGAGACGAACATACTCTACCAACACTCGGTTATTAATGCTCTCTCTGCCGGTGTGTATGAAGGCGATTTGTCTCTGGACAACTTAAAGCAGTTTGGCGATTTCGGACTTGGAACTTTCAACAATATTGACGGTGAAATGATTGTGCTTGATGGAAAAGTTTATCAAATAAAAACTGACGGCATACCCGTTGAGGCAGCGGACAATTTAATCACTCCGTTTGCCGCAGTTACTTTTTTCAAAAGTGATACCACGCTTGAAATAAAAAATCCGCAAACTCTCCAACAGATAAAAGAAAAAATTGATGCGGCTGTTCCATCCGAAAACTATTTGTATGCAATTAAAGTTTTCGGTGAATTCAAAAGGGTTAAAACGAGAAGCGTTCCCAAGCAACAAAAACCTTTTCCAGATTTAGCTTCTGTAATTAAAGACCAGGTTACATTCGAAAAAGAAACGGTTAGCGGAACGGTGATCGGGTTTAAACTGCCGGAATTTATTGACGGCGTAAATGTAAAAAACTTTCACTTCCATTTTCTTTCAAAAGATAAAAATTTCGGAGGACATTTGCTCGATCTTGTGCTTGATAAAGGAAAAATTGAAATCGGAATCATCAAAGAATTCCGATGTCAGCTTCCTTCAACTGAAAATTTTACTAAAACGAAATTTGGAAAAGAAGGAAGTTATCTACAAAACAAATGAGTTAGCAGTAATCAGTGTTCAGTTTTCAGTGTTCAGTTTTCGGAAAAGATGTTAAAATTTTCATAGATGGTCAACAGTAAATCCGCCACGGCGGGCAACGCAAAAACGGAAGAATATTTTCTTGAATTTGAACATCGAACAAGGAACGGTGAGTGATGAAGTTTTTTCCCTTTGAAATTCTACATTCCTTGTTCCATGTTCATTATTTCTGTTGGGTTCTGGCTTTGCCAGATTATGGTTTATTGAAGAATAAATTCTCCCATTATATAATTAATACATAAGTTCCTAACGTAATCTTATAAGAGGTCATCTTGGTAATTAAGAACGAAACGCGTAAATCAATTTTTGCAATTCTGTTTATTATATCCGGAGCAGCTGGATTAATCTACCAAATTGTCTGGTTTAAATATCTCGGATTATTTCTCGGCAATACTACTCATGCACAGATGATCGTGCTTGCGACATTTCTGGGCGGATTAGCCGCGGGAAATTATGTCATCGGTAAAAGAGCAGATGCATTCCGAAATCCGGCAAGATTTTATTCGTTTCTCGAAATTGGAATTGGTTTGTATTGTTTGCTCTATCCAACGATAAGTGTTAGGTTGGGGGAGTTGTTTTTAACCACGGCTGGAAATTATTCAATTGACAGCACATCATTTCTTTTCTATTTCTTCCGCTTTATACTTGCGGCTTTGCTGTTATTTATTCCAACTGTCGCAATGGGGGGGACGCTTCCTGCGTTGAGCAAATTTTTTGTTGATGATCTAAAATTCGCGCGCCGTGATACCGCGGTTCTTTATTTTCTCAATTCTTTTGGAGCGGTTATCGGGATACTGCTCTCCGGTTTCTTTTTGATAAAAATCTTCGGATTACCAGCAACTATTTACGCCACAGCGGCGGTTAATTTATTTATTGGGCTCATTGGACTTTTAGCCTCCATAAATTATAAACCAGACGAAACGCTGAACGAAACTTTTCTTAATTCACCCGAACAAAAAGAAATTGAAATTACCCCCCGTGTGAGGCGGGCTGTTTTAGCAATTGCCGGAAGTTCTGGATTTGCGGCGCTTCTTTACGAAATGGTTTGGGTTCGCTTGTTAGTAAATATTCTCGGTTCATCAACGTATGCGTTTTCGTTAATGCTGATGGCGTTCATAAGCGGTATAACTATTGGCAGTTTTCTTGTTTCGCTTAAATTTATCCGCAAGTTTGATAAAGTAAAACTCGTTATTTTTTGCCAAAGCATGATTGCTCTTGCAACGATGGCAGCGCTTCCATTTTATGAAAGACTTCCCTATTATCTTTGGAAAATCTCTTCTTATTTTGTTCGGAACGAATCTACCTTCCCAATTTTTCTTACCCTTCAATTTTTTATTTGTTTCAGTATGCTGATTACTCCCACAGTTTTTATGGGGATGAATCTTCCCCTGATTGTAGAAATATTTTCCGCTTCACAAAAAAAGATCGGTGTATCAATTGGAAAAGTTTTTTCAATCAACACACTTGGAACCGTGTTGGGTGCGTTGTTGAGCGGATTGTTTTTTATTCCTGCTTTCGGAATTAAACACACTTTCGAAATAGGAATTGCGATCAACATCGGTATGGCAATTATACTTTTGTTTTTTTTCGATAAAATAAAACCCATTTCTAAAACAGTTTTTTCAATATTAGCGATTTTTATCTTTGTTGGATTTGTTTGGATCGTCCCTTCTTGGAATACAAGTTTGATGGTGAGCGGAATTTTTAGAGAATTCAGTCTCAATCCCCCCGCAACTTATGCTGATTTCAAGAAACACTATTCTGATCGCGAAATTTTGTTTTACAAAGAAGGAATTGGTGCCAACGTTGGCGTTACAAGAATTAAAGACGAGTTGGGCTCCAAAATTTTAATTATTAACGGCAAACCTGACGCGAGCAGCACGCTTGATATGAACACACAGGTTTTACTCGGACAAATCCCTATGATGCTTCATCCGAATCCGAAGAATATTTTTGTTGTTGGATTCGGTAGCGGCGTTACTCTAGGTTCGGTTTTAACGCACGAAATCAACAAAGTAACGTGTGCGGAAATTTCTCCCGAAGTAATTGAAGCAGGTTATTTGTTTAAAACGGAAAACGGGAATTGTCTTGCCGATAAACGATTAAACGTTGTGGTTGAAGATGCGCTGACTTATTTGAAACTTGCGAAAAATAAATATGATGTTATTATTTCCGAACCTTCCAACCCCTGGATTGCCGGAATAGGGAATCTTTTTTCAAAAGAATATTTCGAACGCTGTAAAACAAAACTTAATGATGATGGTCTGATGGTTCAGTGGTTCCATACGTACGAACTAAGCGATGATATTATGAAACTCATTCTTCACACATTCAAAGCCGTATTTCCTTATGCGCAGTTATGGAACCCTCAGCAAGGGGATATTATCATGGTTGGTTCAAAAAAACCGATTACTTTGAATGTGGAACAACTTGAAGAAAAATTACAATTTGATAAAGTCAAAAAGAATTTTCACAAAATCAAAATTGAGAATGTTTTTACCTTCCTTTCGTGCGAAGCTTTTTCTGATGAAGGATTTTACAGCATTTCCGGAAATCTTACTATTAATTCCGAACTTCACCCACGCCTTGAATTTGAAGCGCCGAAAGCATTTTATCTGAATCAAATTTCAACCTTAACCTCGCGCAATGATGAACGGTTCAGAACTACAACCAACCATTTGTTGATACGCAATTACTTACAGACCCATGAACCGGCCATTGCTGAATTAACTTCGGCATTGGCTTTTCATTATAACGAATCAAACAATTACCGGTTGAGTTACGGCATTGCAAAGCTTCTTAGCGAAAAAAATCCTGCGGATTACACAACTTCAATTACTTTAATTAATTCCGAAGAAAAGCTTGGGATGAACAAGTTGAGACTTACGGAATTAGAAAAACTTTACCGTCAATTCCCCGATTCTCCATCTGTTGTACAAAATTATGCTTACGATAAAATTACAGAAGCGGTGTATGCCGTCTCCTTTCTAAAAAATTATCCAATTGATGATTACGCAAAAGAAATATTGAGGACAACAAAGAAAGATTCAGTCTCGCAGATAAAAGCCTTTGCAAATCTCGCAAATTTATATCTGGAAAACAGCCAGCCGCAGCAAGCATACGAAATGGCTGAACGCGTTTCTAACCTCTTGGATGGAAATAAAAATTTAGGAAAGCTTATTGCACTTGATGATTTTTGTTACACGTATTCGGCTTCAAGTGCTTATACGTTACACTATAGAACGGCAATTGAATATCTTATGGGCTTAACAATGGTTAACCGTGAGCATCCGAAAAAAGAAATGCTCGGCAGGATGATTGAATGGAGAATGAAAAATTAAAGAGAAATTGGATAGAAAAAAAGGCTGCCAAATATTGACAGCCTTTAAGAAAACCAGATTAGAGTTTTAACTCTTAGCGATTGGTTTTTTACCGTTTAATTGAAGTGGATTTTCCATCACCCATCTGCCATCAAACATCAACTATGCGATTGTAACTTCTTTTGTAAGATAAACATCTTGAACTAAGTTCACGATTTTGATTCCTTCAGCCATCGGGCGCTGGAAAGCTTTTCTTCCAAGGATTAATCCCATACCGCCGGCACGTTTGTTAATTACCGCAGTTTTGCAAGCATCGGCAAAATCATTTGCACCGGAAGCTCCGCCGCTATTAATTAATCCCGCTCTGCCCATATAATTATTCATCACCTGGTAACGGGTTAAATCAATTTGATTTTCGGAAGTTAGTTCGGTGTAAACGCGTTTATCAATTTTTCCATAAGAAACGCCGCCGGTATTTAGCGCCGTGTAGCCGCCGTTATTTTCCGGTAGTTTTTGTTTGATGATATCTGCTTGAATCGTAACGCCAAGATGATTTGCCTGCCCGGTTAAATCAGCTGAGACGTGGTAATCTTTATCGCTCTTGAATTTAGGATTACGCAAGTAGCACCAGAGGATTGTTCCTAAGCCTAATTCGTGTGCATACTGAAACGCTTCGCTTACTTCAACAATTTGTCTGCCGCTTTCATCCGAACCAAAATAAATTGTTGCGCCAACCGCAGCCGCACCCATATCATACGCTTGCTCAACGCCGGCAAACATAATCTGATCAAATTTATTTGGATAGGTAAGCAGTTCGTTATGATTGATTTTTACGATGAACGGAATTTTGTGCGCGTATTTTCTTGAAACCATTCCAAGCACGCCCAAGGTTGAAGCCACTGCATTACAGCCTCCTTCAATTGCTAACTTAACAATGTTTTCAGGATCGAAAAAATCGGGGTTCTTCGCGAAGGAAGCTCCGGCTGAGTGTTCAATTCCTTGATCGACCGGCAATATGGAAACATAACCGGTTCCTGCAAGTCTGCCTGAATGGAAAATCCATTGAAGATTTTTCATAACGTTGATGTTTCTGTCGCTCGGACTAAAAATTCTATCTACAAAATCTGGTCCGGGTAAATGTAATTTGTCTTTTGATACTTTAGCCGTGTAATTTAAGAGAGAGTCGGCTTCTTTACCAAGTAATTCTTGAATTTTGTTAATCATTATTGCTCCGTTTTTCTTTTATAAATTGTACAGTTCAAAAATAACGTGAAAAGGGATGAATTCAAACAGAGTTTAGAAGGGAATGAGAAATAAAGGGAGGGAAAACAATAATAGTTTAAAAATCTCTTGACTTTCTCATTTTTATTTTTGATTATAATTACAGAGAAAATTAATTATTCTCATTTGTTCCTTGTTCGCTGTTTCTTGAAATTAAAATATAGTGTTTTTGAATTCATAACCTGTGGCACCGTGGCGCCATTCGTAATTCCTAATTATTAATTATTAATTAATGAGGAGGTTATATGAAAACTTTTTTTAGAACTGATCAACCTAATTTCTTCTTCATCTTTTACTCGTTACCCTTTTTTACGGGACATACATTTTCTTACTTCACCGTCGGGGATAACTCAAATGTTAAGTAAAACGACCTGTCCCAATTCTATCGAAAAATCCCGCTATAAGTGGGTAAAGTTTGTATTATTAGAATACTTAAGATTAATTTTTTATTATAAATTTACTTCAATCAATAAGCATAAATCATTTTTATTCTTTTTTATTTTTTCCCTTATTATTTCAAATCATTATTTAAAAGCACAATGGAAATTTGCAAATGGACCCTACGAGGCAACACTATTAAACATCTCAATCGATCCTCTAAATCCAAACATACTTTATACCGTAGGCGAAGGGGTATTTCGTTCTACAAACAGAGGCGAATATTGGGTGGCGATTGAACCGGATACTGTATTAAGAGCTAATTTGGAACCGGTGATAAAAGCTGATCCAAAGAATGCAGGTGTTGTTTATTATGGTGGGCATGGGGCATTGTTTAAGTCATATAATTATGGAGATGACTGGAAAGTTATAGGCTTTGAAAAAAGGAGTGTTACAAGTATTGAAATAGACCCAATAAATCCGGATATAATTTATGTGGGTTTAAAAAATTCATCGGATGATGCTATATGGAAATCAACTGATGGAGGTAAAACATGGGGGAAAAAAACAAATGGAATACCTGTATCGCAGTTTCCTTTTCAAGATTGCAGAGCAATAAAGATAAATCCTATGAACAATAATTCTTTAATTGCTGCCGTATATTCAGAGGGTATTTTCAAATCAATAGATGGCGGCAATAATTGGAAATTTCTTTTGGGAGTAAACACTTATGATGTTGAATTTCTCCCTTGGGATACCACAACTGTTATAGCTGCTGTAGCTGGTGGAATATATAAGTCAACAGATGATGGGCAAACATGGGTACGAATTCTTAATACAGGAGCAAACTGTATTGAAATAGACAACACTACAAAGGAGTTTTATGCAGGAATGAATAAAAGCACAGATGAAGGAGATACATGGATTTCCCTAAATAATCCGGAACTTCCAACTTCTTTTTCTTTGGCAATGACTGTAGATGATATAAAAATTGATCCAATTAATAACATCCTTTATTTAGCTACTGGGGCGGGCATTTACAAAAGTTTTGATAAAGGAATAAACTGGATACAAGCGTTTGATGGTTTGAATGATTTTTATGCTTATAGTTTAGCTTTTTCATCTTCAAACCCTACTGTAATGTACACTACCGGTAGAGAAGGAATACATAAAAGTACAAATGGTGGTAAGAGTTGGAAATATATTGGGGGTGGGGCAGCAGAAAATTTTATCACTGTAGATCCAACTAATCCTGATATTGTTTATGTCGCTCAAATGCCTATACTTACTACATTTTGGCTTTGGCGAACTATGGATGGAGGTAAAACTTGGGAGAAAAAACTAACAAGCCTGGCTCGTTTTGATTTTATTGCAATCGATCCTATAAATCCATCTATAATATACAGTGTGTACACGGATGTTTCAAAAAGTACTATAGTCAAGAGCTATGACAAGGGAGAAACATGGGAAGACTTAAATACACCAATCAAACCCTCCGATATGATAATTTCTAAATCTAACAACTCAGTTATCTATATCGGTTCTGGAGAAGGAGTTTATAAAACTATAGATGGAGGTATAACTTGGAATTATTTAGGACTACCTGCCAACAATCACCGAATACTTCTTTCATTTGCTCCTGAGAATGAAAAAATAATTTATGCATCTGTTTATGGTCAGGGAGTTTTTAAGACAACTGATGGTGGAGTACACTGGGAAATAAAAAACCAGGGATTTACAGACACAATAGCTGGAGCAATCATACCTGATCCAAAACAAATCGGGCGAGTATTTCTTAATACATTAATGGGATTGTATGTTAGTACAAACGGCGGCGATGAGTGGAAAAAGTTCCGCCCGGAAGACTTTCCAAATCTTTTTTATCCATTAGGCATTGATACAACTGGAACAGGCAGAATTTTCGCTGTTAGAAATAATGAACCTGGTGTATATACCCTTGATTCAATTTATTCAGATCCCTCGTATGTTGAAGAAAATAGTTCACCACAAAATTTTATACTCTATCAAAACTACCCGAATCCCTTCAATATGAGCACGATGATCAAATTTGTAATACCATCAACCACAAATGTTAAATTAGAGATTTATGATTTTTTAGGAAATAAAATTATGACATTAATTAACGGATATAAAAGTAGTGGCGTTTATAGTTTTGAGTGGAATGGGAAAAATGAGAAAGGTGAATATGTAAGTAGTGGTTTATATTTTTTACGCCTTCTCAATGCTAATATGGTATTAAGTAAAAAAATGATAGTAATTAAATAAGAAGGAAGAAATGATTATGAATAAATAATAGATCTTTTATGGAGGAGAATTTCAGAATGTACATGATGGAACTGGATTGTTTTGGGGTCATAAAGGTGTTATTAATTGTTTTTAAATGCTATGGTTATTCACAATAAAAGAAGGTGTCACTATGAAAACAAAAACTTTGTTGTTTTTATTCATTTTTTTGTGCCTAGGCTCGATAGAAAAAATTAGCAACGCACAAACATTCTCAAACGAACTCGAAGAAAAAATAAAACAATCACCGCAAGGTGATTTTATCCGTGCCGTTGTTAAACTAAAGGGCCGATTAGATATAAATGAATTAAAATTGGCAACAAGCGGAAAAGTTAACACTCAACGACGCGAAATAGTAAAAAAACGAATGAAAGATTTTTCGAACCAATCTCAAACTAATTTGTTGACTTACTTGAGTACTATAAAAGCTAATGGAGATTTGAGGTCCATCAAAAGCCTTGCGATAACAAATAAAATTGTAATCGAAGCAAATAAAAGTGGACTTGATAAACTAAGGTATAGAAGTGATATTGAATATATATATATTGAGCATCCCCAAATGGTTTTATGTGCTAATACCTGGAGTGTTGAAAAAATAAATGCTCATCTATCGTGGTCATCCTTTGGGGTAGATGGTACTGGAGTCAAAATTGGAGTACTTGATTCTGGCACAGATTACAACCATACTGATCTTCATTTAAACATTTGGAATAATCTTGGAGAAGATGCTGACGGGGATGGACACACTCTGGAGTTGAATGGAGGAGGTCAGTGGGTTTTGGATCCCGGAGATATTGATACAGTTGATAATGATGGTAATGGATATGATGATGATTTAGTAGGTTGGAACTTTGCATATGATAATAATAATCCAATGGATAATTACGGGCATGGGACTCATGTCACGGGCATTGCAGCCGGAGATGGCTCAGCCGGGACACAAACCGGAGTTGCTCCTGGTGCTATTATCATTAGCCTAAAAGTTACAGAGAATGGTCAAATCCTTCAAGCTGTTCTTGAAGAAGCTATTACCTACGCTATTGAAAACAATCTTAATGTTATAAATTTAAGCCTCGGGTGGGTCTATAACTTAATGTATACGCCTGGTAGTATTTATGATCCAAGAGCGGATCTAAGATTAGCTTGTGAGACAGCGATTGCAGCAGGAATGGTTGTTTGTGTCGCTGCTGGCAATGATGGGGAATACGCTAATCAACTCGATTGGAGATATGGTACTCCTATTGATTATAGAATACCACATAATGTTAGAACCCCTGGTGATGTACCTTCTGTTATTACTGTTGGAGCAACTGATGCAAGCGATGTAATATCATATCTTAGTAGTAATGGCCCAACGACATGGTCAGATGTTCCAGAATATGGTGATTATCCCTACCCATCCGGTCTCATGAAGCCTGATGTTTCAGCCCCTGGTGAAGGTGTAACTTCTACAAAACGGGGTGGTGGCTATGAGGTAAGAACTGGAACTTCAATGGCAACACCTGCAGTTAGTGGTTCTGTAGCTTTATTGCTACAAACCAATCCTTTATTGACATCTCCCCAAATTAAATATATTCTTGAAATGTCCGCTATCGATTTAGGAGCTTCGGGGAAAGATGGGTTGTATGGTTCGGGACGTATTGATGTAAATAAAGCGGTGAAATATGCTTTAGAGCATTACGGTGGTAAGATAATTCAAAATCTTACTATTCCCTCTAGTGAAACATGGACATTTTCTCCGGGTGTAACAGTAACAATTCAATCCGGAGCATCCATTATTGTCAACGGCATCCTTATTGCGAACGGAACAAGCACAAGTAAAGTTACTTTCGATTTTATTTCTCCGAATTCTACAACACAAAACGGGATTAAGTTTATTTCCGGTTCAAACGGAACCATAAACAACGCAATAATTAGGAACGGCTATTATGGTGTCTCGGTTACCGGTAATCCAACCGGTGCAATAAATATCACTAACTCAGCAATAAGCAACTCCTCTTATGCCATATATATTAACGGTAATACTTCAAGTAACGTAAATATCACCGGCTGCGATATTGGAACTTCAAGCGGAGGAATTAATTTAAATAGCGCTGTAGCCAATATAGATGGCTGCACAATTCATAATATTACCACCTATGGCGGTGGGGCTGTTACCTTCAATAATTCCGGTGGAACAATTAAAAATTGCAGCATCCAAAACAATTCCGGTTCAGCTAACGGTATAAGCATTTTAAATAATTCCTCTCCCTATGTTTTCCAAAACACCATAGCCAACAATACATTAAATGGCGTTTACGTTTATCATGCAAGTCCGTCATTACAATCGAATGTTATTTCAACTACCGGTTACGCCCATGCGGCGGTTTCAAACAATAGTTATTCATACACTCTTTTTGGTAAAACAAGCTACCCTTTTGACGGTTATAACACAATAAGCAATAGTTTTTACGGTATTTATGTAAGTGATCATTCAATTATTCAGGCTGGTTATACGGACATTGCAAGGTATAATAGAATTATTAACAATTCATACCGTAATACTTACGTAATCGGGTATTCAACACTCTATGCAAAAAATGATTGGTGGGGAGCCTATCAACCCGACACAACAAAATTTTATAAAGAAACGGGTTCTTACTTTTATTATCTCCCTTATTTAACCGAAGATCCATCGGGATCACAAAATATTGTCTCATCTCGTGGTTTAATTGCAGAAGCTAATGTTGCTGCTACAACCGTATCTTATTCTCCAGAGGAAGAATTACTCCTTAAAGCAAAAGAACTGCAAGAAAAGAATCAAACTAATGAAGCCATAGGTATTTATAAAGAACTGATAAATACCTATGAAGAGAAAAGTATTAGTGAAATAGCATTAGTAGAGTTGAGTAATATTTATCGCCAAACTAAAGATAAAAACGAAAAAGATTATCTTGGAAATCTTAAACTTTCTAAGAATAACAAAAAACGGTTATACCCTATTGCTTTAGAGCTTTTATCACATATCAACAAAGAAGAAGGAAACCTTTCTGAAGCGCTCACTGATTGTGAAACATTGATTAAAGAATTTCCCTCAACCGAACACGAAAAGAATGCTTTAATGAATAAGTTCTTTCTCTATTACGACAGCAAAGATATCAGTTCGGCAAAAACCGTTGTAGAAAGACTTACCAATAGTTTTAGTGAGTCTCCGGAAATTGCAGCGGCAATTAACTTATTGGAAATGGAAGAATTAGGTAAAGAATATTTCCCTCCGAAAGTTAATACAGAAGATAATTTGAAGAAGGATACACTAACGGAAAATTATGAAATAAATAACTATCCCAATCCGTTCAATCCTGTAACAACAATAACATACCAGTTACCGAAAAGCGGAAGTGTTATGTTGAAAATATTCGACATACTCGGCAATGAAGTAAAGACTCTCGTTAATGAGCAGAAAGAAACGGGCAGATATACAGTTCAGTTCGATGCCTCATCCCTTGCAAGCGGAATGTATGTTTACCAATTGCGGGTAAACGATTATATTGCTGTTAAAAAGATGATGCTGGTCAAATAATGGAAGTCAAATTTCAGAAGTCAGAATAAAATAATAAAAGCCTGCTCAATCAGGCAGGCTTTTTTTTGACAAAAATTATTTGATTCTTTTTTGAAGATTATCAACAACATCGGCAAACTCTATTTCTTGTTCCGCAAGACCGGCGGTCAGGTTCGCCTTAATTCTTATATTTAAACATGACATTTCTATTGTGCTGAATACCATGACATTTCTAAAGAGTTATAACATAAGCAAAAATATTTTTTAAAACCTCTTGACTCTCTCTTTTTTATTCCCTAACATCACACCAAACAAAAAGGGAAACTTATGGAAAATCCTCTACCAGCCGGTTTTTCTTCTTACTTATCCCGCTTGCGGGATGCCGCTCTTCATTACTGCACCGCCGGGGGGAACTGCAATGAAAAAAAATTTACAAATCTATCGTATATAATTTTACTGGTATTTGTTCTTACCTTTTTATCTTACGCTCAAGATATAAACCTTAAAAATACAAACGTTGCTGACGGATGGAGACTTGCAAAAGGTACCGAAGGCTTTGCAGCAGCTGATATAGATATTTATTACAGCGATCCGGACACGATGTATGCAATTGGCGGATGGACAAACGGAGATACCACCTTTCACTCAGGATTTTTGATCAGCACCGACAGAGGCGAGAATTGGGAAGTTATCAGGAACTGTCCAGCAACGGATGTCGGAGCTGTAAGGGTTGATCCATTCGATTCAAAAAGAATCTATGTCTCTGTTTATGGCTTTGACGACGAGAGCAATGATATCTGGATGACGAAGGATGGCGGTGTAACATGGACACGATTATTCGGTGGGAGAAGTTACCCTGCGGCAGTTGTTGAGATTGACCCTGTGGATCTCCAGACAGTATACGTTGGAGTTGGGCCTGCTTTCATACGCCGAAGCACCGATCGCGGAGAGACATGGGAATCAATTATCACTCCGCCTGCACCGTATCCTCCTTTTCTTAACGCCCTTACAATTGCACCTTCGAACGACAGCATACTCTACGCAGCGTATGTAACGGGTTTATTTAAGAGCACGGACAAAGGAACGAGTTGGATAAAATTGCCACTTGATGCAGGTCATTGGGGCATATCATGTGTTGTTGTCGATCCGCATGATGCAAACATTGTGTATGCTGGTGTTTTTAGCAGAGGGCTTCCTCCTGGCGGTGTATTCAAATCAACTGATGGTGGCTTGACGTGGGAAGAAAAAAATAATGGGCTGGATAGCACGAACTGGGATATTTCTTCTCTATTAGTCAATCCCAAAGAAGCATCCAGTGTGTTTTTGGGTACGTATACAACAAAAGGCACTGATGATACTGTAGGTGTTTTTAGGACGACAACCGGAGGAAATGCTTGGATACCATTTAACTATGGTCTCCCCGGCGGAGTCTACAAACTTGCTTTTGACAATGTATACAACAGACTTTACGGCGCCGCACTTGGAATTTATTTTAATGACTCTTTAGTTACTTCTGTACATAACAGCCCATCATCTGAACCCGAAACATTTTCATTGTTTCAGAACTATCCAAATCCCTTTAACGGTACAACAACAATTACATACGAACTATCAGAGCGAGCTTTCGTTGATCTTTCTCTTTACGATGTGCTTGGAAGAAAAGTCAGAACTCTTTTAGAAGATAGTAAGAATCCTGGCACATACAAAGTAACAATGGAAGGAGGTGATTTGCCGAGTGGAATATATTTCTATCGCCTTACAGCTGGGACAAACGTACTTGTCCGCAAGGCGGTGTTAATCAAATAACTATTCATCAACAAACAAATTTCATGGAGGATATCATGAAAGTTTTCAAAATGTTTTTAGTTCTGGTTTGCAGCTTGATATTTCTTGCTTCAGAAATTTCAGCTCAAATGTCATAGAAGATAAGACTGGAAGCAAAAGACCGTTTGCAGAAATTTGTGCCATCATCTCTGCCTAAGCTTGCTAAAGTCCAAGCCGGTTCAACGGATATTAGAGTCTATAGCAGCGCCAACAATCAATCGGAGGTTTCAATTGCAATAAACCCCGCCAACCTTAATAAGCTTTTAATCGGAGCAAACACCGATCTCGGACAAGGTTACTATTATTCAACTAATGCTGGAACCAACTGGTCGGGTGGAGATGCGTTGCCAGGTGTAGGTTACTACTCATCTGATCCGGCGGTTGCATTTGATGCGAGTGGAAACGACTTTTTGAATTAGACTCGAACAAAGTATCGTGCGTTCCTTGGGAAGCGGTTAAAGAAAAGATCGAACTTAAATATCATGCATCAAATTGAACTGCACCCTGAAGTAGCAAGTGAAGTTGAAGAAACCGTAAGCTGGTATGAAGAAAAGATTTAAGAGTTGGGGAAAACCGAAAAACTAAATGCTTTCCTTCCCCACTCATGTACAAAAAAATTAATTTTTCAAAATATCTCTTGACTTTTTCATTTGTTTTTGTTATGCTTTCACCGCAAAAATCAATTATCCTTAGATAATGAAAAATATTTTATATATCTGTGTTATAATATTTTTATCTTCAATTCATTTGTTCGGACAATGGAGAATCATAGATACCAAGACAGATACCCTTATTGTCGATATCTGCTTCCCTGATACATCAAACGGTTGGGCAATTACCTCAGAAACAATTATTCATTCAAGTGATGGAGGAGAAACCTGGGAGGTACAAAAGTATTCGCTTGATTCAGTCGATTTTTGGAAAATTACCTTTGTAAACGAGAAAGTTGGTTATATAGTTGGCTATGATGGACTAATTTTAGCTACTAAAGATGGGGGGAACAATTGGGTAAAACAAAATAGTGGTAGAGAGAATTTTTATTTATTAAGAGATATCTGTTTTGTTGATGAAAACAATGGATGGATTGTTGGACTAATAGACGATGCAACTACAAGGGGAGGGGCAATATTAAATACGACTGATGGCGGGAATACATGGTTAACCCAAGTTGAAAGAAGTGATGGGATAGGGTATTATGCTCTAAATTTTTTAGATATAAATAATGGATGGGCGCTAAGCAGTTATGGGTGGGATAATTATGATGATACTTATGTAAATAGAACTTATGACGGCGGTAAAAACTGGGATTCTATAGGGACGATTCGGGGGATACCTTCCTTTGTAATTTCAATGACTTCTGTAGATACAATATGGACCGGTGGTTTTGGATATTCAAGATCGTTCAACGGTGGAGTGGATTGGAATGATAATTCATTTATACAGAATTTTCCCGGTGATACAACTTTTACGTTTCCTATCATATTTGTTGACATATTAAAAATAAACAAGAATGATGGGTTGGCAATCATTTCAAGACTCAGAAGTGGTAATAAGTATATTCCTTTACTTTATTCAACAAAAGATGCAGGCTTGCATTGGGATTTTGCCAGTATACCAAATGATTTTATACCTTCTTCATTAACGAATATAGGCAATACTATTTATATTTCCGGCAAAAAAGGATTAGTGTTAACTAATAAGAATCCATCGGTAATAAAAGAGACCACCTCAACTTTAAATTTTGAATTATTTCAAAATTACCCAAATCCCTTCAATCCAAGTACGAGCATTACTTATGAATTAAGAAATGAAGTAAATGTAAAATTAATAATATTTGATGCATTAGGTAGATGGATAAAAAATTTAGTAAATGAAAATCAAAAAAGCGGAGTATATTGTATAAACTGGAATGGTGTTGATGATCATGGGGCGCAAGTCCCTTCAGGTGTTTATTTTATTCAACTTATAATACTGAATAAATCATTAATCAAAAAAGCAGTTCTTATTCATTAACAATTTCTCGAGGTTCTTTATGTTTACCAAAAATCTAGCTCGTGTTCTTTTAACTATTAGTTTTTTCTTTTCAGGGTATTCTTTAATAGCACAGGATGAACCCTTTACATTAAAAAAGCTAGCTAAAGAAAGCAGCGACATTGTAATTGGAGTCCCTGTAGCAATGAATTCTTATGAAAAGCAAAATGGCAAATACGTTTATACTGATATTGACATTTTAGTGAAAAAAAAGATGAAAGGGAAATTAATTGCTGATGATATTATCACGTTAACAATGTACGGCGGTAAAATAGGAGACATTATCACATATGTTGTCGGATTCCCGAAATTTTCATTAAAAATGGAATCATTTTTTTTCTTTAAAGAAGATCAGGTTCCAATTAAATCTTCAAAAGGTCTGCAAAAAGTATATCGAATAGTCGGTTTAACTCAGGGAAAGATGGATATTATAGAAAAAGAGGGGAAAAAGATCGTTGTGCGTGACTTTGAGCTACCCTTAAAATTAGATGAAAATGGTAAGTCCATTTCCCTTTCTAAGAATAATTCTGTTAAGGTGGATGAAATGATTTCTTATATAACTCACCTTACGCAAAACCATAAGAAAAGTTTGTTTTTTAGAATTTCATAGCGATAGAAATTTTGAGATTTTCCAGTTGATTAAAAGCTGCACG
>Ga0210015_1001926_pt1 | contig 20050 bp, 19 predicted proteins | sample CryGeymeta201522_FD_185471 | JGI IMG/M metagenome (GOLD analysis project Ga0210015, IMG submission 185471) | Groundwater microbial communities from Crystal Geyser aquifers in Utah, USA - Crystal Geyser metaG 2015-22 (SPAdes) (version 2) | ecosystem: Environmental > Aquatic > Deep subsurface >... | reverse complement strand
CACGGCAAATTTGTTCTAACGCGACCGCGTGCATGATCCTGTGGAATTTTTCGTCATCCGCAGGTAATCAAGAATCGAACGGACATCCATAGAGAGTTGTCGCATCTTTTGCGCGACGTTGTCGACGCCTTTGGATTTTATCAGTCCAACGGCAAAACGCCGGAGTCGTGACATATTCTCCGGCCCATAGCCGGTTCGGATCCGGCTGCGGTCTTCATCGAAATTCCAGTCGATGATGTAGTGGCAGCTGTTTTCAATGCACCAGTGGTTGCGGTTGGTGTTGAGAACTTGGGCAGCGCTGGCGTGTTCGGGCGGGCAGCTGGTGATGCCGTAAGCGGTTTCTTTGGAAACCTTCCCGGTTTTTTTGTCAATACTTTCGCGTTCGATCACAAAAGCCTGGCCGACGTGAGGGAAGTCGAGGTAGTGATTGAGCTCGGTCGAGGTCCAGATCTTGCGTGTTTCAATGCGCCCGTGGCCGGAATCCACACTGACGGCATCAGGTTCATTGCGTTGTTGGAAATACAGCATGAGATCCGCACGCAGGCTGGGTTGATTGCCTTTAACCGTGAAATGGTAATGTGCCCGTCGGTCTGCAACCAGGTAATCGGCCAGACGACGCTGCGTCAACAGGGCATCCGCGGTGATGGTTTTGCCTTCAATGTCGATCGCCTCAAGTAACGGGATCGCCATCTTGATCTCGTTGGTTCGCTTGACCTCGTCACCCTCACCTACCGGCAGGGTGCCGACTTTTTTTGGGTGTGGCAGATCTTGCTCTGATGGCCGATGGCACTCAGGATATGGGTCTGGTGGCCCTGCTTGTCAATCGCGTTGCACATGGTCTTGCCGTCGATCGCCAGGCTTTCGTCTGCGTCGGCGTAAAGTTCATTCCAGTGTTGCAGCGCCCGGTCGAGATGGTCGGGTTCGACGCGGATCAGAACATTGCGAATAATCGATTCGCTGGGGACAATAAAGACCCCTTTCTCGTAGCGGCAGCGGAACCGTTCCCGCGCTTTCGGGCCGAGATTTTTCGCCCAGTCGGAGATCGCCTTATAGCCGCGCATCCCGCAGAGGGTCGCCCCTGCGGCAATCGCCAGGATGGTAGACAGGCGATGACGGCGTCCCTGAGGGGTCCGCGGGTCGGGAATCGTGGTAAAGAAATCGGGCAAGGATCGCATCTGAGCGGCAGTCAGCATCATCTTCGGGGCTCCATGACAATAGCGGGGATCAAGGACGGGGCGGGATAAGTGCGATTGTGTTTTGGGCTGCAAGGGACGAACGAACACCAGCTTGGGCGTATGCGCCTGCGCGCTATACGCGCTATCGCCCTGACGAGTGCGCCGAAAGCCCTTGGTCTGCCCCAGGCAGAGCCAGTTGGCCGCCTTGTAGACGGTGCCGTGGTAGCGCTGGGGGTCAACAAAGGTTTCCATCAACAGCAGGGGATGACCGAACCTGATCAGCCAGTCGTGGGAAATTCTTTTTTCACACAAGGACAAGACTCGTGAGCCGAGGTTCGACAGATGCCACTGCGGCAGGATCAAAAAGCGACTGTTGTTGGTTACCAATTTTAAACGATCATACTGGTGTCGGTAACGCCAACCGATCCATTGATCCCGCGCCGCACACTTCAAGGCAGCGGCAGAGAAGGTCAAGAGGGCAACCCATTGATCATTTAAGAGCGCGATATACCAGAGGGTTTCACTGATCTTAGGCAGATCCCCCAGATAGTGATGGTGTTGCATCAGTTCCCGATAGCGTGCCTCTTCGGCGGGCAAAACGGGACGAACGTGGATTGCTTTTAAATTCAATGCCGGAATTCTCCACGACAAGAGGAGTTTCCTTTATACGTGATCCTTGGGTGCTTGACCAGAAAAAAAGATAAGATTGGCTATGAAACTGGATTTGTGGGGCGGGACGAATTGACCCTGGCAGACCAGGTTTCGGCTCTTGTCGAGCGTCGGCTGGCGGTGTAAAGTGTCCGCTGTTGTTTTTTTGCTCTCAGCGGTGCCCTGCTTATGCGTCAAACGCTTCTTTTTGCCAAAATCAAGACCCTGCTGGAGATGATCAAATTCTCTCACACGGTTTTTGCCTTCCCCTTTGCCCTGATGGGGGTCATTCTGGCGGCTTTGGCGGCCGGGGCCTTGCCCGGTTTCGGTCAGGTGGTGTGGATCTGTGTCGCCATGGTCGGGGCACGGAGTACCGCCATGGGGCTGAATCGGCTGATTGATGCGCGGATCGACGCCGACAATCCACGTACGGCGCAGCGGCATATCCCGGCGGGCAAGGTCGCCGTGTGGGAGGCCGTCTTATTTATTCTGGTTGCGACCCTGATCTTTCTGCTCGCGGCCTGGATGCTCAATCCGCTCTGTTTTAAGCTGGCCCCCGTTGCCCTGGGGTTTTTTGTTCTTTACGCCTACGCCAAGCGCTTCACCCATTTTGCTCATCTTATTCTTGGCCTGTGTCTGGCCGCCGCGCCCTTGGGGGCCTTCATTGCCCTGAGCGGCACCCTGACCTGGCCGGTAGTGTCCCTGTCTCTGGCGGTGCTCTTCTGGGTCGCCGGCTTCGATATTTTTTACGCCCTGCAGGATTATGATTTCGACCTTGTGCGCGGCCTGCATTCCATTCCCTCGCGTCTGGGGCTGGATAAATCATTTTTGCTGGTGCGCATCTTTCACGGTTTGATGCTGGTTTTTTTGTTGCTGGTGCTGCCGGGAAGCGGCCTGGGCTGGATATATTTTGTTGGCGTGCTGGTGGTTGCCGCTTTGCTGCTCTACGAGCATAGTCTGGTCACGCCAGATGATCTGTCAAAACTGAATGCCGCCTTCTTCAACATGAACGGCTATATCAGCGTGACAATCTTTCTTTTCACCCTGACAGATGCGTTAGTTTGATGAAACCGATTGTGGTTGGCATAACCGGCGCTTCCGGTTCTCTTTACGGCCTGCGCCTGATTGAGGAACTCTTGCGTGGGCAACAGGAGGTTAGCCTGCTCCTGACGAACGCCGGGCGCCAGGTGCTGGCCTTTGAAACGGGGCTGGCGCTCGATGAGGATCCAGTCGCTTGTCAAAAACAGTTGCACCAGCGCTTTGGCGCCGCGCAAAAACTGAATTATTTTGCCATCAACGATTTTTTTGCCCCCATCGCCAGCGGCTCCTCCGCACCCGAGGCGGTGGTCATCTGCCCCTGTTCCATGGGAACCTTAGGACGCATCGCCGCAGGTTTGTCGGAAAATCTGTTGGAGCGCGTCGCCGATGTCGCCCTGAAGGAACGCAAACCGCTGCTGCTGGTGCCGCGTGAAACGCCCTTTAACCAGATTCACCTGGAAAATATGTTGCGCCTGGCTCAGGCCGGAGCGCAGATTTTACCGGCCATGCCGGCCTTTTATCAACAACCACAGTCGGTCGAAGATCTGGTAAATTTTGTCGTCGGCAAGGTTCTCGATCAGCTGGGTGTTGAACACCAGTTGTTCAAACGCTGGGGGAATGGATACGCACACTCATGACTTCTTTTTTCAACCGCATCCGTACCAAAATCGAAACCGATGAACGTATCAGCGACGCCGAAGCCCTGGCCATGTTTGAAAGCCACGACCTGCTCGCCATTGGTGAACTGGCGGCTGCGGCCAACCGGCGCAAGAACGGTGACCGGGTTTATTTCAACGTTAATCGTCACATTAATTACACCAACCTGTGTGTCAACCGCTGTAAGTTCTGCGCCTTCTCCAAAGAAGCGGGCGAGCCGGGCGAGTATACTCTGGCCCTCGAACAGATTGCGACCAAGGCGCAGGAGGCCGCCGATGCCGGTGCCACCGAAATTCACAGCGTCGGCGGCCTGCATCCCGACCTGCCCTTCGAATTTTATTTGCAGATGCTGCGCAGGATTAAAGCCGTCGATCAGCGCCTGCACATCAAGGGCTTTACGGCGGTGGAAATCGATTATTTCAGCCACATTTCCGGCTTGCCGGTGGAAACCGTTATCGCTCAGCTCAAAGAGGCCGGGCTGGGTTCGCTGCCCGGCGGCGGCGCCGAAATTCTTGGCCAGGGGGTGCGCGACCAAATCTGCCCCGAAAAAATCAGTGGTGCGCGCTGGTTGGAGGTCACCGAACTGGTGCATCGCGCAGGCTTGAAATCTAACGCCACCATGCTCTTCGGTCATGTCGAAACCTACGCCGACCGGGTTGAACACCTGCAACTGCTGCGCGCTTTGCAGGATAAAACCGGTGGTTTCCAGGCTTTCATCCCCCTGGCTTTTCAGCCCGACAACACCCGGGTGCCGGGCGCTAAAGGCGTTGGCGGCGTTGATGCCCTCAAGACCCTGGCCATCAGTCGCCTTTATCTGGACAACTTCCAGCACATCAAAGCCTACTGGGTGATGCTCGGCCTGAAAATCGCCCAGACCGCCCTTTGCTTCGGGGTGAACGATTTGGATGGAACGGTCGTCGAAGAAAAGATCGGTCACGACGCCGGCGCCGATTCACCCCAGGCCCTCGACAAAGCCGGAATCATCCAACTGATCCGCAAGGCCGGGCGCGTGCCGGTGGAGCGCGATACTTTGTATAACGAATTATAAGGCGCACTGAATATGAACAAATTAGAAGATCTCGTCGAAATGGTTCCCTATCCCCTCTTCTTTCCCCAGACTGAAGAGGGGGTGGTGAATCTGCTTTTGCCACAAAAAGTCGGCAAGGCCAAGGCGGGGGGCTATAGCTTTATCGAAGCCTATTGTGTGCAGGAAAACTGCGACTGCCGCCGAGTTTCGCTGTTAGTTGTCAATGAAAAAAGCAAAATTGTCGCGGTGATTGAATTCGGTTTTGACCCGGATGGTCCCTTTGCCGGGCCCTTCTTGAACCCAGCAGAAAAGCAGTCGGCGGCGGCTGGCGATCTGCTGCAAATTTTTGTTGAGGCGGTTAATGACAATCAACCGTGGCTAAAGGGGATGTACCGCCACTACAAAGAAGTGCGTAAAAAAATTGACGGGCGCGCCTATAAGGGCAAACCCTTGCCCAAGCCTGGGCTGGTGACACGACAGATCAGCCCACCGGCCCCTGGTTTTGAGCAGCTTCATGCCGAAGACGAAGTTCTTGCCGCGGCCTTTGAAAAACTGCTGCAATCTGCGGTTAAGGGCTCGCCCATGCCGGATAACCGCAGGCGAAAAAAAGGCGCTCAGCCCGAGAATCCTTTTTTACCGGCGCTGAAGCAATCTTTCGAAAACATGCGCGCTATTGTTCAGGCTTATCAGTTGGAAGAGGATGGCCTTTCTGATTCACATCGGGAGTTGCAGACGGAATTACGCAGATATATTTTTCATCAAAAAACTGCCGCTGACGAGTTAGCGAATTTATTAGTCGGCAGTTTTACCGCGGACGAAGCACGTCTTGATGCGGCGCTGCAGGTGCTGCATGATACCCTCGAAATTTTGCGCGTCGAGCTGGAACGTTCACGACCTGAGGCAGTGCAGCGCATGGAGCAATGGCAAACGGCGCTGGCACAACAGGTTTTCGCTCCAGGTGTAGACGGCGAACTGGGTGCTATGGTGACTCAAGTGTTGCTCAATTCACGGGTTGAAATTTTGCCCTTGCTGCATGAAGCCAACAGTCAGCGCATGTTCGATGTGTCAGCAGGCCCTGAGTTTGACGCGAATCCCGAGCAGGCGATGCTTGATCTTATCGCTGAGCTTGAAGAAGAGGATAAGGTCACCGCCTTCGATTTTCTGGACGCCATTCTGCAAATATTAGCCGTGGGTGATGTCGAGGTTCAGGTTGGAATTTGTGGCTTGATGCTGCGCATGGAGAGCCCGCTGATTCGCGAAGCCGGGGTGCTGATGCTGTTTCATCCCCAGGCCGACGTACGAGCCGGGGTCGCGCAGGAACTGAGTGAGATTGAAGGAGAGCGGCTGACTTCGGCGGCTTTGCGGCGCCTGATTCTTGCGCGGAACTGGTTTGGCGAAGAGCTGCGCAATAAAATTGACCAGGCCATCGCCAACGCCCGGCGGGCAAGAGTCGAGTGCGCACCTTTGGCCCAGCCGGTTGCCCTGCAAGTTTATGCCTCGGCTGTTGATGGTGCGCAGGCGCAACTGTTTCAAATGTTTCTGCCGCAGAAAAAAGATTTCCTGTGCTGCTCGCTGCTGCCCAAAATTGGTGCCGGGATTGCCGATGCTTATATCATCCCGCAGATGACTAAAGTCGAACGCCGCCAGTTTTTGCAAATGATGGCTGCGGATGTTGGCGCAACTGAAGTGTCCGTCGATTACCTGGATCTGCGGGTGCGGCAGTCTCTGGCCGATGGCGTTGCGCAGGGCAAGATGCCCAGCCACTGGTTGCTGGCCATTGCCGAGCGTTTAGGTCGCGACTGGCAGGCGGCTCCCCTGGATGTTGCGGTCGAGCTGTCGAAGTTGCGCGAGGGTATCATGCGTACGGGCGGGCGTTTTGCGACGGAAAAATATAAAGGTGAAGCCCTTGAAGATGCTAATACCTGGGCTGCAAGACAGCGATTCGCCGATTCCTGGTTTGAAGATGATGTAAAGGTCGATACCGTCGTCCGCAAGGCTTTGGGGCGCAAACAAAATTTCGCCGCCGCCATTGATGCCGTTGCCACGCAGATTCTGCAACCACGACGCCAGAGTTGGTCGGAAAGATTGGTTCTAACGGCACTGTGGCTGAAAGCGGCGAAAAAACCGCCGGTCGCCTGGCAACAGATGTTTTATGTGGCCGAAGCCGTCGCCGACGACCAGATTGCCATCGCAGATATTCCCCTGATGATGGCGATTGCCGAGAGCAGTGTGCAGGCGTATCTGGGGCGGTTGGCCGAAAGGTAAAGCCATTTGAAACGGGAGCGGATGGATGGGTAAACACACTGAAATTATTGTCCTCGCAGAGGCGGTTCGTATTCAGCGCATTAAACGGGATGATTATATTTCCCTGACCGATATCGCCAAGTTCAAGAATTCTGATGATCCTCGTTTTGTTATCCAGAACTGGATGCGAACGCGTTTCTCCATAGAGTTTCTGGGTATTTGGGAGCTGCTGAATAATCCGGATTTTAACCGTGTGGAATTCGACACGGTTAAAAATGCTTCGGGAAGCAATGCGTTCGTCATGACGCCTACCAAGTGGAGAGAGCTTACCCACGCCATTGGCATCGTTTCGAAGGCAGGTCGCTATGGCGGGACTTACGCGCACAAAGACATCGCCTTCGAGTTCGCCTCCTGGGTGTCGGTTGAGTTCAAGCTTTACCTGATCAAGGAGTTCCAGCGTCTCAAGGAGACCGAGCAAGCGCAGCTCGGCTGGGACATCCGGCGCAATCTGACCAAGATAAACTACCGTATCCACACCGACGCTATCAAGGCTAACCTGATTCCGCCTGAGCTGAACTCAAACAGGTCAGCCTGGTTTACGCCAGCGAGACCGATGTGCTGAACATGGCGCTGTTCGGCATGACGGCCCGGCAGTGGCGCGACGCCAACCCCGACGAAAAGGGGAATATTCGCGACTTCGCCAATGCCGCACAACTTGTCTGTCTGGCCAATCTGGAGACGCTGAATGCGCTATTTATCCACGAGGGGATGGAACAACCGGCGCGTCTTGCCAAGCGGAATCGGATTGCTATCGAACAAATGAAGCTGCTGACCGAAGAGCGCGGCGTCAAGGCGTTGGAGGGTAACCGCGAATGAACGCCAATGGACGCGAATTAGTTTTGAAGGATGAAGTTTTTGCCCTTGTCGGGGCGGCGAGGGAGGTTGCCAATGAGCTCGGGAGTGGGTTTTTGGAGGCCGTTTATCAGGAGGCCCTTGGCCTCGAATTGGCGGACAGGCGGATTCCCCACGAGCAACAAAAGGCCATTCGAATCAGATACAAAAAAAATGAGCTGCAAAAAGGTAACTGTTCAGTAACCTTGGAGTAAAAATGACCGTGAGAGTCAAGGGCACCTCGCGCAGAGCCGCAAAGACGCAGAGAAAACCCCAAGACTTATGGCTTGAAAACAGAGCATAAATTTTGTTTTTCTCCCGCTTAATCGGTTCTTTGTGCCTTTACTCTAAAAGGTTTTGCCCTTCTTTGCGGCTCTGCGGCTCTGCGCGAGCAAGCTTTTTTGACCGTAAAGGTCTCTCGACCAAGAAAGAGCTGAATGGTTACTTTTGGTGAATAGTTACGCAAAAAGAATATTTTGTCGATTTCTGGTGTTACCAATCCATCATTGTGGAGATAAAGGCCATCAAACAGCTCACGCCGATTGAGGAGGCGCAGCTGCTCAACTATTTGAAGGCAACCGGGTGTCCGGTGGGTCTACTAATCAATTTCGGTTCGCACAAACTGGAATGGAAACGCTTTGCCAATACAAAAATTGGCGTTCATTCGCGTCCATTCGCGGTTAAATCGGTCGGGGAGGAACATCGTGGCGCTGCATCCTGATTTCCCCGATTCTCCACACGCGATCCTCAATCCCGAGGTGCGCTGGTTCCCGGCAGACGAGGCGCTACGCGAAACCGGCATGGACAAACTGATGCCGCCGCTGGTTTCGCAGCTGCGGCGCAAGGTGAAGGAGTTTCGTGACGGCGGCTATGTCGGCGCGACTGAAACCAGTAAAAGCCTGCTCAACTGGTGGTTCAAGGAGCCGCACCTGCAGGAGCGGTTTGACGGCACGACAGCGGAATTTTGCTACTTCTTCGCCCAGCGCGAAGCGCTGGAGACGATTGTCTATCTCTACGATGTCGTCGGAGCCAAAGATAAGTTCGACCTGATGCGCTTTGACGGCAGCGGGGTGGTGTCGGCCGGGATGTTCGACGAAACCTGGCGGCGCGATGTGATCAAGATGGCCACCGGCAGCGGCAAGACCAAGGTGCTGAGTCTGGCGCTGGCCTGGAGCTTCTTCCATAAACTCTACGAGTCGGACTCGACGCTGTCGCGCAACTTTCTGGTGATCGCCCCCAACATCATCGTTCTCGACCGCATCTACAAGGATTTTCAGGGGCTGCGCATCTTCTTCGACGATCCGGTGATCCCCGACAACGGCTGCGACGGCAGCAACTGGCGGGACGATTTCCAGCTGACCCTGCACGTGCAGGACGAAGTGCGGGTGACGCGCCCGGTCGGCAATATCTTTCTGACCAACATCATGGTGGTCGAGACCAAGGGGCAGGTTGATGAAGATGTGCCGATGAAAATGGCTCGGCTTGGTCAGTGGTGCGCGGATCTCAATAGCTTACAATCAGACGTGAAGTATGTATTCGCTTTTGTCGATGACGATGGGTTCAAAAAATACACACCCAAAAATTTCCAGCAGATTGTTGAAGGATTCAAGGCGTATCAGTGAGCAATTTTATACAAATCCAATCGCAACTTGATCAAGCAGAGCCCCTTGACCGCAAGCAGGCCCTCTGGCTGCTGACTCAGGCTGATCTGCTCGACCTCGGCCGACTGGCCGACGGAATTCGCAAGCGCAAGCATCCTGAGAATCGGGTGAGCTTTGTCGTTGATCGCAACGTTAACTACAGCAACGTCTGCGAGTCGAAGTGCAAGTTTTGTGCATTTTATTGCGATGCCGATTCTGAAAAAGCTTATCTGCTCGATGACGCGACCATCTTCGCTAAGGTTCAGGAACTGGTCGACAATGGCGGTACTCAGTTGCTGATGCAGGGCGGACTGCATCCCGATTTGAAAATTGAATGGTTCGAGGAGCTGTTTCGCCAGCTGAGTCAAAAATTTCCGCAGGTGCAGATTCATTCCCTTTCGGCTGCGGAAATCTGTCATATTGCCAAGCTTTCCGGGCTGACTATGCCGGAGACCTTGCGGCGCTTGCATGTCGCCGGCTTAAAATCCCTGCCCGGTGCCGGGGCCGAGGTGCTGGTGGATGAGGTTCGCCAGCGAATTTCGCCCAACAAGATCGGCTGGCAGGAGTGGGGTGAGGTCATGGAAGCGGCCCACGCCCTGGGGATGCGTACCACTGCGACCATGATGTTCGGCAGCTGCGAAACGCCGACCGATATTGTCGAGCATCTGTTTCGAGTGCGCGAAATCCAGGCCAAAACCGGAGGATTTACCGCATTTATCCCCTGGACTTTTCAGCCGGATAATACCGAACTGGGAGGAGAAACGGCCAGCGGTGTTGATTATTTAAAGGTGTTGGCCCTCTCGCGAATTGTGCTCGATACTATTGATAACATCCAGGCCAGCTGGGTGACGCAGGGCGCGCGCATGGCGCAGGTGGCACTCTTTTTCGGCGCCAACGATTTAGGTGGTACCATGCTCGAAGAGAATGTGGTCGCCGCCGCCGGGGTTTCGTTCCGGATGTCGCAACAAGAGATTATTGATCTGGCGCGTGGGGCCGGTTTTATTCCAGCTCGACGGACAACCGAATATGAAATTCTGGAGGAATACGAATAATGACTTCCTTACGTAAAAACATTGAGGAAATGGACGGCTACCTTCCCGGTTTCCAGCCTGAGAATGAGTCCGAGTGGATCAAGCTGAACACCAATGAAAATCCCTATCCGCCGTCGCCACGGGTACGTGAGGCGATTCTGAACGAGCTCGGCAAAGATGGCGCGAACCTGCGCAAGTATCCCGATGCCGGCAGCAGACAGGCTCGGGCGGCGGCGGCTCAGGTGTATAACGTCGATCCCGCCTGGGTGATCATGGCCAACGGCTCGGATGAATTGCTCAATAATTTAATTCGTGCGTTTGTCGGCGAAGGCGAAGAGCTGGCCTATGTGCACCCCTCATACAGCTATTACGCGACTCTGGCTGAAATCCAAGGGGCGAAGGTTGCACGTTTTACGCTCAACGATGAGTACACGCTGGCTGATTTCCCGCCGCGCTATACGGGCAAATTGTTTTTTCTGACCAGCCCCAATGCCCCTCTGGGGTGCCGCTTCACGAATGATTATATTTGTGAACTGGCATCGCGTTGCGATGGCGTGCTGGTGGTCGATGAGGCCTATGCCGATTTTGCCGAAAAAACATCCATTGAGCTGGTGGAGCAGAACGAAAATATTATTGTCACGCGCACTTTTTCCAAGAGCTACTCCCTGGCCGGTATGCGGCTGGGGCTGGCGGTGGCGCGCCCCGAAGTGGTGGCGGCTCTTGACAAGATCCGCGATCATTACCATCTTGACCGCCTGGCGCTGGTCGCGGCGACGGCGGCTTTGGCAGATCAAGCCTGGTTGCAGGAAAATGTCGCCAAAATTCGTAAAACCCGCGAATGGTTCAGCAGCGAACTGCGCCAACTGGGCTATCGGGTGGTACCTTCCCAGGCCAACTTCATTTTTGCCACGCCCCTCGATCTGGATGGCGAGCGGGTGTATCAGGCACTGTTCGAGCGAAAAATTCTGGTGCGCCATTTCAGTGATCCGCTGTTGAAGCACGGCCTGCGAATTTCTATCGGCACGCGCGAAGAGATGGAAGCTACCCTGGCCGCAGTGCAGGAAATCGGCTAGGCGGAGGTGACGGATTCCGTGCCAAATGCCCAGCTCGAAGATCTAGATTCATGGCACTTCGCTCCGCCGGAGATGTCCCGGCTATTGCTGAACTGGTACGCTCGCGCCGGGCGAGAGCTGCCTTGGCGCAAGACCCGCGACGCTTATCGCATCTGGCTGGCTGAAATTATGTTGCAGCAGACCACCGTTGCGGCGGTGGTCGAATATTATCAGCACTTTTTGCACCAGTTTCCAACCCTTGAGCGGCTGGCGGCAGCGCCCCTTGAACAGGTGATCGATCTCTGGGCCGGGCTGGGATACTATGCCCGGGCGCGCAATCTGCACGCTACCGCCCAGCGGGTGGTGGCGGATTATCAGGGCCGTTTTCCCAACACGCTTGCTGAATTGATGAGCCTGCCGGGCATTGGTCGCTCCACCGCCGGGGCAATTGCTGCCCTGGCCTATGAACAGCCAACGCCGATTCTCGATGCTAATGTGCGGCGCGTCCTCTGTCGCCTGTTTGCCCTGCAGGAGCCACCGCGCTCCACCGGGGCCGAAAAAAAACTCTGGGCCTGGGCCGCAGCCCTGACCCCCCGGCAGCAGGTTCACGATTATACCCAGGCGATTATGGATCTGGGGGCGCTGGTCTGTATCTCCTCGACCCCTCATTGCGCAACTTGCCCCCTGGCCGAACTTTGTCGTGCCCGGCAATTAGGGTTAACCAACCAACTACCGCTGAAAAAGGCGCGTAAAAAAGTTCCCCTGCGCCGTCAACTGGCGTTGCTGCTGGTTGCCGGCGAATCTTGTCTGGTGCGGCGCCGCCCCCCATCGGGCTTATTGGGTGGGCTCTGGGAATTTCCAAACTTCGAAGCAACGGACAAACCCGCGGCAGAGGTCATTCCCGTCTACCTTGGCGGGCAGCTGCCCGTCAAAAACCTTGTACTGCTGGGGGGGGCGCGTCATACTTACAGCCATTTTGCGCTTGAGATTGATTTCTATCGCGTCGAAATTGAAACGCAGCTTCAGGTTGCCGAACCTGGAGACTGTTGCTGGCTGCCTTTGGAGCAACTGCCTCAGTTAGCCCTGCATGGCGCACACAAAAAACTCTTGCCTTTGATTGGAAACTGAATGTCTTTGCCCCAAATTTTGACCACCACTGCCGAAGTTGAAGATTTTGCCGCCGCCCTTGCTGGCCACAAAAGTATTGCCGTCGATCTGGAAGCCGACTCCATGCACCATTATCAAGAGAAGGTCTGTCTGCTGCAATTTACCGCTGGCAAAGAAACCGTCTTGATCGATCCTCTGGCCGGGGCCGATCTGTCTTCCCTGCGACCCCTCATGGCCAACCCTGGGGTGCGCAAAATATTCCACGCCGCCGATTACGATATCCGCTGTTTGGCTCGTGATTTCGCCATCGAAATTTCGGGTCTGTTTGATACCATGATTTCCTGCCAGTTTCTGGGCGAAGAGCGCTTTGGGCTGGCAGACATTCTGGGCAAGTATTTCGGGCTGGAGCTCGACAAGCAGTATCAGCGCGCCGACTGGACCCTGCGTCCCCTGCGGCGTGAAATGATACTTTACGCGGCCGGGGATACCGCCTACCTGCACCCGCTGGTCGAAATTCTCGAAGAAAAACTTGCCGCTCTGGGGCGTATTGACTGGGTTGCTGAAGAATTTACCCTGCTCGAACAGGCGCGCTTCTACGAAAATGAGGGGCCACTCTGCTTGCGTTTGAAGGGTGCCAACCAGTTGAAGCCGCGCCAACTGGCAATTTTAGAAGAATTATTGCAATGGCGCGATGCCGAGGCCCGGCGGCGCAATTTGCCGCATTACAAGGTGCTGGGCAACAAATCCCTGTTGATGCTCAGCAGCCAGCCACCAACCGCCGTCCATGGGCTGGTGGCCATTGAAGGGATTTCGCCCCGCCTGGTCGAGCGCTATGGCAAGGCCTTGATGCAGGCCGTGGAACGGGGCCAGGCGGTGGAGGAAGAGCGTTTGCCGCGTTATGCGCCAAGGCTGCGGCACGAAAAAGATCCCGCTGCCGAAAAGCGTTTGTTGCGGCTTAAAGACTGGCGCAAAAAACAAGCGAGAAAATATGCCCTCGATCCGGGGGTGCTGATCAATAACGCCAGCCTCGAACAGATTGCGCACCCCCATCCGCAGAATTTTGAACAGCTTGAAAACTTGGGCGTGTTGAAAAAATGGCAACTGAAAGAATTAGGCACTTCCTTACTCAAGGCGCTCTAAATTCAGGTTCTTTTTGATTTTTTTCCGCAGGATTCCTGATGGATTTTGATTTACTCACGGAAAATTTTTTTCGCCCCGGCGTCTTGCCCGAGGATCTGCCGGCGCTCTTCCCCCTGCTGCAAGCGCGTGCGTCCTTGGCGGCCTTTATTGCGCTGTTTCATGGCGGCGATGAAGAGGTACTGATCCGCCTGCTGGTGCTGCGCGAGATTGGTGCGCGGGGTGATGCCCCTCACTGGAGCCCGCAGCAGCTGAAAAGCCATTTTGCCTATCTCGATGAAACCAAGCTCAATACGGTCATGCACCGCTTGCGCACCAAGGGTTTGTTAGTCTGGGATGCCGAAACGTCTTATTATCAGATCAGTTCCGATGGACGAATGGCCCTTTCAGCCCTTTCAACCCTCATCAAGTTCAGGAGTGACGATGGCGGTGAAATCGGTTATATCAGCTCCCAGTTAGCCGCCGGGCAGGCGGTCGGCAGAATTTCAGAAGAGGATTTACAGCATCTGCTTTCGCGCCTGAACGAGCTGCAACAAGAATTTAACACGGCGGTGGTCTCCGGCTCCGTCAGCAGAATCGAAAAGGCCGAAAAGAAGCTTAATTCAGTCATTGCCTGGGTTGAAAAAGGCACGGAAATTATTAAATTAATTACTGCCGATACCGTGAATATCGATCTGGCGACGCACCGGGTGGCACAGAAAATCGGTCAGGTGCAAAGCCGTATGCTGCGCATGTCATCGGTGTTTCAACGCACTTTGGGGCAAATGGAACGCCAGAAGGTTCATTTGGGGGCCAGCGGACTTTCTTCGACCGATATCAACAGCTGGCTGCGCTCGAAGTCTGCCGCAGGCCTTGCGGAATTGCTGGACAAAAGTTTTCGTATCCCTTTGAAAAAAGGTTTTGTTTTAGGCGACATCTGTCTCGATGTGGCAGAGTACGAACTGGTTGAGCGGGTGCGCGATGCGGCCGCAGAAACCGCCTTGCCGGGTGAGCTGAGCGCGCCACCGGTTGAGCATCTGGTCGCGAGGGAAAACGATTTGGCACTGCAAGAGCTTCAACAACGCCTCGAAGAAATTGTCACTGAAGCGCCTCTGTCTCAGGTTATCCCGGCAGAGTCCTTCGAGCAGGCCTGCTATCGGTTGTCGATGGTTGCCATGCTTGGAGATGAAAAATCGACCAAATCAGCCGGGTCGATTGCCGAATTTATGCGCAGTCCATTCAAATTACGCGTCACCGAAGGGCGAGTTCTGGTGGCAGAACGGGGGATTAAAGACATGAGCGAAGGGTGGTTATCTCGCCTGGCGCAGCATGAGGAGGCGAGTGGTGGAGATTGAAGTTCGGACTTTGATTGCCAAATTGATGGCACAACAGGCCCTGCGGCGCGACGAACCCCTGGTCTCGCGTGCCCTGACCGACGAAGCTTTTCGGCAGGAGCTGGAACTGCGACTGAAAGCCTGTGGCCTCAACTTTCTCGAAAATCCCTATTGTGAACATGTCTGTTTAGTCCTTGAACGGGAGATGGAACAGCCAATCATGGGGGGTGGCGATGCCTGGATCTCCAACACCAGTGGCATGGGGCGCGACTGTGTGGCGCTGTTGATGGTGATCTGGGCATTGATCATTCTGCCGAAACGCCAGCGCCAGCTTGAGCGTAAAGTAGTGAATGAAGACCAGGCCGAGATGTTCAACAGTGACAAGCCCCTCGCCAAAGGGAAGGAAGTTTCCGCCCCCCTCAGCCGAACTGCGCTGATTGCCGATTTTGGTGACCTGCTCGGCAAGAAAACCCGTATCGACGGGAATTTAAGCCTCCTGGCACGGCAAGGTTTCATCCTGCGCCAACGCGAAATGATCCACGAAGGGCCATTGCTTGATCTGGTTCTGGATTACAACCAGCTGGCCGAGCGCATTCTCGACGGCGCGCTGCATGAGCTGCTGGGTCGGAATCTGCAGGAAACCCTTGCGGCGGGTGATACACCTGAAGATGTTGAGCTGGAGGACGGAAATGTTTAAATTTCGCTCTCTGGAGCTGGTTCATTGGGATTTCTGGGAGCGCTTCACGCTGCCATTTGACGCCGATGTCGTTACTATTGTCGGACCAAATGGTTCGGGTAAGACCACTCTGCTTGATGCTTTGCGTACCCTGCTGGGGGTGGAATGTTCCTCTGGCCGCGATTATAAACGCTATGTGCGGCGTAACGCTAAACCCTTCTCCTGGCTGCGGGCCGTGGTCAGTAATGAACGGTCTGATTCAGGCCGTCTGCCGTTTTTCCCTTCCCTGAGCGCAGAAATAACTCTGGCCTGCCGCATTCAGAAAAAGGGAGGCGACTGGAAACGGCAGTACATGGTCGCCGATGGCAATGTTCCCATCGAGGTATTAAACGAAGAGGGGGCAGAGCTCCTCGGCGTACGCGATTATCAGACGCGCCTCGCTAACGCCGGGGTGACACCGGCCATCCGGCGGGTGCTGGCTCTTGAGCAGGGCGCAACCGACAAGCTTTGTGACTATTCGCCCAAACAATTGCTTGATCTGGTGTTTGATTCCTTTGGCGACGGCGAAGTGCTCGACAACTATCGCCAGGCGAAACATGAGCTCAACGAAACCAAGCAGGAACTCGACAGCCTGGAGGACGACCTCGGTTCCCTCGGCATTCGGCTTAATGATATGCGCGGGCGCGTGAATAATCTGCGTGAATGGCAGAATCGCAAGCAGGAACGTGATCATCTTGAATGTGAAATTTTACCGCGTGCCGAACTGGCGGAGCTGCGCGAACAAATTTGTGCCGGGCGCAAGCAATTTATCAAACAAGAACATTTGTTGGGCGAAAAACAACAGCAGCTTGCGGTTAAGCGGCGTGACACGCAGGTTTTAACGGAACGCTTGCTAAAACTGCAGGGACAAAAGAACGCAAGTGACGAGAAAATCAGCGAACTGAAACCCGATTTTGAGGCCCTGAAAAAAAGGGCTTGGCAGCTTGAAGCCACGCTTCAACGCAAGCAAGAGCTGGAAGCTTTGGTGGCGCAAAAACAGCAGGGGGTCGATGAAGTTCCGTTGACGCAGGAGCGTGCCGAATTGCTGCGTAGCATCGGGCGCAGGGAAAATGACCGGGACGATGCCTGCGCTAAAATCGACAACTTAAAGAGTGCCCTGCGCGCTGAACGAGCCGGCCACCGGGCGCTGCCGAGCTTTGTCGAAACTTTTCGCCAGGCCCTCAACGAAGCGCAGATCGGGCACTGCTTGTTGACCGAAATTGTTGAAGTGCTCGACCCGCTCTGGCAGACCGCTATCGAAGGGGTGTTGCGCTCGTTTGCGCATGTAGTTCTGCTCGAAGATCCCAACGATCGGCAGCGCGCCTGGGCCCTGGGCACTGCGCATCGCTATTGCAATTTCGTAGTTCCCGAGCGCAGCAGCAGCGGCAAAGGCTCCCCCGGTTCACTGTTGGAGGTGGTTGAATTCAAGCAGCTGCCACCGAGCTGGCTACCACGCCTGCTTGATCGCGTTCAAAGGGTGACCGATGTGGCAGCCGCACAGCATCTGCCCAGTGGTCAGGATTGGGTGACTCTGGAGGGCTACCATCGCGAGCATCGCGGCGGACGCTATATCGGGGTCGAACAGAAAGATTTTCAATTCGGCGCAGCGGCCCAGCTGGCGCGGATACAGTCCCTGACGCTTGCGCTTAAGGAACAGCAGCAGTTGCTGCTAAAGCTTCAGCACGAACTTGAAGCCTACGAACAACGCCGCACGCAGATCGAAAATCTGCTCGAAGGAGTTGACGCCGATAGCCAATTAGCCGCCGAGGCCGGCAGCTTCGCGCGGGCCGCCGACCAATGGCCGCAGGTGCAGTCCGACTTGGCGCGCCAGACCGACGCGCTGTCAGACTTGCAGAGCGAGCAGCGTCTGCTGTCGGGTCAGATCAGCGATCTGCGCGCCGAAATCAGTGGCTTGAACAGCCAGATACACATCGAACAGGGTTATCTCGATAGGGAACAGGCCGAATTGGCTGACCATCGGGCAAGTCAGAAACAGCGTCTGCGTCACTATCGAGTCATGGGCCGCAAACTGCCCCGGGCGTGGCGCAATGCCAAGGCGCTGGAGAATATTATCGAAAAGTACGGTAAGGCCGTCAGCGTGCGGCGGCAGATTGAGTTGATTGGTCAGGATCTCGATGCCGGTGAGTGGGAAACCGATGAAAGCCTCGAAACCATTTACACCAAAATGGAGCAGGATTATCACCTTAAAGAAGAAAGCATCAAGACCCGGCGCTTTCATTATCGCCAGTATCTTATTGCAACCAACAATGCGCGTGAGCAGTACATTAACGTGCTTAAAGGCACGGTGCGTCTCTATTCGGCCAATATCCGCAAACTGGGGAAGTTAGCCGAAGTCGATATTACCATTACACCGCCTTATCTCGATAATGATGATCTCAGCTTGACCAAGGCCGGGTTGGCCGTGTCCTTCAGTTTCGATCAGAAGAGCGCCGACGAGGCCAGCGGTGGGCAGCAGGTTATGAAGTCGCTGATCTTACTGATTGGGCTGTTGATGGAAAAAGAAGAGAGCGGCGGTTTTGTTTTTGTTGATGAACCCTTCGCTCACCTTGATATTCTCAATATCGACCGCGTCAGCAACTTTCTGCTCGAAAGCGGTGCTCAATATGTTTTGACAACACCAAATACACAGAATACCAACGTTTTTAAACCAAGTGATTTGAGCCTGGTCACGCAGAAACGTCGGCATCCCGAACTCTGGGCCCCGCCGATTGCGTTCATCCGCCGCCAGACAGAGGGTGACAATGTCAGCTAGCACACCGCCCTCAGAGTGGTCTGCACCCGACAAAGCTGGAATCTGCACGCAACGGCTGAATGTCGGGGCAAAAAGCACTTTGCGCGGCAAGCGCAGACGCCGAGCTTTTGTGCCGCAGGAACAACCGCTGCAACTGTGGTCGACCACGCGCAAACATCTGCTTAAACAGTGGCTGAAGGGCACCTCTGCGAGTAGACGCTGGAGTGCGCTGCTAAAAATTGCCGGTTCAAATCGCGTCAACGAGGCCAACGAGTTGCTGCAGGCCCTGATGGAAACTGGCTGGATTCAAATTGAAGAGCGCCGTAATCGGGGCCGGTGGGAAGCCACCCAGGTCGAGTTTCTCGCGCTTGAGCCCCTTCGCGAACGGCTTGGGCTGAAAAACCGCGAAAAACTGGCGGCGCAGCATCAAAAACTCAATAGGTCGCAATTTGGCGACTCACAGCTTGAAGACTTGCGTCAGGATCTAGCCGCAATGCCGCCGGAACGGGCGCTCAAACGGCATGAACTGCTGCTGGCGCTGGAGGCCTGGCAAGAGCACGAACATTTTGGCAGTCGCCGCGACTTTTCTCAGTTTGCCCGCGGCAGCACCAAGGCCATCAGCGACAGTGAATGGCGCTGGTTAAGTGACGCGCTTGATCTCGAAGAGTGGAAAATTGGCCGCCATACGGCCACCCTGTGTTTGCGCGCTTCCTTCCGGCTGTGTTTTGCCACAGGGCAGCTCGACCTCGGCGTCCTTCCCGACTTTATTGCTTTGACTCCCGCCACCCTGGCCGCGCTGCAATCGGTTTCCGCCCGCCCCAAACACTGGCTCATCATTGAAAATCAAACCTGCTTTGAAAAGGTTGCCCGCCAAGCAAAACCTCACGAGGCGGTTCTTTGGGTGCCCGGCCATCCACCTCTGTGGTGGCAAACTGCGGTCGCCAGGTTGATAGCCCTTTGCCCCGCACCGGCGAAAATTTCTTGTGATCCCGATCCTGCCGGGATTCAGATAGCCTTGACCCTTGGCCGCCTGTGGCAACAGAATACGTGCAGCTGGTCGCCCTGGAAAATGGGGGCGGAAGAATTGAAAAAATTGAAACACGGCTTGCCGATCAGCGCCAGGGACAGGCTTTTGTTACAGGGCTTACGCAATCAGCCGTTGTCGCCTGAATTGGCTTCTCTGGCCGCGGCAATTGAAGCCCAGGGTATCAAGGGCGAGCAGGAGGAGTTGTTTTACTGAGCTCCGTTGTCAATCTGTGCGACAAACACGAATAACGCCAAAAAAGGAGATGGGAATCATGGATCTTACTGAAAAAGTTCTCGAAGTTATGCATGCCGCAGGCCAGCCCCTCAACGCCGGAAAAATCGCTGAACTGGGCGGTCTTGAACGGAAAGAGGTCGACAAGGCGATGGTGCAACTGAAAAAAGCCGAAAAAATTGTTTCGCCCAAGCGTTGTTACTGGATCCCCGCCTAGTACCCTATAACACATAATCTTTCGCATCTTGCTGGTTATTTTCCGCGTCAGCTGCGTTATGATAATCGCTGTTTAGCTATGGCTAGGCAGCGATCATCATGCCTTACTGACACGAAAAATCCCTGCGCAATCTTACGAAATCCTATGC
>Ga0210015_1001923_pt1 | contig 20065 bp, 24 predicted proteins | sample CryGeymeta201522_FD_185471 | JGI IMG/M metagenome (GOLD analysis project Ga0210015, IMG submission 185471) | Groundwater microbial communities from Crystal Geyser aquifers in Utah, USA - Crystal Geyser metaG 2015-22 (SPAdes) (version 2) | ecosystem: Environmental > Aquatic > Deep subsurface >... | reverse complement strand
GTCAAGCACTTTAAAGCCATATTCCGGCATACGTTCCCGTATGCCCTCTTTATACGCGTCAATAATTTTTTGAGCGTATTCTTTTTCAGCCGGCTTGCCATTGTGAATCACAATCGTCTCGCCCACATAAACCTCGTTTGCTTTCGGCAAAGGCCCTCTGACCTCCGCGTTGAACCCCGCGCACCCGCCCGCCAAAACCGCGACGAGTAAAACCATTAAACCTATCAATATTGCTCTTTTCATCCCACACCTCCTATTATTCTGATCCGCCGCTACAAAAAAACCGAGGCCTATTTGAGATTATCAGATGCGCCCGTGCATTTGCCATGAAAGAATTATACCACAGACAAATTGATTACTGATTCTATTGACATCGCTTTACTTTTTATGATAAAAGTAAAGCGATGGGAGGTGAGGTTATGCAGACTGTTAGACTAAGTTCCAAGAATCAAATTGTTCTTCCCAAAAACGCAAGGGAGGCGATGCATCTTAAAGGAAAAGATGAACTGCTTGTTGTCGTGAAAGGCGGGGTGACGGTTATCATGCCGAAACCAGAAAAGTACTGCGCTGCTTTGTCAGGCTCTGCCAAAGGAATTTACAAGAAAGATTACCTCAAAAAAGAACGCAGGTGCTGGTAATGCCTGTATCCCTTAATAGTTTTTTGCAGAATCATAAGTCAGTTTATATTGACACCAGTGTATTCATATATTTCGTAGAGAAAAATGCCGGCTATCATAAGATTTGCGAATCAATATTTGAGAACATTGAGACCGGCGCTATCAAGGCATCAACCTCTACTCTTACACTGCTTGAAGTCCTTGTAACGCCTTATAAACTAAAAAGAGATGACCTTGTTCTCAGTTTTTATTCGTTATTCAGCACTTATCCAAATATCTCATGGATTAATTTAACGCTCGGCATTTCTGACCTTGCAGCTAAATTGAGGGCAGAACATGGGTTAAAAACGCCTGATGCGATACAGGCAGCATCAGCAATCTCGTATGGTGCAAAGGGGTTTATCTGTAACGATAGAGCATTTCAAAAGATTAAAGATATAGACTGTCTGGTTATTGATGATTGTGTTTGATGGAGAATGACAACAAGGAATTAGGAGTGACCCGACTTGTTTGAAAAAATAATCTTATATCTTCGGATGATTAAGTTTTCCCATTCCATCTTTGCGCTTCCATTTGCATTTACAGCAGCTTTGATGGCTGCATCCGGAATCCCTTCAGCAAAACAGATACTCTGGATTGTTGTTGCAATGGTCAGCGCGCGGTCAGGCGCAATGGGATTGAACAGGATTATTGACAGAGAGATAGACTCTGCAAATCCGAGGACGGTGAACAGGGAAATTCCTTCGGGAAAGATAAAAATCGGCTATGCTGTTTTTTTCACTGTAATATCATTAACGGTTTTTGTTTTTTCTGCCTACATGCTTAATCCCCTCTGCCTTAAACTTTCTCCTATTGCTGTTGGCGTTTTGTTTCTTTATTCCTACACAAAAAGATTTACATGGCTCTCCCACATTGTCCTCGGCATTGCAATCTCTGCCGCTCCTCTTGGCGCATGGATTGCCGTAAGAGGCGCTTTTAACGCCGAGATACTTCCGCTTGCCTTTGCAGTTGTCTTCTGGCTTGCAGGGTTTGACGTGCTTTACGCGCTTCAGGATATTGAATTTGACAGGTCGCACGGACTTCACTCAATCCCTGAGAGATTCGGCATTAAGGACTCACTGCTTTTTTCAAGAGTCTTTCATGTCATCGCATGGGGGCTGCTTGCGCTTACGGGTTTATTCTTTAATCTCGGAATATTTTACTGGCTCGGCATGGCTGCGGCAGGGGGGCTTTTTATATATGAGCATTCTCTTGTGAAGCATGATGACCTGAGCCGGCTTGATATGGCATTTTTCAATATGAACGGTTACATAAGTATGACAGTGTTTGTGTTTACGCTTCTTGATTATCTTGTTTAAGCTTATCCTGTCTTTTTTTATGGTAAACTTTAATTAATTTAATTTTTAAAGGAGAAATGCGGATGCCTTTTTACAGAAAGCGTATTTTTTGGTTTCTTGCGGTAATAATTCTTTTGATACTGGTTTTTATCCTCAAGAGAACCTTCAGCGCAGTTGATGTCAAAACAGCTTCTGCAAACAGGCAGGAACTTGCGATTACAGTAACTGCCACGTCAACAGGGACAATAAAATCAGAGACAGAGGTTAAGATTACGGCGCAGAGAATAGGAAAGATTACAAAGCTCTTTGTTGAAGAGGGCAGCATAGTCAAGCCCGGCTCAATGATAGCAGAGCTTGACCCCGAGGAGGCGCAGTTGAGCCTTCAGGCTGCGCATGCTTCACTGGAAAAAGCTCAGTCAAGACTGAAAGAACTCAGGAATTCTCATGACTCGCTGAAGGTGGAGATAGAAACTAATATTGAAAAAGCAAAGGCTATTTTGAAAGAGGCGGAGGTGAGGTTCAAGAGGTTCAATGCTTTAAAAGACAAGGGATATATGGCGCAGATGGATGTTGATTCTGTTCAGAAGGAATATGAAGTGGCAAAGGCAAGCCTTGAGTCTGCCATTGCCGCAAAGAGCCGCATAACCGCGCAGACAGAAGAGATAAAGGCTCAGGAGGCTGCTGTCAGAGAGGCGGAGAGTTCACTTTCGCTTGCAAGGCTTAACTATGATTATTCGTTTATAAAATCTCCGATATCAGGCGTGGTAATATCAATGCCTGTCAAGGTTGGCGAGACAACTGTAACGGGCTCTTTACAGGGCGCTTTGGTGGCGCATGTTGTCGCTATGGATGACCTTTATATAGAGGCGTTTATAGATGAGGCTGATGTTGCAAAGGTTAAAATGAGGCAGCAGGCTAATATCTCAATGGATGCATATCAGGGGAAAATTTTTAAAGGTGAAATCTACCGGATATCGCCGGTAGTCCTTGGCGGCAAACAGGAAACCAGGACCTTTGAGGTAAGGACACGGCTTAAAGAAAAACAAATCATTATAAAACCGGGGATGTCTGCTGATGTAGAGATTATTGTGGACAACATTAAAAATGCGCTTGTGGTTCCATCCCATGCAATTATGGAAAAAAACGGCAGGAAGTTTGTCTTTATTAAAAAGGGTTCAACAGCAAGGTTTGTCCCTGTTGAAACAGGGCAGTTCAACTGGAATTTTACGGAGATAATATCAGGCGTTAAAGAGGGCGATACAGTGATTATCAACCCGGATGCGCCGGGCCTTGCTGACGGCAAGAGAGTAAAGGAAACGGTGAATAGGTGAATGGGTGAATAGGTGAATGGGTGAATAGGTGAATGGGTGAATAGGTGAATGGGTGAATAGGTGTGATAGTCCTCAAGGATATAAAGAAGTCGTATGGGCTGCCAAAGGTGACTGTGGATGTCTTAAGGGGCATAGACATGGAAGTTGCTGAAAGGGATTTCGTGGCTGTGACAGGACCTTCAGGCTCAGGGAAATCAACGCTCCTTCATATCATCGGCTGTCTTGACAGGCCGACGTCAGGGCAATATCTGCTCCTTGGCGTTGACGTCAGCCGGAAAACAGACAACGAGCTTGCAGAAATCAGAAACAGAAAAATCGGCTTCGTATTCCAGAGTTTTAATCTTCTTCCTAAACTTATTGCATGGAAAAATGTTGAACTGCCTCTGCTTTACGGCGGGGTGGAGCCGAATACAAGAAAGAAAAAAGCCCTTGAGATGCTTGAAAAACTCGGACTTTCTCACAGAACAGAGCATTATCCAAGCGAACTTTCAGGAGGGGAGCAGCAGAGGGTTGCAATTGCCAGGGCGCTCATAAACGACCCTGCGATAATACTTGCGGATGAGCCCACAGGAAACCTTGACAGCCGTGCAGGAAAAGAAATAATAGAGATATTTAAAAGATTAAATGAGGAAGGCGCAACGATTGTGGTTGTTACCCATGAGAAAGATATTGCTGAAGAGGCGGGGAAGATAATAACAATAAGAGACGGGGTCTGCCAGAGTGGATGTTATTGAGGTCATAAGAATTTCAAGAGACTCTCTTATGGGCAACAGGGTAAGGTCGTTCCTTACAATGCTCGGCGTTATTATCGGTGTTGCGTCCGTCATTATGCTTATTTCAATAGGCGAGGGCGCAAGGTCCTACATAGGCAGAGAGCTTGGCAATCTCGGAACGAACATATTGATTGTAGTGCCGGGCAAAACTTCTGCCAAGGGAGGTTTTCATCCGCCTGCCGCAACTACGGTCAGAAAACTTGTCTATGATGATGCTCTAATAATTAAAAAACGTTCCAGGCATATTCAAGACGCAGTTCCGCTGATTCTTGGCGACTCCAAGATTAAATATCTGAGCCAGAGCAGGGATAATTCTGTGGCAGGAGTTACCGAGACATATTTTGAAATCAGAAACCTGTCAGTTGAATCCGGAAGATTTATCAGCGCATCGGATGTTGATTCAAGAAGAAAAGTATGCGTTCTCGGAAGGACAGTGAAGAATGACCTTTTTGGAGATAAAAATGCGCTCGGCGCCCTTGCGGCGATAGGCGACGGCAAATACAGGGTCATAGGCGTGATGGAAAAGAAGGGCGTTACGCTTGGAATTGATTTTGACGACATAGTGTTTATACCTACAACCGCTGCGCAGGAATTGTTTGATACCGACAGCCTGTTCAATATAACTATAAAAGTCAGAAGCGCTTCGGAGATAGACGCCGCAAAAGAGGATATAAGGCAGATACTGATGAAAAGGCATGCAGGCAGGGAAGACTTTACGATAATGAGTCAGGATGAAATGGTTGCCGTGATGGGCAAGATATTGAATATCATGACTGCTGTGCTCGCAGGCATAGCAGCGATTTCCCTGGTTGTCGGCGGAATAGGAATAATGAATATAATGCTTGTTTCTGTAAGGGAGAGGACGCGGGAGATAGGTATAAGAAAGGCGCTTGGCGCAAAGAACAGGGATATTTTATTGCAGTTTTTGATAGAGTCTGTGACCCTGAGCCTTATAGGAGGAACAGGCGGCATTCTGCTTGCGGGTTTGCTCTCTTTTGTCATTCCTTATTTTGTTGAATTTCTTCCGACACATCTTGCGCTGTGGTCTATTGTTGTGGCTTTTTTGTTTTCAGCGGCAGTCGGAATATTTTTCGGCGTATATCCTGCAAGAAAGGCATCGCTGTATGACCCTATAAAAGCGTTGAGGTATGAGTGAGATAGAGATTTTTTAGCCTATTATTAGCGGAAGTCGCTATTTCTAAATCTCTGCGAATTCCTCAATCGGCACTGTAACTTCCTTCAGAGCTTTTTTGCCAGACAGATAAATGGTTTTGAAATCTTCTTCAATCTTCTTTAAAACTTCTGTTTTGAAATACTGTTCCCCGCAATATTCACATTCTTCGCATGGCACATTGTTTACAACGAGCAACTGGTTGTCATATTTGTAAATATACTGTACATGCTTTTCTCTGAAGTTTTTGTTTCCACAGAAGTTACAAATCTTTGTCATCTTTCACCCCTTTGATATAGTGTCTTAAATTTTGGCGGTCGAGGTATATAAACTGTTATAACTACTAACCAATCTCCTCGCATCCCGCAAACAATATGAATTGGTTTCCCCGTTTTTGTAAAACCCGCAACTAAACAGCTTTCTCCTCTCCCTGTATCTTCATACAATTCTATAATCCTACCGCTGAGCATAGCTTCTTCAACCTCAGCTACAGTAAGATTGTCATTCTGTCTTTCTTGATCCCCGTGTTTTGAAAAATAGTATTCATTATTCCGTACCCGCTCATGTATCCATTCTATCTCAATCATAAATATATTTTATCGTAAAACTGCAATTTCTGCTATGTTATCTGTCCGCTGCGGGCATGAAATATATTCCTTTACTTAAATAAAGCTATTATCCAAGGAACTACAGCCGTTATAAGTGCAGAAATTGAGAGCAATCCTATTACTGATACCCACTTTGGAACAATTCCAGTTCCAGCAGTTTTTTCCCACAGACACTCTTTACCTTTTGGCGGAGGTGGTAAGATTGAATCTATTTCCATAAGTCCAGGTGCTTTTTTATTAATGAAGTATCTGATTAGAAAAATATTTGAGACATAAAATAAACCTGCTAACAAGATAAGACTAACTGATGTCTGCCATTTTCCCAACTCAAGAATCCTTGTTACTTGATTTGCCAAAATTGCAAGAACGAAAACGCCGATACAAATGACCTTAATTCCTTTTAACATGGGATTATCTCCAAGATTGTCAGACTAATATTCATAAATTTCTTTTGCTTATGCCCGCAATGAACAGATAACTTTTCACATCCGCAATTAATTGCGTATACACCGCCAAAATGGAGAGATAGACGCAATGCGGATATCCCAACTCTGGCTGAATCGCCAGAAACCTTAATATATCGTAACTCAGTGCTGCTTTTTAATAGATGAGTGGTGAGGTTATGTCTAACGCTATGCACAGTAACATCCTTTTTTAAGTGTTATCACCCCATAAGTAATGCTCTGTTTTGAAGATATATATGCGTGTTTATTATTAATTAAAGCCCCTTGATTGTCAAGGAGCGTGGCTTGTGCTTTTCAATGCGCATTAGTATTATAAGGTTAAATGCCGATAATTAAGGTTGAGAATTTAGTAAAGAGGTTTGGCAGCATCACTGCTGTAAATAACATCTCCTTTAATGTTGAGGAAGGCACGATATTCGGCTTCCTCGGGCCTAACGGCGCAGGCAAGACAACCACGATAAGCATCCTCTGCACTCTGCTTGGCCCGACATCAGGAAAGGCGCTTGTGAACGGATATGACTGCGAAAAAGAATCCTCATCCGTAAGAAAATCAATCGGCATAGTCTTTCAGGATACAACTCTGGATAAAGACCTAACCGCAGAGGAAAACCTCTTATTCCATGCGTATCTTTATAATGTTGAAAAAGCCGAACGCAGAAAAAGGGTTGATGACGTCTTGAAGCGTGTTGATTTATTCAGTAGGAAAGATGACCTTGTAAAGAAATTTTCCGGCGGCATGAAGAGAAGGCTTGAAGTTGCAAGGGGGCTGATACACAGGCCCAAGGTGCTGTTTCTGGACGAGCCGACACTCGGGCTGGACCCGCAGAGCAGGTCCAGCCTATGGGAGTTCATAACGGCGCTTCCGGAAAAATATGGAGTAACAATCTTCATGACAACGCATTACATGGATGAGGCAGAGGTCTGCGATAACATAGCCATTATTGATAATGGAAACATTATTGCAATGGACAGTCCTGAAGAACTCAAGAAAGTAATAGGCGGAGACGTCATATATCTGAAAACAAGGGATAATGCAAAGGCAGCGGATGTGATAAAGAGCGCTCTGGATATTGACGCATCAATAAGGGACGGCGAGCTTTTTATTCCGGCAGTCAAGGGAGATACGTGCATTCCTGAACTTATAAGGACACTCGGCGATAGTGTTTTGTCTGCGCGGCTTCAGAGGCCGACCCTGAATGACGTTTTTTTAAAACTGACAGGGAAGGCGATAAGAGACGAGGAGAGCGCTGATAGGGATACTATAAAAGAGGAGGTTAGGGCGTACAGGAGGAGGCATGATTGAATTTAATGCGATATATGTCATAGTTGCAAGGGAGTTCAAGAAGTTTGTCAGGGAAAGGTCCAGGCTTGTCTCTGCAATCGCCAGGCCCTTGGTATGGCTTTTCCTTGTCGGTGCAGGGATGTCAAGGCTGGTCCCTCCTGTTGACGGCGTTTCATATATGCAGTTCATATTTCCGGGCATATTGGGCATGACAATTTTATTCAGCGCGATGTTTTCCTCAATCTCTATTATCTGGGATAAAGAGTTTGGTTTTATGAAAGAGATACTTGTCGCTCCTGTGTCAAGGCTTACAATAGTCATAGGAAAGGCCTTAAGCGGAAGCATTGTATCCACGCTTCAGGCTGTGATTGTGCTTTTGCTTTTCCCTCTTCTCGGGCTTAAGCTTGGCGCAGCAGATATAATCGGCGCAGTAATTATATGTGCGCTTGTGTCTTTCTCGGTGTCTGCCTTTGGAATAGTAATAGCGACTTTTTATGAGAGTTATGAGAGCTTTAGCGCAATTATGAATTTCATCATCATGCCGATGTTTTTTCTCTCAGGCGCTATGTATCCTGTGAAACTTCTGCCTGATGTTTTAAGGCTTGCAGCGAAACTTAACCCTCTCACTTACGGGGTGGATGCGCTGAAGCATGTGATTTCTCCGCTTGCACACGGGCCGATGAGCCCTGATTTCAGCCTTGCCGCTGACCTTGCGGTTATTAGTGCGCTGTCTGTAATCTTTGTTTTTGCCGGAGCAAAGGCATTTGAGAGAAGAGGATAGGAGAGTTTGACACAGCAGCGCTTTTTTGGTGTATAATAAAAATCTTCTAACCGAGAAATTCCCGGGTAGCTCAGCTGGCAGAGCAGGTGGCTGTTAACCACCCTGTCGGGGGTTCGAATCCCTCCCCGGGAGCCAAATCTGTGATAGGCGTCAAGTCCTATTTAAATGCCAATCAGATATCATCTCTCTTGAAATCCTGTCTGACGCGCATATTCGGTAGTAGCAAATGACGACAGCGGGCAGAATGATATTGCAAGCGCGAGGATGCATACGCTTAAAAGCAATATCTTCATAACTTATTCTTTGGTTTGCTTCAAATCATTCTTCAACTATCTTTATCGCTTCAACAGGGCATATATCAGCAGCTTCCTGGCAGTTGCAAGTCCCGCATTTTTCAGGGGCTTTGACAGATGCCTTATCATCCTTTAATTCAAAGACCTCAGGGCAGAGTTCAACGCAGGAACCGCATCCTATACATGTGTCCCAATCTACAACAGGTTTTTTCATGACCTATCCTCCTTCAATTTTTTTATTTTCATTCTCTCACCGTAACTTCTTGGTAATATCCCTGCAAACCTCTGTTATATTGTATCACATTTTTCTTTTGAGGTTTTTTTCGTTTAGGTAAATGGCGGCCGGAGGAGGGGGGGAGTCTCGAAGACTCCCCCTCTTGTTAATGCCGATTTAAACCATTTATGCCGCTGACTTAAGCCTCGCAGGCTCTTTGCCGAGCTTGAAGTAATCCACAACAAATATCCCAACCCCGACAAGGAAACCAACCCCGAATGTCGCCCTCAATATCCAGAACCAGAGATTGTAGTTCGCCTTTACCGCGACATAATCAAGCCCCATGAGCCTTTCCATATAGGTCTGAACCATTCCTGCGCCTGTGATAGTGAGAACAATAAACACCATTGATATTGTCAGCCACCAGAAGGACTGATATGCCCTTGATGAATTAAATTCCTTTACCCCCCTGATTGCCGGAAGCGTTACATAAATCATCGCCATGACAAGAAGGACGTATGCGCCGTAGAATGCAAGGTGTCCATGTGCTGTTGTTATCTGAGTTCCATGTGTCCACTTATTGACCTGTGGAAGAGTGTGAATAATACCCCAGAGGCCTGCACCCACAAAGTTGAATATTGCATGTGCAACTGCATAGAATAAACCCACCTTATTCGTGACCTGTCTGTGTTCTCTCGTCGTCCTGAAGGCGTCCCAGACCATCACAAGCAATGGAAGCGGTTCAAGCGAGCTGAATATACCGCCAACCCATAACCAGTAAGACGGCGTGCCAATCCAGTAATAGTGATGCCCTGTGCCGAGGATTCCTGTAAACATGACAAGGCCGACCTCTATATACATCCACTTTTCAACTACCTCTCTTTTTGCGCCGATAAGCTTCATCAACATAAAAGCGAGCAGTGCGCCTGCAATGATTTCCCAAGCGCCCTCAACCCATAGATGCACAACCCACCACCACCAGAACTGGTCTTTTACCATGCTCTTTGTGTAGAACATGCCGGGAAGATACATCAAGGCGAGAAAAACAAGGCCGCCGAGGAGAACACCCTGAATGCCTGTCCACTTCTTTGTTTTGAACACGGTCATAGAACAGTTCAGTAGGAAGAGGAGCACTGATACGACGATAAGGATATCTGCCCAGCGGGGAGCCTCAATATATTCCCTGCCTTCATTTAAAAGCTGTGTGCCGGATACCAGGATGTTTGCCTGTGGGTATAATCCCATAATAATGTAGCCGAGAACCACTGCAGTGATGGTTACAACCGTGGCCCAAAACTGGAATTTTGCAAGGGGAAGGCTCCATAACTCAGTCTCCGATTCTTCAGAAACAACATAATAGGTTGCGCCCATGAACCCCACAAGCAGCCACACCACAAGGGCGTTGATATGGAGAGTCCTTATTGTGTTGAAGTTCAGGATGAAAAAGCCGGGCCAGATGAACTGGACTGCTGCTATTATGCCGACCACTACCTGCACAAGGAACAGAAGCACGGCAAATGTATAGAAATTCTGCGCTATCTTTTGACTTTCATGTTTTATCGTCATTTTTTCACCTCCTGCTTAAGCGTAAGCATATAGTCTGTTAAATCATTAAGTTCTTTTTCCGACAGATTCCCAAAAGCAGGCATTGCAGAGTTGGGCACATAGGCTGACGGGTTTTTGAAATGACCTGTAAGCCACGCCTTATCTCTTTTGCTGCCGACATTAGTCAGCTCAGGGGCGGTTGTCCCTCCGATGCCGTTTACCATGTGGCAGTTGGAACAGCCGAGAGACTGATAGAGTTTTTGGCCTCCTGTAAGTTCCCTTCCAGCAACACCTGCTGCCGTGGCGAGAATCGGCTTAGGCGGCCAGCCGTTGGTGTCAACCTTTGAAGTCCATCCGAGGAACGCTATCAGTTTGTCAGCCTCTTCAGAGGTTATTCCAAGTTTAGGCATTGATGCCTGTGGATTGACAGCCTTTGGGTCCATAAGAAATTTTTTAAGATATTCCTTTGGTTTCTTCTCAGCGGTCTTTGTCATGTCCGGCGCAAAGTAGGAACCGTTTCCGAAAATGGTATGGCATCCGATGCAGTCATACTTGTGCCAGACCATTTTCCCTGCATTCACTTCTTCTGTTATCTCGGGAGCCCTCTTATCAAGTTTTCCCATGGTGTCAAATGTGAGGGCAAGAAAGATAACAAAGAAAAAGAGACTGCCGTAGATAAAGAGATTTCTTGCAGCCTTATTGCTCATAAGCGCCTCCTTCAAGATTTCCGGAGATAATCCGGTTGTTGTTTCAGATAATTTTAAGGGTAACCGCATTTTAGTTCTATGATTTAAATCATAGTGTAATTTTCAAAAATTACAAGGGCTAAAAAAATTAAAATTTAAACGAAAGGGGTTTTCCCCTGCTTTTTATCTTTTCGCATATATCTATGCAGTCTCCGCAGTTGTGACAGAGCGGATATATTCTGCCTTCCATTGGGTTCAGGCCTAACTGGCAGGCTGTAACACATTCCATACATCCGCCGCAGGTGTGTTCTGAGTCTTCGGTATAGATAACCTTCATGGTCCTTTTGAATCTGAAAATTCCTAAAAAACTGCCGACAGGGCAGATGTAATTGCACCAGCCCCGGCGTATAATAAAAACCTCGGATATGACAATTATTCCGATTAACCCGAGTTCAAGGCCGACAATCCCTTCGTAGAAATATTTTGAGACCTGCACAGAGATTATCCCCGGAGCGGATATAAGATTGGCAACCGGAAATCCCAATAAAGGCGCGGATACAAGCAAAAGGAACATAATGACATAACGCGGTTTTGCCGATGGAGTTATATTGAATATTTGAAATCCCCCCATCCCCCCTTTACTAAAGGGGGGTAAAGGGGGGATTTTTCTGGATATATAATCAAAGAATTCAGAGATAGCATTTTGAGGGCACATCCATCCGCAAAATACTCTTCCGAATGCAAGCGCCAGGGCAGCGGGAATAACCATTGACAACAGGAGAATTCTGTCTGCTGAGAAGGAAGATATAATCACCTGAAAACCGCTTAAGGGGTCTGTTATCCATATCCCGTCAACGCTGAGAGAATAAAGTGTCCCGGTGATAAGAGTTACACCCTTTTTATTTAGAACGGGAATGGCAATTATCAGGAATACTGTTAAGATTTGTGCGATTCTTCTTAAGACTCTAATCCTCATTTACTTTGCCTTCACTTCTATTGCAGCAGGCTCAACCGGACACACATTTTCACATATCCCGCAGCCAACGCACTTTTTTTCATCCACAACAGGCCTGAGTTCGTTGTCCATCTTTATTGCCTCATCAAATACAGGACAGCTCTGGTAGCAGCTCCTGCAAAGAGTGCCCTGCCAGGCCAGGCATTGTTTTTTGTTTATCCGTGCTGTACCCATCCTCACATCCTGTTTGTTTTTTAATTTCCTATCTAATGCGCCGGACGGGCAGACAGGAGGACACTTCATACAGAGATAGCACGGCATTTCCCTGGCCTTGATGAAGGGCGTCCCCATAACTGTTAAGCCGTCCAGCAGGGTTGCAGTTTTTATGGATTTGTACGGACAGGACTGGCTGCATTTCCCGCAGCGTATGCATTTAGCGGAAAAGTCTATTTCGGCAAGAGCGCCGGGAGGCCTTAGAAGTTTTTTATTCATATCCGCAGGCAAAGACAGGATATGCGCCGAGTATATTTTTAGTGGAATATAGTATTTTGATTGTGTTTTGTATGGCTGTCAGGTCCTTGCCTTCTATTACAGCTACAATCTGGTTGTCTTTAACGCCAAAAACACTTACGTTGCCGATTACGGCGAGGCTGTGAAGCACAGCCTCGCCGGAGCCATCTTCAATCTCCACTATGACGCTTACAACCGGCATTAGGCCTTCTCAATTTTCACTGCGCATATCTTAAACTCAGGCTGTTTAGACATGGCGTCATAGGCGTCTATCGTGAGCTGATTTATAAGTTTGTCGGGATAGTGCATCGGGACAAAAACCAGGCCGTCCCTTGGGACATCCATAACCTTTGCCTCAAGGATTATGGAACCCCTTCTTGATGTAAGTTTCACCTTGTCTCTGCTCTTAATACCTAAATTCTGCGCATCCCTTGGGTTAATCTCAACATAGGCATTAGGCGCTGAGCGCTTCAATTCTGGAACCTTGAGAGTCATGGTGCCTGTGTGCCAGTGTTCTATCTGTCTGCCGGTAGTCAGTACAAAAGGGTACTCAGCATCAGCAGGCTCTACCGGGCCTTTATATGGCCTTAACCATATTGCGGCCCTGTTGCCGTCTGCCTTGGCGCCGTAGAATGAGACGTCAGATGCAGCGGGGTCAAATTTTTTCACAAGCACATCGCCGTATTTGGCGGTGTATCTTCTCACCGTCCCGGGATGGTCTTCCGTAGGGCACGGCCACTGAATGCCGTGCGCTTTTTTCATCCTTGCCCTTGTCATTCCCATAAAGTCATAGGCCGTATTTTTTGAGGCAAGTCTCATTTCATTCCAGACATCCTCTGATGTCTTGAAGTTAAAGAGTTTCTTGACCTCATCTGTCCTGTCAAGTTTTGAAAAGAGCTTGTGGGCAAACTCAAGCATGACGTCCAAATCAGGCCTTGCCTCTGCGGGCGGCTGCACTGCCTTTTCAAGATACTGATACCTCCGTTCAGACTGTCCATAAGTGCCGTCCTTTTCTGCCCATAACGCTGCTGGAAGCACTAAGTCAGCGAGCTCTGTGGTCCTTGTTGGATGATAGGTATCTGAGACAACAAGGAATGTATCTTTTGCCTCCATGCCTTTTCTATACGGCGCGAGATTCGGCAGGCTCTGTCCGGGATTTGTGCATGCAACCCAGAGAGCTTTTATATCGCCCTTATTGAAGGACCTGAATATATCAACTGCTGTTGGCCCCGGTTTTGGATGAATTTTGCCCTTTGAAATCCCCCAGAACTTTTCCATTTCCTCCCTATGCCCTTCATTCGCAACGAGTCTTCCATAAGGCAGGAGATGGCTGAGAAGCCCTGTATCTCTTACGCCTCCGCAGGCATTCGGTTGTCCTGTTAATGAGAATGAAGTGGCGCCGGGCCTGTTTATCTGCCCGGTCAAGAGATGCAGATTATGCACCAGATTATTGGCCCATACGCCCCTCGTCCTTTGATTAAGTCCCATGGTCCAGAAACTCATCGTTGCTCTTGATTGAGCAAACCAGCGGGCGGCCTTTATTATGTCGTCTTTAGGACATTTTGAGACCTTTTCCGCCATCTCAGGGGTGTATTCGTCAAGGAATTTCACATACTCTTCAAAGGATACCTTTGCAGGTTTGTCGCCTTTGACGGTCTTAAATACGAGGTGATGATTTACATACTCTTTGCTGTAAAGGTTTTCTTTTACAATCACATGAGCCATGGCATTCAGGATTGCCAGGTCTGTTCCAGGAATAAAGCTCATGTGCATATCCGCTATCCTTGCAGAAAGGGTCTTTCTGGGGTCAGCCATGATTATCTTTACATTTTTATCCTTTTGCTTTCGCTCATTTATGATTCTGAATATAACAGGGTGGCACTCTGCCATATTTGAGCCGATGATGAAGAAGCACTCTGAATGATAAATATCATCATAGGCGCCCATCGGTTCATCTTTGCCGAAGGTCGAAACATAACCCACTGCCGCAGACGCCATGCAGAGCCTCGGATTGCCGTCAATGTTATTTGTGCCGAGACCGCCTTTGAAAAGCTTATTCATAAAATAAGACTCTTCAGAATAGGCCTGTCCTGAACCATAGAATGCCACGGAGTGGACTCCATGTTTCTTTATGGAATCGGCAAACTTCTCTGTCATCAGGTCCATCGCCTCTTTCCATGAGATACGAACAAACTTGCCGCCCTTATTAAGCATCGGGTATTTTGCCCTGTCAGCAGAATAAAGGATTGGCGGCAGATAATATCCTTTAATACAAAGAAACCCCTTATTCCAGTTATCCTTATCGCCTTTCACAGCAACGACCCTGCCTTTGTCCACACCTGCATAAACGCCACAGCCTGCGCCGCAGTATCTGCATACAGTCTTTACCCACTTCTCAACATGGGCGGCATCAACTTTGTCAGGCAGAGGCAGTTCAAGCCCGATAGCGGACGCAGCTGCAATTGCGGCAGAGTATTTAAGAAGCTGTCTTCTTGTAATATCCATTTATTTTCCCCCTTTAGCGTGAAATTTTGTTGTTAATGAATGATGGTCATGGCATATAAAACATGTCTTTATGCCTTTGGAAAGATTTTTCTTCACATCGGCAACCTTTTCCTCATGACATCCCCTGCATTTGTAAATATCCGGCTTTGGCGTAAAATTCTTATCAGTAGAGCCGTGGCATACAATGCATTTAACATTCATCAGCCCATGCTTGCCATCCTGCCATACCTGCATCTGTGCGCCGTGACACTCAGAGCATTCCTGGTCCTCAGAGGTCTTGATGTGTTTCTTTTCCTTTGCAATAACAGCGCTCGTTGTGATGAGTATAAGGGAAAATACGATTAAGCATATCTTCATAGGAAACCTTTTCATTGAGCCTCCTTATTTTTACAGAATTTACAAATAAAAGGGCGGGGCAATGCCCCGCCCTTTGTCTTAATTACTTTGCGGCTGCGCCGCCGTATCTTTCTTCATAATACTTTTTGATTTTTTCAAGCTGTTCCTTGCTCATGCCCTTTGTGTACCATTCATGTCTTACATCGGGGTCAAGATATTTCTTCACTATTTCATTGTAAAGCTCAGGGCCTGCCACGCGTTTCACTTCGGGCAAAAATTCGGTGTAGAAGTTTTTTGCCACATCGTAAATTCCGTGCCACCAGGCGTAGTCAGGACCGGACATAGCTGCGCCATGTCTTGCCCTTCTGCCTTCATGATGCCACAGTTCCCAATACATCCAGTCCAATTTGTCATCAAAGTCAGCCTTCGTGATTTTGCCCTTATCCATAAGCTCTTTTCTGATGGCTGTTGCCGGCTTTGCGAATTTGTCGTTATAGAGATTGACGAGGTTATCAAACTGTTTGTAATGTCCCTCTATGAATGGGGAGGAATGACAGTTTCCGCATACATCCTTCATAGCCTCGCGTTTCTTTGCATCATTGACAAGTTTCTTGGATATTGGAGGTCTTAGTGTCCAGCTTATTCTTGCGCCGACGTCATGTGTTACAGCCTGATTAGGCGTTGCGCTCATGTGGCATGTTGCGCAAGTGGGGGCTGCTGAGTAATCTACTCCAACCACCCATTTGTCCTTATGCATGTTGAGTCTTTCCTTATTTGCCTCGTAAAGGATGCCGTGTTTGGATTCTTCGTATACCTCAAGCTGCGGATGGTCGGGGCCAATATGGCATTTACCGCATGTCTGGGGTTCTCTTGCCTGAGCCTTTGAGAAGTTATGTCTTGTATGACAGGCTGAGCATGAACCCTTGGAGCCATCTGGATTGATTCTTCCGATTCCTGTATTAGGCCAGCTATTTGTATCAAGCTTGCCGTTTGCCGACATCTTTACCTTTGCCCCATGACACTGAACACATCCAACCGCAACAGCCTCCTGTCCTCCGACGACTTGGCCAAGATAGTTGTCCGCTGAGTTGAGGATGTCTCCAGCCTTTGCGTGGTGGCTTGTAGTCATCTCCTTCACTTCTTTGGCATGGCATTTTGCGCAGTCATTAGGCGTTACAAGCACTGATATTGTAAATCCGTTGTGCTGCATTGCGTCAGTGTCCGTCTTTTCAGCTCTATGGCACGAGTAACAGTCAACACCCTTTTGGGCATGTCTGCTGAGTTCCCATTCCTTTACAAAAGCCGGCGACTGAGCCTTATGGCAGGTTATACATGCCTGTCCCTCTTTTGACGCCTTTGGCGTCTTTGCCTTTGCCGCCTCTGTGCTTGTGGAATTAAAGAATACAAAGAGCCCGGCAATAAATATCACCAGCAGTGCAAAAATTCTTTTCCCTTTCATGTGCTGTCCTCCTTTCTAACTTGTTTAAATTTACCCTTTCTTTACTCCCCGATATAGTATGTCCCACCCCCTTTTTATATTTTTGTCTCCTGCATACCTAAATCCTAAACCACTAATTGGTAAATGTGATGTTAATTCGTGTAAAGATTCTGTAAATGTTTCGGGAAGCGAAAGGCTTAGTTTTTAATTGGAGAATGACAATAGAAAATTGTCATTGAGAGCAAGGCGAAGCAATCTCTAATTTGTAATAAGATTGCCACGCCCCGAGCTGCTCGGGACTCGCAATGACGGTGAACGTAGGTTTTAAGCGGTATCGCTATTTTTCTATTTTAAATTTGTATCCGGCGCCGGGCACGGTTAAGATATACTCAGGCTCGGAAGGATCTTTTTCTATCTTATGCCTGAGATGCTGGATATGGACGTCTATAACCCTGCTCCAGGAATATATTTTAGAATCTCTCCATATCTTTTTTCTGATAAATTCCCTGCTGATTACCTCGCCTCTGTTTGTGATAAAGAGATAAAGCAGTTCATATTCCTTTGGAGTGAGTTCAAGCTCTTTGCCTTTGAGTTTAACTGTGTGAGCGCTGAAATTGACTTCCAGATTATTGATTGCGATTGCGCTGTCAAGAGGCATAGTCCTTTTGAGGCACACCTTTATCCTTGCTATGAGTTCAAGCGTTTCAAAAGGCTTTACTATGTAATCGTCAGCGCCGCTTTCAAAGCCCATCACCTTGTCCGATACGCTGTCTTTTGCCGTGAGCATGATAATGGGGATTCTGGGATGCCGGTCTTTCAATAATCTGCATATCTGGACGCCGTCACCGTCAGGGAGCATAAGGTCAAGAATTATAAGGTCAGGCAGTTGCTCCTTTAGTATCTCTTTTGCCTTTGTCCAGTTTTCGGATGTTACGGTCTCAAATCCGTATAACTCAAGGTTTGCCTTAAGCACCTTTAATATGTCAGGGTCGTCATCTACTACAAGTACGTGTTTTTTCATTCAGGAGCGCCTCCTTTCTTGTCTTGGGTATGGTAAACCAGAAGCGGCTGCCTTTGCCCTCAACAGTTTTTACCCCGATATCTCCGTTATGGGCTTCTATTATGCCTTTGCATATTGCCAGTCCCAGCCCTGTGCCGTTTTTTACGCCCTTTGAGTAGAATTGCCTGAAAATCATCTCTCTTTCACTCTCGGTAATGCCGCATCCGCTGTCCTCTACGCCTGCATTTGCATATCCGTCCGCCTCGTTAAGCGTGACAATGATATTGGAAGCCTCAGGGCTGAAGTTTAACGCATTGGAAAGAAGATTTGTCAGCGCCTGCTTTATCCTGTCTTCATCCGCATGAACCGTTACATCCTCTGCTTTAAGTTCTATACTGACTTTTTTCTCCTCTGAAATCGGTCTGAATCCTGTGATAACCTCGTCAAAGACGTTTTTAAGGTTTATCTCTTTAAAGTGCATTTCTAATTCGCCAAGTTCTATCCGCTCATAGTCAAGCACATTATTTACCAGCCTTATCAGCCTCTCGGCATTTTTTTTAATCACTTCAAAAAATACCTTAAGGTCTTCCTCGTTGTCTTTTTTGTGCATTGCAAGCCTTACGGACAGATAGTCCATTGCTCCCTTTATGGATGTAAGCGGCGTCCTCAGTTCGTGTGAGATATTTGCAATAAAATTGGATTTTGTCTTGTTTAATTTCAGGAGGCTCTCATTCTTTATCGTAAGCTCTTCAGTGGCTGCATTTATCTTGTCCTTGAGGCATGAGTGATAGTCAGAAATTGATTTTGTCATATTTACGAAGGCCCTGCTCAGATCCTCAAGTTCGTCATTGGTTGCGAGCACAGGGACGTCGGGATTGCCGTCTTTTGCGAATTTAAACATGAGGGTTCTTATCCTGTTAATAGGGCTTATGACCAGGCGCCTTGTTGTCATAAATAATACGGCTATGAGTAGTGTAACAGTAACTATTCCTCCGTAGAGCATGTATTTTCTGTCGGAATTTATAACATTGAAGGCATAGTCCATGGGGACAGATACGCTTATTGCTCCTCTTATATCCCCGACTTTATAGCCCTGCTTGTCATGACATGGAAGACATGCCTTTTCAACATAAAGCGGGGCAATGTATCTGAAATAATAAGAGCCCCCGATTTTTTCAACCCTTGATGAGTCTTTCAGGTTTTTTGTTTCAAAATCCTGAAGCGCCTTTTTCTCAAAGGCGTCAGGGGCATTCTCGGGATTCAGGAGTTTCAGGCTGGTTATATGGAAAAGATAAAGGCCTTCTTTTTGCGCATACTGCGAGAGCTGCTTTGTTACCATTGCCGGGTTTTCTTTCACATACCGCTTGCCTTTCTCGTCTCTGATGAGGGAACCGGGAAGATAGGGATTTTGTTTAACCCACGGCAGTTTTTCAACAAAAACCCCGCCGTGGTCGGCAATCCATCTTCTTGTAATAACTACCTGTTGAAACAGCGCCTTGGCCTGCATCTCTGTTTGTGCCAGGATGAGCCTTTCCTGCCTTTTGGAAATGACGATAAGAGTTATCCCCATTACGACAACCAGGATTATGATTGTGGAGATTATATACTTCAGGCTGAGGTTTATCCTCATCTGATACATCCCGAAAAACGATTGCGGCTGCGGTAAGGTGATATTGTCTGTCTCATATTTTGTAGTATAACAAAGTGTTCAGGAAGGTCAAGCGGGCAGCCCTCCTTAGGCGAAGAAAACAACAGGAGAAACTGCCCGTCTTGCTTTAGTGCGCCCCGTGAATAAGAACCGGCAGGCATCTCACGCATACAAATTTTTCTTTTCCCTCGTGGATGCACTTAAGATAGACAAGCTCTTTGTCGCTGTTTCCGCATACAAAGCATTTTGTTTCCATAATTTAATCCTCCAGTGTGTTTAGTTCTTCAATAAGCTTATTAGGGTCAATGTTGTGCATCATTGCCCCGAATGAGAGAGATTCCACCTTCATGCCCGGGCATGTGAAGCAGCCGTTGCCGAAATACTTTTCTATAACCTTTAACGCGGCAGGGCTGTTTTTTACTATGTCTCCTATCACGCTGTCTTTTGTGAATTTTGTCTTTGTCGCTGTCATTTTCGCCTCCTTTTTTAAAGTTCTTGATTTTAGATTACACTGATTCAGAGAAGAGTTCTATGATACATATCATATTAGCTCATAGCTCATGGCTGATAG
>Ga0210015_1001919_pt1 | contig 20093 bp, 17 predicted proteins | sample CryGeymeta201522_FD_185471 | JGI IMG/M metagenome (GOLD analysis project Ga0210015, IMG submission 185471) | Groundwater microbial communities from Crystal Geyser aquifers in Utah, USA - Crystal Geyser metaG 2015-22 (SPAdes) (version 2) | ecosystem: Environmental > Aquatic > Deep subsurface >... | reverse complement strand
CGATCAGCACGATCGCCTTGTCGGCGATCGGGTCGAGCAGGCGGCCCACCGCGCTCACCTGCCCCCAGGCGCGCGCCAGCTTGCCGTCGAGCCAGTCGGTCAGCGCGGCGGCGACGAACAGCGCGCAAGCCAGCGCGTCGGCCAGCGGGCGCTCGAACAGGGTGAACGCCAGCGCCACGCAGGGCGCCGCGATCAGCCGCGCCACCGTCAGGATGTTGGGGATGGTCCACATGCGCCGCGCCGTCTCTGCTGAATGCCGCGCATCGCTAGCACGGCGCGCCCGCCCGGGGCCAGCGCCGCGCCGCCGCTGCGGCGCCAAGGTCGGGCGAGACATGCGAGCATTGCTATTGACATATATGATGAGCGCTTCTAAATGCGCCTCAACGCATATGCGGGAGAGTTGATCCATGCCGCTCACCGTGCTGAACGCCCTCGCCGAGCCCACCCGGCTGGCCGCCGTGCGCATCCTGTCCGACGGATCGGAGCACTGCGTCTGCCAGCTGATGCAGCGGCTCGGCGCGACGCAGAGCCGGATGTCGCGGCACATGCAGATCCTGCGCGCCGCCGGTCTGGTGCGCGACCGGCGCGACGCGCAGTGGACGCGCTATCGGCTCGACGCGGACATGCCGCCCGCGACACGGGCGATTCTCGACGCTGTATTGTCGGCGGCGAGCGATGAGGAAAGGAACGCCGCATGACCATGCAGGCGCAGGAAATACCCAAGACCCCGACGCCCGCCTGGGTATGGAGCGCAGGCGTCGCCGCCTTCGTCGCGCTGTGGTGGCTGGTCTATGGCCAGCTGATCCCGTTTTCGGAATGGCTGGTCGGCCTGCTGCCGGTCGATCGCGCCAGCCACACCGGCGAGGCGCTGGCGTTCTTCTTCTACGACGTGCCCAAGGTGATGATGCTGCTGGCGCTGATCGTGTTCGCGATGGGCGTGGTGCGCAGCTTCTTTTCGCCGGAAAAGACCCGCGCGATGCTGTCGGGCAAGCGCGAGGGCGTGGGCAACGTGCTGTCGGCGAGCCTCGGCATCCTGACGCCGTTCTGCTCCTGCTCGGCGGTGCCGCTGTTCATCGGCTTCGTCTCGGCGGGCGTGCCGCTGGGGGTGACGTTCTCGTTTCTGATCGCGGCGCCGATGGTCAACGAGGTGGCGCTGGTGCTGCTGGTCGGGCTGGTCGGCTGGCAGGTGGCGGTCACCTATCTCGTCTTCGGTCTGAGCATCGCCATCGTCGCGGGCTTCATCATCGGCAAGCTCAACCTCGAAGGCTGGCTGCAGCCCTGGGTGCGCGACATTCACGCCGGGGCCTCGGCGCCGACCGATCTGGAAAGCGCGCGGCTGACCTGGGTCGAGCGCTACAAGCTGGGGATCGAGGCGGTGCGCGAGATCTTCGGCAAGGTCTGGATGTGGATCATCCTCGGCATCGGGCTGGGCGCGCTGATCCACGGCTATGTGCCGCAGGATCTGATGGTGCGGATCATGGGCGCGGAGGCGTGGTGGTCGGTGCCTGCGGCGGTGGCGATGGGCATCCCGATGTACACCAACGCCGCCGGGGTGATCCCGATCGTCGAGGCGCTGCTGGGCAAGGGCGCGGCGCTGGGCACGGTGCTGGCGTTCATGATGGCGGTGATCGCGCTCAGCCTGCCGGAGATGCTCATCCTGCGTCAGGTGCTGACGCTGCGGCTGATCGCGGTGTTCATCGGCGTGGTCGGCGGCGGCATTCTGAGCGTCGGCTTTCTGTTCAACTTCCTGTTCTGAGAGGAAACTGTCATGGAAATCAAGGTTCTGGGGCCGGGCTGCGCCAAGTGCAAGGCCACCGTTGACGTGCTGACCCGCGCCGCCGCCGACACCGGCGCCGCCGTCACCATCACCAAGATCGAGGACATGCGCGAGATCGTCGGCTATGGCGTGATGTCCACCCCCGGCGTGGTGATCGACGGCAAGGTGGTCCACGTCGGCTCCGTCCCCACGCAGGAACAGGCCGGGGCGTGGATGAAATGAACCCGCAGAAGAAGTTTCATCTGGTGTTCTCGCTGATCATGGCGGCGATCATGGTCTGCCTGATGACCTGCGTCATCACCGCCGTGAACACCGGCTTTGCGCCCGGCTTTCTCGGGCGCTGGGCCTGGGCCTTCGTGGTCGCCTATGTGTTCGCGGCGCCGACGATCTTCTTCCTCGCCCCGGTGGCGCGCCGGATGACGGCGGCGCTGTTGGGCGATCCCGCCTCTCCCGCGCAGCCGCGCTGACGCGACGCCATCCGCAAAAGGACCGGACGCCATGACCCAGACCGTGAAGAAACACCTCGCCGAGGCGCGCGAGGTCTGCCCCACCACCGCGCGCCGCCTGCTCGGCGAGGGCGCGCTGCTGCTCGACGTGCGTGAACCGCACGAGGTGGCGGCGGTCGGCTATGGCGGCTGCGAGATGCTCAACATCCCGCTGTCGCAGTTCGAGGCGCGGTGGGCCGAGACGCCGCGCGACCGCGATGTGATCGTCGCCTGTGCGGTGGGCGAGCGCAGCCTGAAGGCCGCATATTTCCTGATGTATCATGGCTATGACCGGGTGATGAACATGCGCCCCGGCATCGCCCGCTGGGCCGAACGCGGTTTTCCCGTGACCGGCGACGCCGCAGCGGCGGCGCGCGCGACGGCGGGTTCGGCCTGCGGTTGCGGCGGCGAAGCGCCCGCGACCGCCAGCGGCGCGTGCTGCGGCGGCGACGGCGCCTCCTCGGGCTGCTGCTGAGCGGCCCGCGACCCTTTTCGCGCGCCGACGGCGGCGCGCGGCGCGACATACAGGAGCATCCGACCGTGAAATCCCTCGCCTTCGGGGCGGCGCTCGCCCTCGCCGCGCCCGGCTTCGCGCTGGCGGCCGATCTTGAAATTCAGCCGGTGACCGACGGCGTCTGGGCGCTGGTGGGTGAAAAGGCGCAGCGCAGCGCCGAAAACCTCGCCAACAACGCCACCTTCGGCGTGGTGGAGACCGGCGACGGCGTGGTGCTGATCGACCCCGGCGGCAGCTGGCTCGGCGCAGGCCGCATCGACGCCGCCATCGCCACCCTGACCGATCAGCCGGTGCGCGTGGTGATCGACACCGGCGGGCAGGATCACCGCTGGCTCGGCAACAGCTATTGGCGGGCGCAGGGCGCGCGGATCATCGCCTCTGCGGCGGCGGTGGCCGATCATCACGCGCGCGTTGACGCGCAGATGCAGGGGCTGGCGCAATACCTCGGCGACGCCCTCGCCGGCACCGAACCCGCCTGGGCCGATGTGACCTTCGAGAGCGAACACCGCTTCGATCTGGGCGGGGTGAGCTTCGAGATCACCCACGTCGGCGCCGCCCACACCCCCGGCGACAGCTTTGTGCTCGTTCCACAAAAGGACACGGTGTTCACCGGCGACATCGTCTATCTCGAGCGCATCCTCGGCGTCGGCGGGCAATCCTCGATCACGGAATGGCCGGCGGTGTTCGAGGCGGTCGCGGCCACCGGCGCCGCCCACCTGGTCCCCGGCCACGGCCACGCCGCCGACATCGCCCGCGCCCGCGCCGACACCCTGGACTATCTGACCAACCTGCGCGCGCGGATCGCCGCCCATATCGAGGCCGGGGGCGATCTGGCCGGGGCGGCCGACGTGGACCAGAGCGCCTTCGCCCATCTCGAACAGTTCGACAGCCTCGCCCGCAAGAACGCCGAAGCCGCCTTCATCCAGATGGAGTTCGAGTGACGGGCGACCATACGCGCAGCGGCGTGACGGCGATGGACCCGCCCGGCGGCGCGGGTCCCGCAGAACAGCACTTCGTCACGCGGATCGGCTGGCTGCGCGCCGCCGTGCTCGGCGCCAACGACGGCGTCGTGTCCACCGCCAGCCTGATCGTGGGGGTGGCCGCCGCCGGATCGCCCGTCGCCGACATCCTGCTTGCCGGCACGGCGGGGCTGGTCGCGGGGGCGATGTCGATGGCGGCGGGAGAATACGTCTCGGTCAGCGCGCAGGCCGACAGCGAGAACGCCGATCTCGACCGTGAACGCGCCGCACTGGCCGAAAATCCCGCCGCCGAAGCCGCCGAACTGGCGGCGATCTACGAAGGGCGCGGGCTGGCGCCGGAACTGGCGCGCGAAGTGGCCGCGCAGCTGATGCGCCACGATAGCCTGGGCGCGCACGCCCGCGATGAACTCGGCATTTCCGACACGGTGCTGTCGCGCCCCATTCTGGCGGCGGCGTCCTCGGCGGCGGCGTTCACCGTCGGCGCCGCGCTGCCGCTGGTGTCGGTCGTTCTGGCGCCGCAGGGCGCCGTCGGCGCCACCACCACCGGCGCCTCGCTGCTGGCGCTGGCGCTTCTGGGGGCGCTCTCCGCGCGATCGGGCGGCGCGAAGGCGTGGCCTGCGGTGCTGCGCGTCACCTTCTGGGGCGCGGCGGCGATGGCCGCCACGGCGGGGATAGGGATGCTGTTCGGCACGGCGGTCGCCTGAGCAGGCGCGGCGAACACGACGATCCGCGCCGCAGGGCGCTATGGAGGGCGACGCCATGACGGACGCAATCGGCGCGCGCTTCGGCGCGATCGACTTCGACGCGAATCTGCCGCCGACGCTGGCGGAACAGATCATTTTCCGACTTGTATCCTGAAGGAGGGATTCGCCATGGACTATCGCACCAGCGCCCGCCGCATCGACGCTCACGGCGCCCTCGCGCTGACCGGGGACGCCGAGATCACGCTCGACACCGATCCGGCCGGGCGGCGCGACGCGTTCAACCCGGTCGAGCTGCTGCTGGCCGCGCTCGCCGCCTGCATGATCAAGGGCGCGGAACGGATGATCCCGCTGTTGTCCTTCGATCTGCGCGGCGTCGAGGCGACGCTGACCGCCACGCGGCGGGACGCGCCGCCAAAGCTGACCGCGATCACCTACGCGCTGGTGGTGGACAGCCCCGAATCGGATCAGCGGCTCGACCTGCTGCACCGCAACATCCTGAAATACGGCACGATCTCAAACACGCTGTCGGCGGCGGTCAGCCTGTCGGGAACGCTCAGCCGAAAGACATGACGTCATGCGCATCAAACCGATCACGCCGCCGCTGCGCCTTCAGGGCGGCGCGGCGATGAAACCTGTCAGCCCCCCCTCGCTCACCCGACTTGCGCCAGTCCGCCTCGCGCTAATCCGCCTCGCGCTAGTCCTCGCCGCGGCGCCGCCTGCGCTCATCGCGGGCGCGCCCGGCGCGCAGGCTCAGAGCGCGGCGCCCGGCGCGCCGGTCGTCGAGCTGGCGCGCGCCGCCCCGGCGGCGACCGATCAGCAGCGCGTTTTCGTCGGTCGGGCGAAGCCGCTGCGCATCGTCGATCTGGCGTTTCAGGTCTCGGGTCAGATCCTCGAGCTGCCGGTGTTCGAGGGCCAGCGGCTGGCGCGCGGCGCGCTGATCGCCCGCCTCGACACGGTCGATTTCGAACTGGCGGCGGAACGCGCGCAGGTCACCCGCGACCTGGCGCGGCTGGAGCGCACGCGGTCGTTCGAGCTGGCCGACCGGGGCGCGGCGACGCAGGCGCGCCTCGATACGGCGCAAACAGAGCTGGCGCAGGCCGAGATCGTGCTGCGCGAGGCGCAGCGGCGCCTGACGCAGGCGACGATCACGGCGCCGTTCGACGCGCTGGTGTCGCGCGTGATCGCCGACCGCTACGCCAACACCACGCCCGCCCAGCCGGTCGTGCGCCTTCAGGACGTCAGCGAGATGCGCATCGCCGTCTCGCTGCCCGAGGAGATCGCCGCGCTGGCGCGCACCGGCGCCGGGAATTTCAGCTTCACCGCCACCTTTCCCGCCGCGCCGGGCCACGAGGCGGCGCTGATCCTGCGCGAGTTCGTCACCGAAGCGGACCCGGTCGCCCAGACCTATGAGGTCGAGTTCGCCATCGAGGGCGACGCCGACCCGCGGCTGCTGCCGGGGATGACGGCGAAAGTGACAGGCGTTCCTGTCATGGGGGCGCGGCAGGCGCCCGTATCGATCCCGGTGGAGGCGATCGACACCACCGGGGCCGCGCAGCCGCAGGTGTGGGTTTTCGACCCCGCCAGCCAGACCGCGAGCCCGCGCGCGGTGGCGCTGGGCCTGCCGCGCGACGGCGCGATCGTCGTGCTCGACGGCCTGTCGCCCGGCGAGGAGGTGGTGACCGGCGGCTGGTGGCGGCTGACGGACGGCGCGCAGGTCCGTCCGTCACGCCCCTAGACGCAAGGCGCCCCGCATGACCCGTGTCCGCACCGCAAGGACTTCAGGATGAAATTCTCTCTGGCTGCGGCCTCCATCGACCGCCCTGTGACCGTCTGGCTGATCATCCTCGCCTGCCTTTTCGGCGGTCTCTGGGGGTTGAACACCGTCGGGCGGCTGGAGGACCCCGCCTTCACCGTCAAGACCGCGCTGGTGTTCACGCCCTATCCCGGCGCCGACGCGACCGAGGTCGAGACCGAGGTCTCCGAAGTCATCGAAAGCGCGCTGCAACAGATGCGGCAGCTTGACTACGTCACCTCGAAATCGACGCCCGGCATGTCGCAGGTCACCGTCGAGATCAAGACCACCTATGACGGGCGCGAGCTGCCGCAGGTCTGGGACGAGATGCGCCGCCGCCTGAGCGATCTGCGCGGGCAACTGCCGGTCGGCGCCCGCGATCCGATCATCAACGACGACTTCGGCGACGTGTATGGCCTGTTCTACGCGGTCGAAGCCGAACGCTACACGCCCGCCGAACAGCGTGAGATCGCGCGGTCGCTGCGGCGCGGTCTGCTGCCGGTGGAAGGCGTGGCCAAGGTCGAGATCCGGGGCCTGACGCCCGAGGAGATCACGGTCGCGATCCCGTCCGCGCGCCTCACCAGCATCGGCCTGCCGCCGACCCAGCTGCTGAGCGTCATCGCCGAGGAGAACACGGTTTTCCCCGATGGCGAGATCGCCGAAGGCGCGCTGCGGCTGCGGGTCTCGCTGCCCCAGGGGTATGTCGATGCGCAGGGGATCGGCGCGCTGCGGCTGGGCGCGCCCGGCGACGTCGGTCAGATCGCGATCTCCGACATCGCCCGCGTCAGCCGGGCGGAGGCGGAACAGCCCGGCCAGATCATCCGCCACAACGGCGCGCGGGTGTTCACGCTGGGGGTGTCGGCGCTCACCTCGGAGAACGTCGTCGAGGTTGGCGCGCGGGTCGAGGCGCGTCTGGCGCAGCTTGTCGCCGGGCTGCCCGACGGGGTGCGCGTCAGCCCGATCTATCAACAGCACAAGGTGGTTGACGCCGCCGTTTCCGGGTTCCTCGTCTCGCTGGCGCAGTCGGTCGCCATCGTGATCGGCGCGCTGATGCTCGCCATGGGCTGGCGGGCGGGGCTGGTGGTGGCCGCCACGCTGCTGCTGACCATCCTCGCCACGCTGTTCTTCATGGCGCTGTCCGGCGTCCAGATGGAGCGGATCAGCCTCGGCGCGCTGATCATCGCCATGGGGATGCTGGTGGACAACGCCATCGTCATCACCGAGGGCATGGTGATCGGCATGGCGCGCGGCAAACCGGCGCGCGCGGCGGCGGCGGAGACGGAGAGCGCCGCCTCGATCCCGCTTCTGGCGGCGACGGTGATCGGGATCATGGCCTTCGCGGGCATCGGCCTGTCGCCGGAAAAGGCCGGCGAATTCCTGTTCTCGCTGTTCGCGGTGGTCGGCGTTTCGCTGCTGATGAGCTGGATTCTGGCGGTGACCGTGCTGCCCTACATGGGCGCAAAGCTGTTGCGCGCGCCCGCCGACGTCTCAGGCGACCCTTACGCGGGGGCGTTCTACCGCGGCTATGCGCGGGTTCTGCGGATGGGGCTGCGCGCGCGCTGGCTGGTGGTGCTGATCGCGCTGGCGGTCACGGCGGCCTCGGTGGCGGCGTTCGGTCAGGTCAGGCGGGCGTTCTTTCCTCAATCGAACACGCCGCTGCTTTACGTGGCGTATCAGTTGCCCGAGGGCGGCGACATACGCGCGACCGAGGCCGACATGATCGCGCTGGAGCGCGCGGTGCGGGCGCTGGAGGGAGTGACCCACGTCACCACGCTGATCGGTCGCGGCGCCAGCCGCTTCATGCTGACCTACACGCCAGAACAGCCGAATGCGGGCTATGGCCAGCTTGTCGTCCGCGTCGATGACGCAACGGCGATCCCCGCGCTGGCCGACGAGATCAGACGGACCCTGCCGCCGCGCTTTCCCAACGCGCTGCTGCGGGTCGAGCTGCTCATGTTCGGGCCGCAGATCGACGCGGACGTGGCGGTGCGCTTCTCTGGGCCCGATCCCGCAGTCTTGCGCCGCCTCGCGGATGAGGCGCTGGCGGTCTATCGCGCGTCGGGCGTGATCGACAACCCGCGCACCGACTGGCGCCAGCGGGTGCTCACGATCACGCCGGTGGTGGACGAGGCGCGGATGCGGCTTGCGGGCGTCACCCGGCAGTCGGTCGCCAACACCATCCAGTTCGGCACGTCGGGGCTGCGCGTGGCGACGCTGCAGGAGGGCGACGCGCAGATCCCGCTGCTGCTGCGGCTGGCGCGGAACGAGCGCGACGGGGTCGAGCGGCTGCGCGATCTGGAGGTATGGTCGCAGGGGGCCGGGCGCTATGTGCCGATGTCCGGGATTGTCGAGCGGTTCGAGGCGGAGCAGGTCGAGGCGCTGATCCATCGCCGCGACCGGGCGCGCACGATCACCGCCGAAGGCGACCGGCGCGGCGATCTGACGGCGGATCAGGCGTTTCGCGCGGTCCGCGCCGACATCGAGGCGATCGAGACGCCGCCGGGCTACGCCATGGCGTGGGGCGGCGAATTCGAGACCGCCTCGATCTCGCGGGCGTCGCTGGCGCGGCAGTTGCCGCTGAGCTTTCTGGTGATGCTGACCATCTCGATCCTGATGTTCAACAAGGCGCGTCAGCCGGCGATCCTGTGGCTGGTCGTGCCGATGTCGGTGACCGGCATGGCGCTGGGGCTGCTGGCGACCGGGCTGCCGTTCACCTTCACCGCGCTGCTGGGGCTTTTGTCGCTGTCGGGGATGCTGATCAAGAACGCGATCGTTCTGGTGGAGGCGTTCGACCGTCTGCGCGCCGAAGGCGCGACCGACCATGCGGCGGTGGTGGATGGCGCGGTCAGCCGGTTGCGCCCGGTGGTTCTGGCGGCGGGCACCACGATCCTGGGCATGATCCCGCTGTTGCCGGATGCATTCTTCGCCTCGATGGGCGTCACGATCATGGGCGGCCTTGCGGCGGCGTCGGTGCTGACGCTGATCGTCGTGCCGGTGCTCTATGCGCTGTTCTTCGGCATCCGCCCGCCCGCCAGCGACGCGGCGCGCGCGGCCTGAGCGGCGGCGCGATGCTTGCGGCGGCGGCGATGTTCGCATAAAGTTCCTGTATGCGAAGCAGTCGCGTCCATGACCGCCCGCCCGACCCTGCGGATCGCGCCGACCCGCTGGCGCTGGCGCCGGCGCGGGTCCATGAGGCCGAAGGGCGCGGGCGGCGCGCCTTCGCGCTGTTTCAGGCCGCGCGCCACCCCGGCGCGCTGTTCTGGATCGCGCCCGCGCATGAGCCTGTCGCGCCGATGCCGCCCGGTCTGCCCGACGGCGTGGCCGAACGGCTGCATCGCGTCGAAACCGGCGGCGAGACCGATCTGCTGTGGTCCGTCGAGGAGGTGCTGCGCGCCGCGCCGGTCGGGCTGGTGATCGCCGAACCGGCGAACCCGCTGTCGCTGAAGGCGGGGCGGCGGCTGCAACTGGCGGCGGAGGCGGGGCGCACGACCGGGCTGATGCTGATCCGCGAAGGCGGGGGAAACGCCGCCGCCGAGACCCGCTGGCGCTGCGAGCCGGCGGCGGGTCCGGCTTGGGACTCGACTCCGCACCGCTGGTCGCTTACAAAGAACAAAAAAGGAACAACAGCGGACTGGACCGTATTCTGGGATGGCGCGTCGGCTGCTTTCCATCTGGTTTCCGAGGCTGGCGAGCGACGCGAGCCTGCGCCGCCGCCCGGCGGCGGGGCCGCTCGCGCTGACGCTGAAGGCGCGGGGCGCGGAGCATCTGCACTGCCTGAACCCCGAGGCTGAGGCCTGCGGCCTGCATCGCGGCATGGCGCTGGCCGACGCGCGCGCGATCCGGCCCGACCTGGCGACCCGGCCCGCCGACCTGGCGCAGGAGGCGGCGGCGCTGGCCGGGCTGCGGCGCTGGGCGGGGCGCTATGCGCCGCTGGTGGCGACGGAGGGCGCCGACGGGCTGATCGCCGACATCACCGGCGTCGCGCATCTGTTCGGCGGCGAGGCGGCGCTGCGCGCCGATCTCGGCGCCCGGCTCGACCGCGCAGGCTTCGCCCACGCCAGCGCCGTCGCCGACACGCGCGGCGCCGCCCATGCGCTGGCGCGGTGCGGCGGCGGGATCGTCGCCGAGGGGATGCTGGTCCGGGGTCTCGGCCCGCTGCCGGTCTCGGCGCTGCGCATCGACCATGACACGGCCGAGGCGCTGGCCCGCGTGGGGCTGGAGCGCATCGGCGATCTGATCGCCCTGCCGCGCGCGCCGCTGGCCCGCCGCTTCGGGCCGGGGCTGGTGATGCGGCTCGATCAGGCGCTGGGCGCGCGGCCCGAGCCGGTCGCCGCCGCGCCCGATCCGCCGCATTTCGGCGTGCGGATGACGCTGCCCGAGCCGATCGGCCTGCAGGACGACGTGATGGCGGGTCTGCGCCGCCTGCTCGACCGGCTGTGCGACAAGCTGGCCGCGCACCGCATGGGCGCGCGGCGGATGCGGCTCGAACTGCGCCGGGTGGACCGGGCGGGCGCGCAGATCGAGATCGGCCTCGCCCGCCCGATGCGCGACCCCGCGCGGATCGCCGCGCTGTTCGGGCAGGGCGTCGCGGCGCTGGAGGCGGGTTTCGGCTTCGACGCGCTGCGGCTGTCGGCGACGGCGGCCGAGCCGCTGGCGCCCGAACAGACCGGCGCCGCCCCCTCGTCCGCGCGCGGCGGCGACGCGCTGGCCGATCTGGTGTCGCGGCTGGGCAACCGGCTGGGCTTTGAGCGGGTGCTGCGCTTTCTGCCCGCCGACAGCCTGATCCCCGAGCGCAGCTTCCTGACCGCGCCCGCCGCCTGGAGCGACCCCGCCCCCTTTCCGCGCCGCGCCGGGCCGCCGAGGCCGCTGACGCTGTTTGCGCCCGAGCCGGTCACGCCGCTTGAAGGCCCGCCCAGCGCCCGCCCGCCCGCGCGGTTTCGCTGGCGTCGGATGGATTTCGCCACGCTGCGCGCCACGGGGCCGGAGCGGATCGCGCCGGAATGGTGGCTCGACGACCCCGCCTGGCGCAGCGGCCTGCGCGACTACTGGCGGATCGAGACCGCGCAAGGACCGCGGCTGTGGCTGTTCTTCACCCCGCAGGCCCCGGCCTGGTCGGCGCAGGGAGAATTCGCGTGACCCGCTACGCCGAACTCTGCGTCACCACCAACTTCACCTTCCTGACCGGCGCCTCGCACCCCGAAGAGCTGATGACCCGCGCCGCCGAGCTGGGGCTTTGCGCCATCGCCGTCACCGACCGCAACTCGGTCGCGGGCGTGGTGCGGGCCCATTCGGCGCTGAAGGAGCTGGCCCGCCTGCGGCGCGAGGCGCCGCAGGCGGGGGTCGCCATCCGCTCGCGGCGCAGGAGCGACCCCTCCAGCCGCCAGACCGCGCCCCACGGCCCCGGCGACGCGCTGACGCCGCCGGATGCGCCCCGGGACGCCCCCCTGCCCGCGCTGATCCCCGGCGCGCGGCTGGCGCTCAGCGACAGCGCGGTGGAGTGGCTGGCGCTGCCGACCGGCCTGCCCGCCTGGTCGCGGCTGACGCGGCTGCTGTCGCTGGGCAAGCGCCGGGCGGAGAAGGGCGGCTGCATCCTGACCCGCGCCGACCTCGTGGACTGGGGCGCGGGGATGATCCTGATCGCCCTGCCCTCCGACCCGATGGACGACCCCGGCTGCGCCGGCGTGCGCGCCGATCTGTTGCAGATCGCCCGCGCCTTTCCCGGCCATGGCTTTCTCGGCGCCGCGCCGCGCTATGACGGGCGCGACCAGATCCGACTCGACCGGCTGGCCGGCGCGGCGCAGGACGCGGGCCTGCCGATGGTCGCGGTCGGCGACGTGCTGATGCACCGCGCCGCCCGCCGCCCGCTGGCCGACGTGCTGACATGCCTGCGCGAAAGCTGCACGCTCGACACCCTCGGCCGGCGGCGGCTGGCCAACGGCGAGCGGCGGCTGAAGTCGGCGGCGGAGATGGCGCGCCTGTTCCACCGCCACCCCGCCGCGCTGCGCCGCACGCTGGAGATCGCCGACCGCTGCGCCTTTCGCCTCGGCGACCTGCGCTATCGCTATCCCGACGAGGCGCGCGACGGCGAGGCGGCGCAGGCGCGGCTGGAGCGGCTGACCCGCGAGGGGCTGCGCTGGCGCTATCCCGACGGCGCGCCGCCGAAGATCGCCCAGCGGATCGACAAGGAGCTGACGCTGATCGGCGAGCTGGACTACGCCCCCTATTTCCTGACCGTGCACGACATCGTGCGCTTCGCCCGCTCTAAGGGCATCCTCTGCCAGGGCCGGGGATCGGCGGCCAATTCGGTGGTCTGCTACCTGCTGGGCGTCACCGAGGCGCCGCCCGAATCGATCACGCTGATCTTCGAGCGGTTCATCAGCAAGGAGCGCGGCGAGCCGCCCGACATCGACGTGGATTTCGAGCATGAGCGGCGCGAGGAGGTGATCCAGTGGATCTATGAGCGCTATGGCCGCGCGCGCGCCGGGCTGACCGCGACAGTGATCCATTTCCGTTCGCGCGCCGCGATCCGCGAGGTCGGCAAGGTCATGGGCCTGAGCCAGGACGTGATCGCGCGGCTGGCGGGGCGGACCTGGGGCTGGTCGGCGGCGCCGCCGGGCGAGGACGGCTTGCGCGACGCGGGGCTGGATCCCGCGGACCTGCGCGTGCGGCTGGCCGCGCGGCTGATCGCCGAGATCATCGGCTTTCCCCGCCACCTGTCGCAGCATGTCGGCGGCTTCGTCATCACTCACGACCGGCTCGACGAACTCTGCCCCATCGAGAACGCCGCCATGGAGGGTCGCACCGTCATCGAATGGGACAAGGACGACATCGACGCGCTGGGCCTGCTCAAGGTCGATATTCTGGCGCTGGGGATGCTCACCTGCATCCGCAAGTCCTTTGGCCTGCTGCGCGCGCACGGCGGCCCCGCCCTCACCCTCGCCACCGTGCCGCCCGAGGATCCGGAGGTCTATGCGATGCTGTGCCGGGCCGATGCGGTGGGGGTGTTTCAGGTCGAGAGCCGGGCGCAGCTCAACTTCCTGCCCCGGATGCGGCCGCGCTGCTTCTACGATCTGGTCTGCGAGGTCGCCATCGTGCGCCCCGGCCCGATCCAGGGCGGGATGGTCCACCCCTTCATCAACCGCCGTCAGGGCCGCGAGCCGGTCGAGGATCTCGGCCCGGCGATGATGGAGGTGCTGGGCCGCACCTATGGCGTGCCGCTGTTTCAGGAGCAGGCGATGCAGATCGCCGTGGTCGCCGCAGGCTTCACCCCCGCCGAGGCCGACCGGCTGCGCCGCAGCCTCGCCACCTTCAAGCGCATGGGCACGATCGGCGCGTTTCGCGAGCGCTTCGTCTCGGGGATGCTGGAGCGCGGCTACGACGCGGATTTCGCGGCGCGCTGCTTCGCCCAGATCGAGGGGTTCGGCAGCTACGGCTTTCCCGAGAGCCACGCGGCCAGCTTCGCGCGGCTGGTTTACGCCTCCGCCTGGCTCAAGCGCCATCACCAGGCCGCCTTCACCTGCGCGCTGCTCAACAGCCAGCCGATGGGCTTCTACGCGCCTGCGCAGCTGGTGCGCGACGCGCGCGAGCACGGGGTGGAGGTGCGCCCGGTCTCGGTGAACCACTCCGTCTGGGACTGCACGCTCGAGCCGAGGCCCGACGGGACGCAGGCCCTGCGGCTGGGCTTTCGCCAGATCAGGGGGATGCGCGAGGAGGACGCGCTGTGGATCGCGGCGGCGCGCGGCAACGGCTACCCGGATGTCGAGAGCCTCTGGCGCCGCGCGGGCGTGCGCCCCGACGCGCTGGAGCGGCTGGCCGAGGGCGACGCCTTCGCCGCGCTGGGGCTGACCCGGCGCGACGCGCTCTGGGCGGCGAAGGCGCTGAAGGCCCCCGCCCCGCCGCCGCTGTTCGGCGCCGACGGCGAGGGCGTGACCGAACCGGCGGTCGCGCCGCCGCCGATGACGCTCGGCCAGGAGGTGATCGAGGACTATCTGTCGCTGCGCCTCTCCTTGCGCGCCCATCCGGTGGAGCTGTTGCGCCCGCGCCTGCCCGAAAGCCTGCCCAGCGACCGGCTGGCGCAGGCGACGGGGCGCCTCACGGTGACCGGCCTTGTCGTCACGCGCCAGCGGCCCGGCACGGCGTCGGGCGTGATCTTTGTCACGCTGGAGGACGAGACCGGCGTCGCCAACGTGGTGATCTGGCGGCGCGTCTATGAGGCCTTCCGCAAGGCGGTGATCGCCGGGCGGCTGCTGCGCGTCACCGGGCGGATCCAGCGCGACGGACAGGTGATCCACCTGCTCGCCGAGATTGTCGAGGACGTCTCGCCGCTGCTCGCCACCCTCGGGCGCCCGGTGCTGATCGACGCCAGCGACGGACGCGCGGACGAAGCCGGCCGCCCGCCCCGCGCGCCCGCCCCCGCGCGCCACCCGCGCGAACAAGCGCGCAAGCTGTTTCCCAGCAGGGACTTTCACTGAGAAACCCTCACCCCGGCCCTCTCCCGCCGGGCGGGAGAGGCGGGGCCGCGCAAAGGTGGGGGCGCGCAAGGGCGGGACCGCGCAAAGGTGGGACCGCGCAAAGGTGGGACCGCCCCCTAGAACAGCGACCCCTGCGCAGGCGGGCGCCCGGCGACGGCGTCCGTCCGTCCGTCGGCGAACTCGATCTCCAGCGCCGCGCCGGGCCGGACCGACGCCGCCCGCGTCACCACCGCGCCGCGCGCGTCGCGCACGACGGCGAAGCCGCGCGCCAGCGTGGCGTGGTGGCTGAACCCCTCCAGCAGCCGCGCGCCGCGCGCCAGCCGATCCTGCGCCGCCGTCCCCGCGCGCCCGCCCGCGCGCGTCAGCCGGCGCGCCAGCGCGTCCAGCCGCGCCGCCGCCTCGGCCTGCGTCCGGCGCGCGCGGCGCGGGGCGAGGCGGGCGGCCAGCCGGTCGGCGTCGTCGCGCGCCCGCGCCGCGCGACGCGCCAGCAACGGCGCCAGCCGCGCCGCCAGCGTCTCCAGCCGCACGCGCCGCCGCGCTTCGTCCGCGCGCAGCAGGCCGGGGCCGAACCGCCCCGCCGCGCCGCGCGCGAACGTCAGCCGCCGGGCCGAGGCCAGCGCCCGCAGCGCGCGCGGCGCGCGCTCGGCGGCGCGGTCGAGCCGCTGGCGCGGCGTCGCCAGCAGCGCGTCCGGCCCCGGCATGAGCCGCGCAAGATCGCGCAGGCGGCGCGCGCGCTCGGCCGCCGCGCGGACATGGGCGCGGCGGCGCCGCGTCTCCAGCGCGCCCAGCGCCGCCACAAGATCGCGCCGCACCGGCGCCGCCATCTCCGCCGCCGCCGTCGGCGTGGGCGCGCGGCGGTCGGCGGCGAAATCGATCAGCGTGGTGTCGGTCTCGTGCCCCACCGCCGAGATCACCGGGATCGCGCTGTCGGCCACGGCGCGCACCACGACCTCCTCGTTGAAGCCCCACAGATCCTCGACCGAGCCGCCGCCGCGCGCCACGATCAGCACGTCGGGGCGCGGCGCAGATCCGTCCGCCGCCAGCGCGTTGAAGCCGCGCACCGCCGCCGCCACCTCCGCCGCGCAGGCCGCGCCCTGCACCGCGACCGGCCAGACCAGCACGCGGCACGGATAGCGCTCCGCCAGCCGGTGCAGGATGTCGCGAATCACCGCGCCGCTGGGCGAGGTGACGACGCCGATCACGCGCGGCAGGAACGGCAGGGCGCGCTTGCGCTCCGGCGCGAACAGACCCTCCGCCGCCAGCGCCGCCTTCAGCTTCTCAAGCCGCGCCAGCAGCGCGCCGGCGCCCGACAGCGCGATCTTCTCGATGATCAGCTGATATTTCGACTGGCCGGGAAAGCTGGTGAGCCGCCCTTCGGCGATCACCTCGTCGCCCTCCTCGGGCTGGGTGGCGAGCCGCCCGGCCACGCCCTTCCAGATCACCGCGCCCAGCACGGCGGACTCGTCCTTGAGGTCGAGATAGACGTGGCCGGAGCGCGGCCGCGACACCCGGCTCACCTCGCCGCGCACGCGGATGCGCCCGAACCGGTCCTCCAGCGTGCGCTTCACGGCGCCGGAAATTTCCGAAACCGTAAATTCCGGCGTATTCCCCACACTCCCGCCATTATCTGAATCGAAAAGTTCAGCCATACATGCTGTCCCATCATTATCGGGTCGCGCCTTGCGAACGCCCGGACCTAAGACCTAGAACACCCAGCGCGCCGCGGTCGAGGCGCGTCAGCTCCCGGAGGCTGACATGAACATCCTTTTGCTCGGCGGCGGCGGCAGGGAGCATGCGCTGGCGTGGAAGCTGGCGCAGTCGCCCCTGCTGACGCGGCTGTGGTGCGCGCCGGGCTCCGCCGCGATGGCGGCCTTGGGCGACTGTGTGCCGCTCGACCCCTGCGACCCCGCCGCCGTGGCGATCTTTGCGCGCGATCGCAGCGTCGATCTGGTGGTGATCGGGCCGGAGGCGCCGCTGGCCGCCGGGGTGGCCGACGCGGTCGAGGCGGCGGGCGTCGCGGTGTTCGGCCCCAGCGCGGCGGCGGCGCGGCTGGAGACCTCCAAGACCTTCGCCAAGCAGATCGCCGACGCCTGCGGCGCGCCCACCGCCCGCTGGGCGCGCTTCGACGCGCTGGCGCCTGCGCGCGCCTATGTGACGGCCGAGGGCGCGCCGATCGTGATCAAGGCCGACGGGCTGGCGGCGGGCAAGGGCGTGACGGTCGCCGAGACGGTGGAGCAGGCGCTGGCGGCGCTCGACGCCCAGTTCGACGCGCCGGGCGCCGCCGTGGTGATCGAGGCGTTCATGGCGGGAGAGGAGGCGAGCCTGTTCGCCCTGTGCGACGGAACGCGCGCCATCGCCTTCGGCTCGGCGCAGGACCACAAGCGCGCCTTCGACGGCGACAAGGGCCCCAACACCGGCGGCATGGGCGCCTACGCCCCGGCGCCGGTGATGACGCCCGAGGTCGAGGCGCGCGCCATGGCCGGGATCGTCGCGCCGGTGCTGGCCGAGATGGCGCGGCGCGGCGCGCCCTATCGCGGCGTGCTCTACGCCGGACTGATGATCGAGAACGGCGCGCCGCGTCTGGTGGAGTTCAACGCCCGCTTCGGCGACCCCGAGACGCAGGTGCTGATGCTGCTGCTGGAGAGCGATCTGGCGCCGCTGCTGATGGCGGCGGCGACCGGATCGCTCGACGGCTGCGCGGCGCGCTGGCGCGACGCGGCGGCGCTGACCGTGGTGCTCGCGGCGAAGGGCTATCCCGGCGCCCATGCGCGCGGCGAGGAGATCGGCGGGCTGGCCGCCGCCGCCGCCGACCCCGACGTGGTGATCTTTCACGCGGGCACCCGCGCCGAGGAGGGCCGCTGGCTGTCGAACGGCGGGCGGGTGCTCAACGTCTCGGCGCGCGGCGCGACGGTGGCCGAGGCGCGCGCGCGCGCCTATGCGGCGGTGGACAAGATCGACTGGCTCGGCGGCTTTCACCGCACCGACATCGCCTGGCGGGCGCTGTAGGGCGCCGATCGCTTCAATTCTATCGCGCGGCGCCGGGTCCGGGCTTTCCGCCGCGAGGACCGTTCAGGTGACATCGCCGGCGCGACGTCGGCGCAGGGCGGGCGGCGCAGGGCGGGCGGCGCAGGGCGGGCGGCGCAGGGCCGCTCAGCGGTCTTGCGCGAAGGCGCGCGCGGCGTCGCCGAACGCTTCGAACAGCGCGCGCGACACCGGGTCGGTCTCGGCGTTATATTCCGCGTGCCACTGCACCCCCAGCGCGAAGCCCTTCGCGCCCGCGACGCTGATCGCCTCGATCACGCCGTCCTCGGCGACACCCTCAACCACCACGCGCGCGCCGGGGCGGGTGATCGCCTGGCCGTGCAGCGAGTTGGTGACGATCTCCTCGCAGCCCAGAAGCCGCGCGAACGCGCCGCCCGGCGTCAGGCGCACCTTGTGGCGCTTGCGAAAGATGATCTCGGGGTCGGTCTCGCCCGGCGGCATCCGGTGGTTCATCTTGCCGGGCAACTCCCGCACCTCCGGGTGCAGCCCGCCGCCCAGCGCGACGTTGATCTCCTGAATGCCGCGGCAGACGCCGAACACCGGCGCGCCGGTCTCGATCGCCGCCGCCGCCAGCGGCAGCATCACGGCGTCGCGGCCAAGGTCGAAGGCGCCGTAGCGCTCGCTCTCCTGCTCGCCATAGCGCGAGGGGTGCACGTTGGCGCGCCCGCCGGTCAGCAGGAAACCGTCGCAAAGCGCCAGCCATTCGCGCAGGTCCGCCGCCTCCGGCATGCCCGGGATCACCACCGGCAGGCATCCCGAGACCGCCGCCAGCGCCTCGAGATTGCGCATCCCCGCCGCCTGAACCGGATAGACGCCCTCCGCCAGCAGGCGCGCGCCGCTGACCCCGATCACCGGGCGGCGGGTCATGGTCGCGCCGCCGCCGGGACTGTGGCGCGACGCGGCGTCAAATCTGCTTCTCCGGCATCCGCACCACCAGACCGTCGAGTTCCTTCGTCACCTTGAGCTGACAGGTCAGACGCGAATTTTCCTGCGGCTGATAGGCGAAGTCCAGCATGTCCTCCTCCATCGGCTCGCGCTGCGGCAGGCGGTCCACCCAAGACGGATCGACATAGACATGGCAGGTGGAGCAGGCGCAGGCGCCGCCGCAGTCCGCGTCGATGCCGGGGATCGCGTTCTTGACCGCGCCCTCCATCACCGAAAGGCCCTCGGCGACCTCGACCACATGTTCGGTTCCGTCATGCTCGATATAGGTGATCTTTGGCATCGTCCGCCTTCTCCATCCGTCGCGACGCGGCGTTCTAGCGCCGCGCGCCGCGCCGCGCCAGCCCTGCGGCCTACTCCGCCGCAGCGACCAGCGGCGCCGGGCGCGACCATATCGTTTCACGCCCCGGCGCGGGCCAGCGCGGCGTCATGGTCGCCAGCGTCAGCGACACCATCGCCATGCCCGACGCCAGCGCATAGACCAGCCCCGGTTCATAAATCCACAACAGGCCCAGCGGCGCAGGCAGCGCCACGGCGGCGATGTGGTTGATGGTGAAGGCGACCGCCGCCGTGGAGGCGTGGTCGGCCGGGTCGGCGATCTTCTGAAAGTAGGTTTTCTGCGCAAAGGCCATGGCGAACAGCAAGTGGTCGAGCACATAGAGGCCCAGCGCCACCGTCACTCCCCAGCCGAGGAAATACACGCCCGCATAGGCCGCGAACACCAGCGTCAGCCCGACATATTCCGCGCACAGCGCCGCGCGCTCGCCAAAGCGCGCGATCATGCGCCCGATGACCGGCGCGGCGCCCATGTTGACGATATAGTTTATCAAAAAAAGCGCCGTGACTTCATGCAGTTGAAAGCCGAACCTCTCTACCATCATGAAAGCCGCGAACACCACGAAAATCTGGCGCCGCGCGCCCGCCATGAACACCAGCGCATAATACAGCCAATAGCGCCGCCGCAGCACCAGCCGCTTGCCCTGCCTGTGCGGCGCGCGAAACTGCGGATAGGCGAGCCATGCGAACAGCGCGATCAGCGCGCAGGCGCCGCCGCCCAGCATATAGACGGTGCGAAAGTCGATCAAATCATACCAGCCCGCCAGCGCGATCGAGCCATAAACCAGCAGCGACGCGCCCGAAGCCGCCGCCAGCACCCGCCCCAGCACGATCGGCGCGCGGCCTTTCGGCAGCCATTGCAGCTGCAGCGACTGGTTGACCGTCTCGTAATAGTGAAAGCCGATGGACGAGATCAGCGTCGTCGCCATCAGCCCCCACCACATCGGCAATTCCGCCACCAGCGCGGTGCCGAGGCCGAGCAACATGAGCGCGAGGATCGCCAACATCTGTTCGCGGACGAAGATCACCAGATAAACCACCAGAAACGCA